>OLQO01000438.1_pt1 | contig 36222 bp, 27 predicted proteins | sample 1672281 | NCBI WGS metagenome assembly OLQO01 (sample SAMEA3136667, study PRJEB25190) | human gut metagenome | biome: human gut; feature: human-associated habitat; material: faeces | place: Austria | collected 2013
GTGCGCAAGGCCTTGCGCACGGAAGGCAAGAGGAGCGCGCCGTGCATGATTCGAGGGGTTTGTGCAGCGAAAAGGGCTCCTTCCTGGCAAGATCTTCGCGCAGTGTGTCCTCCGACGGCGATTTGCGGGGCTTTTCGGATGCATGGCGCGCATATCTTGCCAAAGCCAGCTCATTTTGAATACACGGCGGCGATATATTGCCACGAAGGGGCCCTTTTCCCGTCCGAGGCCTTTTTTGGGGTACATCGGGGCAAAATATTGCCATCGTCAGACACCTGGGAACGCATAACGTCAACATATCGCCACCGCCAGGCGCCTGGGAATGCATTTCGCGGGCACCTTGCCGTCGCCGAACGGCCGAGAGCGCATTGCGAGCACACATTGCTATGCGCCGGCCTCCGGGGAATACAATTCGCGGGCATATGCCGCCATGCCCGACCGCCCGATGACGCACCGCGGCAGCATATCGCCAGCAAAGCCACCCTTCGGCTACGCAAGGGGCAGCATGCTCGTTCCCACCGTACCCCGCCCGAGCCCATCCGCGGGATGCGGCGGTGCCCAGCTGCGGCGGTGGGCGCCGCCGCGATGAAAGAGCCGGGGCATTGGCGCGCGCGGCCTACTGGGGGGAGCACGGGAGGGACATTGATGCGCGCCGCCTACCTGGAGCACGGGAGGGGCATCGGCGCGCGCCGTTTGCTGGGTGCGGCGACGCATTGACGTGCAGCCTGCTGGGGGCGCGGGGGCCATCGGCTGCTGGCTCGCAACCCGCCGAAGCGTGGTCACGGCTCGGGCGCGGGACCTACTAGGACGCGGGCGTGCGGCTGCAACTCGGGCGCGCATACGCACCGCCGCGCTGTCCGCCCACCAGACGCGCCGGAGCTGCTGCAGGTATGCACTGCGTCGGGACGGAGCCGTCAGCTTCGTGCGCGCCGTCCGTTGAGCGCGGGGGCATTCGGCCACGGGCCTTCGCGGGCGTGAGGCAATGCCGTCGGCTGCGGGCGATACCGGCTTCAGGGCCAACTGCGCTGCAAGAGCACCAATGAACCCGTTCACTCCAACATTTTCCCGTTGCGGTACTGATATCGAATTTATTTGTTACGCAACAAATAAATAGTTTTAGAATCAACCCACTTGTGAAAAAGCAGAGGAGATCGATTCTTTCGGAGAATTGATGGCCCCTCGTGATGCGGAAGGAGGCTTGCTGTGACGGCGAAAGACATGCGCACAGACCTGTTGGAACGCGTCCTCGCAGCTCACAAGTCTTTTTACGACATCAGGAGAGACTATCTTTTTGAAGGTCGCACCTTCCCCGCCTTCGCGGAGTACCACACCTACGGCGAAAAATATGTCCTGGTAAAACGCGCAAAGCTCTGGGAAGTAAACACACACGATTTCATGTTCTTCGAATGCGTTGACGAGCTCGACGAAACACAGCTTGCTGAAGAGATTTCCTTCATGCAGGAAAAAGCCCTTCGCAAAGTTGATGCCGGACCGAACCATATGTCCTCTGCCCTTTCGCTCGTGATCATCGCCAACCGCACAACCGAAGCAGCGCGCAAACTCGCGAAGAGAACGCGCTTCCACAAGGAATACCGCTTCGGGTTCCGCGGTTGGACCGACCTCCGCCTAGCCGTAGTAGACCTTTCCCTGCCTACGGATAAAAGCGTGGTTGTCAACAACGCTGGAAAGCAGCTGAAAGAAGTACTTTCCAGCAACTTGGCATTGATCAAGTAAGGTCCCAAAACAAGAAAGGTTCAGAGATGAACGCAATGATCGTCCTTCTGGGCGGCCTTGCCATCCTCGTAATCGGCTACGTGCTGTACGGCGGATGGCTGGCAAAGCAGTGGGGCGTTGACCCCAGTCGCCCTACCCCCGCGCAAGAAATGCACGACGGCGTAGACTACGTGCCCACCAAGCCCTACATCTTGCTTGGCCACCACTTTTCCTCGATTGCTGGCGCTGGCCCCATCAACGGCCCCATTCAGGCTGCTGTATTTGGCTGGGTTCCCGTTCTGCTGTGGGTGCTGATTGGCGGCATCTTCTTCGGCGCTGTACATGACTTTGGCGCTTTGTTCGCATCCTTGCGCCACAAGGGCCAGACCATCGCAACGGTTATCGCCGAGAACATCGACGATACCGCAAAGAAGCTCTTCTGCATCTTTGCTTACCTGACCCTGGTCCTGGTTGTTGCCGCGTTCGCTTCCATCGTTGCCAACACCTTCGCCGTAAACTTGGCAAACGCAACCGAGGCTTCTAACCTTGCAAATCAGCGCACCGCGATGATTTCTGTGCTGTTCATCGTTGTAGCAATCGTATACGGCCTGGCCACCCGCGGCCGCGAGATCCCCACCGTCGCCAATATCATCATCGCCATCGCAATCATCGTTGTTCTGGTTGCCGTCGGCTACAACTTCCCCCTGATCTCGCTCGATTACACCACATGGATGATCCTGTTGGGCGTATATATCATGGTTGCTGCCGTTGCCCCCGTTTGGATTCTGCTTCAGCCCCGCGACTTCCTGAGCTCGTTCTTGCTGTACGGCATGATCGCCCTTTCGCTCATCGGCATTGTGGGCGCTTCCATCACCGGCGATGCTGCCAATCTGCAAATCCCCGCATTCACCGACTTCTACGCAACGAATGCTGCAGTTGACGCAAACGGCAACGCAATCATCGACCCTGCTACCGGCAAGGCCGTGATAAATAAGGCTGCCGCATCCGGCTTCCTGTTCCCCGCCCTGTTCATCACCATCGCTTGCGGTGCTATCTCCGGTTTCCACAGCCTGGTTGCCTCAGGCACCACTTCCAAGCAGCTGGATAACGAAAAGAACGCTCGCCCCATCGCTTACGGCGGCATGCTGATCGAATGCCTGCTGGCAATCATCTCCCTCTGCGCCGTTGGTTTCGTTTGGACGAAGTACTGCGCAGGCGGCTACGCATCCCCGACCGCCGTTTTCGCAGGTGGCCTTTCCCAGATGCTGGCTTGCATCCCTGGCCTCGAAAACATTGAGGGCATCGCCTACACCCTGCTGATCCTGGCTGTTTCCGCCTTCTGCCTCACTTCGCTCGACACGGCAACCCGCCTGGGCCGCTACATGTTCCAGGAGCTGTGGGTTCCCGCTGGTAAGTCCATGGACGAAGCCACCGGCGCTCGCAAGGTTCTGACCAACCCCTACGTTGCAACCCTCGTTACCGTAGTTCTGGGCGTTGGCCTCGGTATGACCGGCTACACCATCATCTGGCCTCTGTTCGGCGCCGCCAACCAGCTGCTTGCCGCTCTTGCCCTTCTGGCAGTATGCGCATGGCTGGGCAACGCAGGCCGCAACAACAAGATGTTCTACATCCCCATGGTGTTCATGCTGGTTGTTACGCTCACTTCGCTGGTCATGACGCTGCAGGCCAAGTGCACCGCACTTATGGCTGGCGCCGGCGATCCGTTCGCCGCCGGCGTTCAGGCAGCACTTGCCGCTGTGCTCTTCGTACTGGCTGTTATCTTGGCTGTTAAAGGCGCTAAGACCATCTTCGGCAAGAAGAAGGCTGCTGCAGAATAACGACGTAAACTAGGAATATAGGGCAGGTCCCATTTTCCCGTCTAACAAACAGGGCCTTGCTTGCGATTGGATTCGCAAGCAAGGCCCTTTCTTTATGCGCTATGGCTAAGTGGAAAAATGGGACCTGTCCCTATATCCCCAGAAACTTCAACTGCGCGCGGATGCTTCGAATGGAAGGCATACGCAAAGCAGGGTTCACGCCTTGATACACCGCGTCGAACAACGCATCAGGTTCGGCGAGCGTGCCCGCATTCAGCGCTTCTTTCACCTGGTTAAGGCGGTCGACGCGATGCTTTCGCGTGGCTTCAATAATGGGCAGCGGGTCGTCGATGGGATACCCATGCCCAGGATAGAAGCGCCGCACCCTGCCTTCACGAACCAGCCGCTCAAGCGTATCAAGGCTGGCAAAATAACTGGCAAGCACCCCATCAGGATGAAATACCACCGTGGGCCCATGGCGGAACAGTACATCCCCCGTAAACAGGGATTGCTCTGTAGAAAGAAGCAAGCCCACCGAATCTTCCGAATGGCCAGGAAGAGCGACCACCTCAAACTTCGGCGCTCCTTCAAAGGGGTGGAATGCGCCCTTCGGAAGAGCTTGGACATCAGCGCCCCAACCAGCTTCTTCCTCGCAAGAATGAGGCAAGCCCCCCGAATCCAATTCGCCTGCAGCTCCAGCTTCGACCGCACCTGCGCCCTCGGCACCCTCCGAGCATGCACGCTTCACGCCGCCGCACTTCGCGAAGCCGTGCTTCTGCAGCAGCTGGTTGATACGGCTCGTGCGCGGCGCGTACACCGGAGCGCCCGTTGCCGCAACAAGTTCGGGAATTCCCTCGATATGATCGGGGTGGTCGTGCGTGGCAACAATGGCTCCGATGCGCAACCTTGCCTCACCGCATGTCGCCAGGATGCGCTGAACCTGCTCGCCGGCAGGAGCGGGGTCTATCACCACGCATTCCTTGGCACCCGGCTCGGCCACAATCCACGAATTGGTTCCCACATATGTCATGGGGCTGGGGTTGTTCGCGCGCACGCACCGGACGCGCGCGCTTACATGCCCACCGCACCAGGGCGTTTCATCCTCTACGAAACCCACCGCTCAACTCCTTTTCTCGCAAGCCAGCAAGAAAGCGCCCGCCTTGCCGCGTTGCCTATTTGCGCTTCGGAAAATCGCAATGCAGCATAAACGTGCCGTCTTCCTTTTTGATGGGGTACGACATGAAGCGCGTAAGTCGGCGGCGCGTTTCGACAAATTCTTTCGCGTTTTGAGCCGAAGCGATACAAGTAAGGTTGTAAACGGTTGGCGCCAGCACCAGCCAATTGCCTGCGTCACCTGCACGCATAGCGTACGCGGGAGTTACCCAGTCGGCAATCTGCGCTTCGCTTGTCTCGCCATCGGCCACCTGGCCTTCTGGCATAAGGGCAGAAAAGAAGAATGTGTCGTATCGCTTCGTTTCAAATTCAGGCGTACAGAAGTTTGAAATAAGGCCCAGCAAGTCGGTGCGCAAAACCAATCCACGCAGGATGAGCATGTCGGCAAAGGCAATCTCGTGGTTTTCCAGAGCGGTACGATCTTCCTGCCAGGAAGGGTCGCTCAGGTCCTGTACCACCGAATGCTCGTCGGGGCCCGCCAGCAAAACGCCGCACTCCTCGAACACCTCGCGCGCAGCAGCAACAACCACGCGTCGCGCCACATCCTCGGTGCAGCCCATGAGCTCAGCCCATTCGGCAGGAGCGGGCCCGCACCACGGGAGATTAGGGTTCGAATCGCGGTCATCAACCCTGCCACCAGGAAAAACAACGGCATCGGGAACGAATTCCATCGTTTTTACGCGACGAAGCATAAACACTTCCAGTTCCTGACCGGTTGGGAAATCGGGCGGAAAATGATCGCTTTCGATGCGATATTCCGTCTGGAACGGGGCTGAATCACGCACCAACATTACCGTTGCCGCATATTTGGGCTGCACCGGCTCAAACCCTGGCTGAAGCGAAGCCTCGATCTTCGAAAGCACGCTTTCCCTCGCCTTGAACTCGACCGAACCACCCTGCAAATCAACTCGCATAGCACTCTCCTTTTCGCCGCTTCCCGTTGCGGCGCGTCGTTCGCTTTCTATGATACGGTGCGCGCTGGTCTTGCGCCAGAATCAGGATGCGAGGCAACCAACATCAACAAGCCTCGTGTGATGCAGAGAACTGGACAACCGGTTCGCCAAATTGGAGCACTGGCCAACCGAGCCAAGCATGCCCGTTCGCCGGAGTCCGCCGCCAATGCACGCCACCTTAGCAGCTACACGACAAAGCTGAACACTTCGCCCCAGTTTCGCCGCAAGACAAAATCGGCAGTGCAGTTGATGTTGTCATACACGATGGACCATTGCGTATTGCTGGTGATGTCTTCTGGGTTTGGTTCCTGCGAAGAACAGCGCAGCGCCTTCCAGGCAACTTCCTTCGTTTGCAGCTGCACACCATCAAGCACCTCGGCAATGGCGAGCGCGCGTTCTTTGCCATGCCCTAAAGCACCGTTCTTCTGATTCGGCAGAACCTCGTTGGCATAGCACGCGTAATAGTTGGTAATTTCACGCGCATGCGTAACGACCATAGGGCGCGCAGGATTTTGCGGGTCGTACTCAACAACGCGGCTGTCTCCAGAAGCATCGTTGATGAAGAAATGGTAGTCGCGGCCAGCCATGGCAGCCATATCGTACGAGCCCAGCAAGTCTACCGCTTCCTGCGTGCTTGCCGCCCTATCAAGCACCAAACGAATGGCCAGTGAGGTATTGATTTTCGGCTTGCCGCTGTTTTGCCTGGTAGGTAGGCTATCAAGGGTAAGCACCGCAATGGATACGCCCTTTTCGTTTATGCCATCAAGACTCGCGAAGGGCCCCAACATCGCCGCAACTTTACTTTTCAGGCTTTCCTCGGGCATGTTAGCGCCCAAATTGTTCAGCGCCGAAAAAGAAATGGACGCATACCCGTCCTTCGGATGCGTGCGAACCAAAAGCGCAGAGGTATCGTCTTTGAAATCGTAATTGCGACCCATCAAAACGCTGCTTGGGGCTTCGGCGCAAAACGCACTGCAGGCGAACTTCGACGCCTCGACCTTTACGGGAATCCCAGGGAATACCTGCTTGCACACCGCGTCGATATAGGCTTGGTCGTCTTCAACCCCTGACTTGATAATGGCGTCAAGGTCGTAACGATACGCAACCGTGCTCTCATACAGATTGTACGCACCGGCAAAACTGGACAACTTCTTCAGCGAACAAAGCGTCTTAATACGTGAAGCGGCCAACGCCCCAGTCGCAACCGCGGCTACCGCACCGACAGACGCCGCGCACAGCAAACCCACCTTCGCCGTTTTGGAATCACCTGCGAAAACACCCATGCGAGCTCCTATCCCCAAGATTAGCAGATCACTTTTGCCGCCATCGCACCAGCAGTTGCACATGCCGGCCCAACGAATGGCGCGTTCCTCTTCGTTATTGTAGGGCAACCAGCAAACGTCTATCCCGTCACACTACAGGGAGGGGCAACTGCGCTATTAATGGCACAGAGGTTAATCTGGTCCCGTCGCACCACGAGGGCAACAACTACGCCATTAAGCGATACGGATGGCCCATCTGGTTCTGCCATCCCACTGGAGGGCGGTAATTGGTATCCGATACCCGCAAGCCACCGCGTGGCGACACTGCCGCCCCGCAGGAAGACAATAAGCCTGCGTCTTTCGGGCTATTATTCGGTGGACTCTTCCTTGTCGCACTCTTCCTCGCCGAATATTTGTGCTTGAAGCTCAAGATCGAAAGTGTCGGACAGCACATCGAAAAGCTGTTTCACGGCAGCCTTTGCAATGGAACGCAAATCTTGCTGCTTTATGCCCTCGATGATGGTTGTGCGCTCTTCTGCCGGCACATTCAGCGCAGAAAGGCTCATCTGCAGATAGCGCTCGATTTTCACGTCAAGGGGAAAATCGTCGCTGCACGGGCGCAACATGAAGCCAAGCATCAAGCCCGATGTTCCGATGTCCATCTGGTAGAAATCCTCTTCATCGAATGAAGGGTTGTACTGTTGGAAGAATTTCTGAAGATGCTTCGCGGTATTGCGGCGAATGTACTCCAGGGAACGTTCGCTAGCATACGCCTGCAAATACAAATCGCGAATGATTTCACTTAATTCGGCAATGGTGAGCTGAACGGACGTCTCGAGCGCATACGCAAAAGCCGGGCTGGCATTAGATCCCAGCAACGCGACTGCTGAATCAGCTGCCGAAAACTGCTCCGCAAACATGAGCTTCATCAGCTCATACATCACTCCGTCTTTGTTTCCGAAGACATTCTGGAACGAGCTCGAGGACACATCGGCTTCTTTCAGGATGGCCGCCATGGTGGTGCCGTGGTATCCCCGCTCCAGGAACAGGCGAACGCTCGTCGAAAGCACGCGATTACGAACTGCTTCGCTATCGTACCTCCGGGCCATAGAATGTCCCCTTCTCTACTCCAAAACGACTAAGTTTGTCTATTTCAGCGCCGAAAAGCACTTTTGTCAAATAGTCTTTGAGAATATGTACTGTTTGCCAAAAATAATCTAATTAACAGGGGCTATTGCATTTATCAATCATGTCTGAACAAATTCATCTTACCTTACGGGAGGTTCTGCCCAAAACAAGGAATTCTTCACTTCCCGCCACGCAAGGCCAACGCAAAAGACCCGTCTCGCACTTTGCGGAAAAGCAAACCTGAAAGCTCAATGAGGCTCAAGACCAGCCCAAAACTTCAATGCCCCGTACAAGATTTCTGAATTAAAGATCACCCCTGCGGCCAGCTTCGTTGCCGCCATTGGGGCTGGCACTCCACTCTCCTCGGGCAAGCCAGATCCACAGCCTGCCTTCTCCCGCCGTCTCAAGACCTAGGGGCTGCCGCTCCGTCCAATCCGCAGCAAACCCCTCTGCACACGGGCTGCCGCCCAACCCAATCCGGCAAGGCACAGGGGCCGCTTCGTCCGATCAGTGGCCCTAGGCGCTGCCGCCCGCGCTGCCGCCGAGAATACGCACATCTGCGTGATTTGCCCCGTTGCGGTGGCCCCCCTTGCGATATCCACCCGTTGCGGTGATCCGCCCATCGTAAAATCTACCTGTTGGGACAATCCGCCCATCGTGAAAACAAAATCTCGGCATCTCTGCAACTTTTTTGCGATTACGAACTCTTCCCTGTCCCGGCAAAGTGAAATAGGGGCCTTTACACGGCAAATTACCTGCGTTTTTGTGCCGCGATTCGCGATTGAGGAGCTCGCAGCAATTGCCAATCGCAAAAAAGTTGCAATTCGGACCGATTTTTTGTTTCTGGACTCTTGGAATAGCTCTGACACAGTGATTTGGTCAGGGCGAGCCTTTGCAGCACCTCAATCTGCGCTACAACGCGGACCCAGCATAGCATCGTGAGCAGCTTCGCAGTGGCTCCCGTGGGCGCCGCCATGCCCCCCCAACAAAAAAGCGGCACCCAATTGGGTGCCGCTCTGCTAGCGATCTTTCGTTCGGTGCCGTTCCTGTAGCAACACCTTCGGAAGAAAACTTACATGTTGGAGAAGGCGAAGTTCTCGGGATGAGCCTTAACCTCGTCGCGCAGTTTCGGATTCATCTTGCGAACGCCACGACGGTTGTCCTCAGTCTGAGAAGCCAGAACCTGGTTGCGGTTCTCCATCTTGATCTGAGACTCGAAAGAGTTGTCAAGGGAAACCTGCAGGGATTCCTTGGTAAGGCGAAGACCCAGAGGAGCAGAGTTCTTAACCATGGCCTCTGCCATCTTTACAGCCTCTTCTACAACATCTTCGTCAGCAACAACCTTGTTGGCGAAGCCCCATTCCTTCAGCTCTTCTGCGCCGATGCGGCGAGCAGTCATCAGAGCCTCAGCAGCGCGAGCGTAGCCCACGATGCGGGGAAGGTAGTAAGAACCGGACATGTCGGTACCGGTAAGGCCGATGTTCAGGTAGCCTGCCTGCATCTTGAAGGATTCGCCGCAAACGCGCAGGTCGCAAGCGCAAGCCAGGGAAAGACCGCCGCCTACTGCATGGCCCTTGAGAGCACCGATGATGGGCTGCATAGCGTTGCGCATGTTAACAGCCTGGTCGGAGCAGATGGTCTGCATGATGCAGTGATCGCGCTGAGCGCGGCCCATGTCTGCAGGGGGCTCGAAGTTGAGCTCGTTCAGGTTGAAGCCTGCGCAGAAGGACTTGCCCTCGCCGGTGAGAACGATTACGCGGCATTCGGGGTCCATACGGACCTTCTTCAGATAGTCGTTGAAGTCGGCCATCTGCTGGTAAGACATTGCATTCAAGTTAGCAGCATCGTCGAAGGAAACAACGTGGATCGGGCCACGGACGTCAACCTTGAGGCGCTCATACTCATACTTGAATTCGGGCAACTTGTATGCCTCCTGATATACGCTCATGCGCACTTCCCCTTCCATATTGGAAATCTCGTATAAGATAGATAAATCGTAGTTTTTTAAAGCGTCCCTTGTCAAGGACAGCAAGGGGCTTTCAGCTTCGTATTTACTGGCTCATACTGCCGAAAGAAGGGGGAACAATGGCAGAATTTAGCCCGACCCGAACCCATGCAACCTGGAAGCCGCGCGTCAGCTCAGCGCACCTTCCCTATTACCGCTGCAGCGAATGCGGCGCCATTCTTGCCGGCATCGACGGCAACGTCGAAATCACGTGCACCAACGACGGTGAGCGTTCGCTTCTGTTCGAACCGCCGTACGGCCATGTCGATTTCAAGCCGAACTGCTGCGGCAAACCTATGGAGCGTATCGAACTCGTAGACGCCGCCGACGTCGAAGACCGCTTCAAGCTGACCTATCAGATTCTTGGCGGCATGAACAACAACTGCATCAACGTGAACTGGCGTTCCGTCGACTCCACATGCAAGCCCCGCTGGTTCGGCCTCAAAACGTTCACTGGCATGCAGCACAAGTACGTCACACCCAAGAAGTGGCCGCCCGTGGTGTTCGCTCTGGCAGATGAAGACGCGTTTGCCTACTGTAACAAGAACCCCTGCGTGCAGTGCACCTTCCGCTGCAAGCGCGAGTTCGAGATCTACGCCTATGTAGAAAACATCGGCATGGTGGTTAAGCATCTCGACGAATGGGTAGCGCCTGGTAGCGCCAGCACCGACGACTTCGATTCGCCAACCGAGATCATGGAAAAGGCTCGCAAGGCCAAGGCCGAAAAGGGCGAATAGCCTCATGCACCGACGCTCTTGCTCTAGCGAGAGGAACGTGCCCGAAACTAATCTGGCACACCTGGGGCCGGCCATACGGTGGCGGCGCCACGCGAGCACGCCGACACGCCCGGAGCCAACTGCGCGATAGTTGCGCCTTGCCGACGGCCACGCAAGCACCCCAACACACCCGGAGCCAACCGCCACCCAGCAAGCCAGCATCGACGGCACCGACAAGCGCTCCGACACGCCTGGAGCCAACATGCTTCACCGACATTGTCTGGCAAGCAGCCAAGAGCACGCCCGGAACCTGCATACCAGAGTCCGGGGCGTGCTTAAGCCGACAAAGCAGCCTAGAACGCAAGGCGTCTGCAACAGATAAGTGCCCTGCGTCGTTGCGAACAGCGTCCCATTTCCTGTGTCCAGGAAATGAGACGCTGTTTTATAGCAAGAAACGCTATGTTCGATACGGGGCCGCTTTCGTGTTTGAGAAGGTTCCAATCAGGACGCCGAACGAAGGCTCTTGACGTGAGTCCCCGAGCAGGACACCAGATGGGGCATGGGGAGAAACGGGCATTCTTGCACGCACAGACAGCCAAGGATCATGGCAAGATATCGCTCAAATGTATTCTCAGAAGGGCTCGGACGGCAAAAGGGCCTCTTTCGGGCAAGATATTCGCGAAATGTATTCCCCAACACTGTTTTTCACTGCTTTTCGCCGCTTAAAACATACATAAGGAGCCTATGTTGCCAACAACATGCTGTTAGAGCATGCATTTCGGCGACATATTGCCATGAAGAGGCCTTTTTGCCGTCCGGGCCTCCTCTGGGAATACACGATAACCGTTTCTTTCCACTGTTTAATGCCCAGCCCTTTCATGCAGAGCATTCAGGGGGGGGCGCCCGGCGAGTGGCCAACGTCGGATGAGGGAAAGCGCCTGGCAAGGGGGGGTCAACACCGGATGAGAGAGGGCGCCTGGCGAGGGGCCCGCGCTGACCGCGAAGGTGTTCCCGACTGGCGAACCACGCTATTTAATTGGCGGCATTCTCCGTTCGGCTAGCGCGCTAGCATTTCTGCTTCGAAGCCCTTTTCGATCACGGCTCCGACAAGCACTTCATCGGGCACGAAATCGCTAAGATGCACCGTGGCCTGCTTGCCCTCGAGATCGACCACCGCACTTTCAATACCGGGCACCGCTTCCAACGCTCCGCGCACGCGACCTGCGCATTTGTGACACTTCATGCCTTCGACGCGCAAGTGTCTTTCACTGGATGAGGAAGTGCGCGAATTATTTGCGAATGCGTTCGCGCTCGAGTCCGACGGCGCCCCACCGCTTGGGGAAACGCCACCGGCAACTTCGTTGGCTGAAGCTGGGCTGCTCGTTGCTTTGCCCGCCGCGCCGCCGGGGGCACGCACTTTGCCGGCCGGAGTTGCGCCGGTCACAGCCCCAGCGGCAAGCACCCCGCTGGCTACGGCCGCGACTGCTGCCGCACCGCCAGCCGTAGCTTCGCCGTCCGAGACAGGACCGCTCGCCGCGGCCCCGCCAGCGGCAACAACGTCCGCCGCACCCATCGACGTTGTGGATACGCGCTGCGGCTTCCACCCGCGCAAACGCAAAGCATTGGTGACCACGCATACCGAGCTTACGCTCATGGCCGCCGCCGCGATCATCGGATTCAGGCTGAAACCCGCCCACGCAAACGCGCCTGCCGCCACAGGAATGCAGATGGCGTTGTAAAACAGCGCCCAGAACAGGTTCTGTTTGATGTTGCGCATAGTGGCACGAGAAAGATCCAGGGCAGCGGGCACATCGGCCAAATCGCTGTGCATCAGCACGATATCGGCACTAGAGAGCGCAATATCGGTGCCGGCGCCAATGGCAATGCCCACATCCGCACGAGCCAATGCCGGAGCATCGTTGATGCCGTCACCCACCATAGCAACCGGAGCCTTCGCGGAAAGCTGGCGAACAATGCGCTCCTTTTCGGCGGGCAGCACGCCGGCAATGACTTCATCGGTGCCCACCTGACGCTGCACAGCAAGAGCGGTTCGCTCAGCATCGCCCGTGAGCATCACCGTGCGAATGCCCATCGCCCGCAACTGCGCAATGGCGGCAGCGCTGGTTGTCTTCGGTACATCCGCCACGGCAATAATGCCTACCAACTTGCCATCGCAAGCGAAATAGGTAACGGTCTTGCCTTCGTCGGCGAGCCCTTCAGCCTGCGAAGCATCCACCGCGATGCCACACTCGGCCATCATGCGCGCATTGCCCGCATAGCACGCCGCGCCCGAAACACAGGCGGAAACGCCCTGACCAGGAACCTGTTTGAATCCGGAAACCAGCTCGGCAGACTCTTTTACCGCATCAGCACCGATGCCACCCGCTGCGTACAGCACCATCGCGCGAGCCAGCGGATGCTCGGAAGGCTTTTCCAATGCATAGGCAAGCCGCAGCAGCTCTTCGGCCCGTACGCCCTCCACTGGTAGAACATCAGTTACCTGCGGAGCGCCCTTGGTGATGGTGCCCGTTTTATCCAGCACCACCGTCTTCACGCCGCGCGCCGTTTCCAGCGCCTCGGCAGATTTCACCAGAATCCCGTTCGCGGCACCGCGTCCCGTGCCCACCATAATGGCAGTAGGCGTTGCCAATCCCAGCGCGCAGGGGCATGAAATTACCAGTACGGAAATCGCGTACGTAAGCGCCACGGAAAGCTCCGCCCCCACGGCGAGCCACACGGCAAACACCACCACCGCGATAGCGATAACCACCGGCACGAACACGCCGCTGATTTTGTCGGCCATCTTTTCGATGGGCGCTTTGGAACTGGTGGCTTCGTCGACCAGACGAATAATGCCCGCCAGCACGGTTTCTTCGCCCACGCGTTCGGCACGCATCGTGAACCAGCCTGCCGTGTTCACGGTGGCGCCCGTCACCGCGCTGCCAGCGTGCACGCTCTTCGGCAGAGGCTCGCCCGTAATAACGGATTCGTCGACCGAGCCTTCACCTTCCAGCACCACGCCGTCGACCGGCACCGATTCGCCCGTACGTACCATGAGCACGTCTCCGACACGCACGCTTGCGGCAGGAACCTGCACTTCAACGTCGTCTTCCACGCGCGTTGCCATTTTGGGCGAAAGATCCATAAGCTTCGAAAGCGAGCTGGTGGTTTTGCCCTTCGCACGCGCTTCCAGATACTTGCCCAACGTGATGAGCGTCAGGATCATGGCCGCCGATTCGAAGTAAAGGTTCATGGCGAAATGATGAGCGGCCGCCATGTCGGAATGACCCATGAAAAATGCCATGTTGAACAGCGCATATGCGCCGTAGACCGTAGCGGCGCCCGAGCCTAGTGCAATGAGCGAATCCATGTTGGGGGCGCGATTCGCCAAGGCGCGAAAGCCCACACGGAACAACTTGAAGTTGATGAAAATGACGGGCACCAGCAGCACAAACAGGGTAAGCCCATACACCATCATGTTTTCCATGCCAGTGAGCACACCGGGCAACGGCCAGCCGAACATGTCGCCCATAGAGATGTAGAACAGCGGCACCGTGAACACGAGCGAGGCAATCAGGCGGTGCAGCATACTCTTCTGCTCGGCTTCGGCGGTGGCGTTCGGATTGCTCGCAGCGACGCCTGAGCCTGTAGCAGCAGCGCCTGGCCCAGCGGGTGCGCCCGCCTGGCCTTTGGGGCTGGCGCCGTAGCCCGCCTTCTTCACGGCTGCCTCAATGGCGGCTGTAACTTCGGCGGCATTGGCGTCGGCGGCAAGCTGCACTTCCATTGAATTCTTCAGCAGATTCACGGCAACACTCGCCACGCCGGGGACCGCACTGGTAGCTTTCTCGACGCGCGCCGAGCAGGCAGCGCATGTCATTCCTTGAACATTGAAAGATATCTTCATGGTGTATCTCCTCTTGGAGTTTTGTGATTGGGGGGGGGTGAACTGCCGGCCGAACGAACTGCCAACCAAACCGGCGGCAATCGGGATCCTCGCGGACGGCAACTACGGCGGTAGTCTCGGCGGCGGTCGATATCTGCACGAACGGGACAGTTGCAGCGGCAGTCAGCAGCAGTCGGGATCCGCACGAAAGCCAACTTGGCAGGCTGCAGTCGGGCACCAGCCGAGCAAACCCGCCCTTAGTGGGCGAAACGCTTGATGAGTTGCATGGCCTCGTCAATTACTTCGGTATCGCCTTCGCGTACGCGTTCGGTTACGCAGGTTTCCAGGTGGTCGCGCAGCAGCATTTCGGACACGGTATGCACAGCGCTTTCTGCAGCGGAAAGCTGAATGAGCACATCGCCGCAATAACGGTTGTCTTCGATCATGCTTTTCACACCATTCAGCTGACCGATGGCGCGATTCAGGCGCTTTTGCAATTCGCTTTGGAATTCGGCGCTGCGCTCCGTTGCCTTATGACGGCACTCGCATGTACGCTTTGGAGCTTCCGCTTTTTCCGAGCAGCATGCTTTGGACAATTCTTCGCTCATGGTGACCCTTTTCGCTGACGGGAACGAGAGAGCCTCTTCTCCCCTTCTTTGTTTTACGCTGCAACTATATACCCCTAGGGGGTATTGTCAATGCAAAAAGTACCAATGGGTTAACTTTTTCTTTGAACGCGCTACTGGAGGTTGCTAGCACGCGGGCCTCACTCGGCGGGGCCGCTTGACCGGCGCCTCCTTGCCGCCGTCCCGCCCTGAACCCTCCCCGCGAATGCTGACTCTCAAGATTCGGCGAGATTATCGGCGTCAGAGACTTGCAAGCGGAGCTTCACTGATGCCAGCTTTGCCGCCAGCGCTCGACACCCCACAACACCACGCACTCCTTTAGCAGCGTCACCCCGCCCGACAAGAAGCCGCCCGCGCCCCGTTCCGCCGCCCATAAGGGCGGCGCCGTGGCTGCGATCGCTCGCGCTGTTCGGCGGCGGATGGCAAGATCTGCGCACTATGCGTGATTCGAGGGGCCCGTGCAGCGAAAAGGGCCCCTTCCCGGCAAGATCTTCGCGCGGTGTATCCTCCAACGGCGGTTTGCGGGGCTTTTCGGACGCATGGCGCGCATATCCTGCCAAAGCCAGCTCATTTCGGATGCATGGCGCGCGAATCTTGCCACGAACTGGCGATTTTCCCGTCCGAGGCCGCTTTCGGGATGCATGGAGCGAAAAAATTGCCACGGATTGCCGCCCGGGAACGCACCGCGGCGGAATCTTGCCACGGCAAGGCACTTGGGAACGCATCGCGCGAGTATATTGCCGCTGCCAGTCAGGCCAAGGGCGCATCAGGGCGCAGTCCCGCCACCGCCGGACGCTGGGAAACGCATCTCGCGAGCATATTGCCACCGTCGAACGCCGGGGGAACGCATCAGGGCACAATCTTGCCATCGCCAGGCGCCCGGAAACACACCAATGAAGAACTTGCATAACCGGCATCTAACAATTGTGTATAAAACACTCACCCGCAACCAAGCCGAGTACAATAAGGAGATTGGATTTTAGGGAGTTTTAGAATACATATGACCAATTCAAACCAACCACCGCGCCGACCAGCGCGTCGCCAACCAACACGCCGTTCCACCACGCCCCGCACTTCCGTGCCCAGCGCACGTGACGAGCTTGAGCGCGAACGCGAGTTATACAGCCAGCACGACCCCACGGCTTCGTTCATGCACGAACGCGTGCAGAACAAACCAGCAGGTCAGGAACGCGGCGCATCGTCCGCATTCCCTGCGTATGCAGGTGCCGGCAACGATCATATTGCCCATTCGCGCGTTACCACGAACCAGCCCGCCCAAATAAACCAGGGGCACACGGCCAATAGCAACATGTCCAACGTGTCGGCCTGGGATCAGCACGCTTCCGCAAGCGCAAGCCAGCGCATGCCGCGGGTCGAGGGCCAGCGCCCCAACATGCAGGGCAGCCAACGCATGCCGCGCGTTGCAATACCGCAAGATGCTAACCAGCACGTAGGCTCAGGCGACCCTTCCGCAAGCCAGCGCATGCCGCGCATGCAGCAAAACTACAACGAGCAGGCGCGCCCATCCCGCCGCGCTGCCAACAGCCAGCGCGGTCAGCGCCCCAACGCCCAGGCAAGCCAGCGCATGCCGCGCGTTGAAGGTCAGCGCCCCTCCGCGGCTCAACGCCAGCAGCGCCCCGTTCGTCGCGGTGCCGCAGCTTCGCAACCCAGCCAGAGCATGCGCGTTCAGGCAGCACAGCCGCAGCAAGGCCAGCCTTCGCAGCAGATACCCGTAGTGCAAAACATGCGCGGCAACGACCCGTCTGCCTATTCGCGCGCTAAATACCAGCGCACCAAAGAAGGCGCCCAAAAGGCTTCGCCCACCAACGCATCCACATACCAGGCAGCTCGCTACCTGGGCAACAACAGCTATGCGCCCAAACAGAAGGCCGACTTCTTTACGCGCGGCAGCCTTATCGCCGTTGCCGTTGTCGTGGTGCTTGCCATCGTTGGCATATTCGCCTTCAACAACTGGATGGGGTCGAAGCCGGTTGAGGTCACGCTAAACGGCGACCAGGTAACCATTTCGGGCGCCGAGCGCAGCGTTGGCGGCCTTCTGGACAACAACGTGGTTTCGGTAACGCCTGGCAACTACGTAGCCGTCGATGGCAGCACCATCCGTCAAGGTGAAGGCACTCGCTGCACCGCAAAGGTGAACGGAAACGACACCGACGATATGGGCATGCACTTGAACGGCGGCGACAAGATCGAGATCTCCAATGGCACCGACATCACCGAGCCCTACACCGACAGCGAACCCCAAACCCTTCCGCACAAAACGGAACTGAAGGGCGTTGGCGCAGTTCACCTATACAGCAACAATGCCCAGGACGGCGAGCAGGTAACGCGCACAGGCAAGGAATCGGGCATCACCGCCACGGTTACCACCAAAGAACCGGTCGACAACATCGTTCAGTACTACAACGTGAACAGCAACGGCGACAAGGTTATTGCGCTCACGTTCGACGACGGCCCATGGGATAAGCAAACCGACGAGATCCTGGACATCCTTGAACAGAACGATGCCAAGGCTACCTTCTTTACCGTTGGCCAATGCATTAGCGGGCATGAAAAGGAACTGCAGCGTGCCGCAAGCATGGGCTGCGAAATTGGCACTCACACGTGGGACCACGCAGAGGGCAGCGGCGAAGGCGTAAGCCTTATCAAGATGTCGACCGACGAACGCAAGCAGGAAGTGCAAAAGGGCCTGGAGGCAATCAAGAACGCTACCGGCCATGAAGCAAGCACTATTTTCCGTTGCCCGGGCGGCAATTTCGACACTTCTGTTGCCACCGATCTTGAAGGCATTGTAACGGCAGAAATTGGTTGGAACGTTGATACCACCGACTGGAAGAAGCCCGGCGCCGACGTTATTGCCCAGCGCATCCAGAGCGCCGGCCCCGGCAACATCATCCTGATGCACGATGGCGGCGGCGACCGCAGCCAGACCATTGAAGGCCTTCGCCAGGCGCTCCCTAAGTTGAAGGAACAAGGCTACAGCTTCATCACCGTACAGGAACTGCTGGAAAAGTACCCCTATCAAGAGGGCCAAACGAATTAGAGAAAATCAGCATAAAAAAGAATAAAAAATATACCACTGCGAGCGAGCCGTGGTACAAATACATAGCATGGGGAACAATCGAGATGAAAGATTGTTCCCCATTTTTTTATATTTTCGATAAGTAGATTTACTTTTCGATCGCATAAACGCTGTACGTAATTTTTACGGTCATGTCAGACTCAGCGATGATTGCATCGAAGATGAGCTGTGTTTTATAGCTCGACACCTGTTCCACACGGGGTGATAAGTGGTATGTCGTTTCAATGGCAGCAGTATCAGATTCCACCATGCAGTCCATGGCTTTGTATGCTGACGTTTCGGTAGGGAACGAATGTGCTGTGTAGCCGGATTCGTTGCTGGATTCACGGATTAAGATATACGTAGGTTTTGCCATAATAGATACGTCCTTTCTGAAATGTGAAATATGGTTTTACGCAGACCTGCACTCGGATGAGGTGCCGTATTAAACCGCTCTCCCTGTTCCTCGGGCACGGGAAGCAAGGAGAGCGGTCCTCTTCGCCTATGGTATAGCGGCTGACGCCGAACCTCGTACGCACGCTTCATTGCAAACGCGGCTCAGCTCGCAAAGTGGGAATCGAGCACCTACCCTTACTTTCCTGCCTGGTTGGTGCTAGTTCGGACTTCTACCGATTTCGCGATATAAGCAGGGCGGCGCTTGGTTTCGATGTAGATGCGTGCGATGTATTCGCCGATCACACCCAGCGTCACCAAAATGAGCCCGCCCATCAAAAGGAGCACGCACAGAAGCGTAGGATAGCCCGATGGCATGGCGGGGTTGATAAATTGCTCGACAACGACTTCGACCAGCAGAACCAACCCAACAAGCGTGGCAACGAGACCCGCCACCGCGGCAATTTTCAGCGGAAACGTGGTAAACGAAAGCACTCCGCCGATGCCGTAGCGCATTAGTTTCCGGAACGACCACTTCGTTTCGCCCTCAACGCGATTTGCCGGCGTGTAGGGAAACGGCAACGTCTCGAAACCTACCCAGGCAAACATGCCTTTCGAAAAGCGGAAGCTTTCCGGCATAGAAAGAAGCGCATCGGCCACCCTGCGGTGGAACACGCGAAAATCGGAGGCATCGAGCATGACATTGAGCCGAGAAGTTGCATCGAACGTTTTGTAGAACGCGTGCTTGAAGAAGCTCAGCACCGCACCTTCGTTTCGATGCTCTTGGAATGCGGCTACGCAATCGGCGCTAGGGTTGGCCTGCAGCATGCGGCACATTTCAAGCAACGTTGCAGGAGGCTGTTGCAAGTCTGCGTCCATCAGGCCAACCGCATCCCCTTCGGCATGTTGAAGGCCTGCGAGCAGGGCGCTTTCCTTGCCGAAGTTGCGGGAAAAATCGACCACGACGATACGTTCAGCCGATGCAGGAGTGGGCAGCTCATGCAGCAGGTGCGACGTACCGTCGGAGCTGCCGTCGTTCACCAAAACCAGCTCGTACGACACTCCCGAGGTGGCAAAAGCATCATCCACCGCACTGAACAGCAGCGGCAGCGATCCTTCTTCGTTGTAGCATGGCACGACAATGGAAAGATCCACCGCAAGCCCCCTTTTCGCTTGATTACCGCGTCCGATTGTACGCCTAGCAGCAAAGCAAACCTAGCGTGTTGCCGAAATGCAACATCCTAGAAAAATAGGGGCAGGGCCCAGATTCCAACTTTGCGAGCCGAGCCGCGTTTGCGATGAAGCGCATACGCGAGGTTCGGTACCAGCCACTATGCCACAAGTGAAAAAGCGAGACCTGCCCCCTATTTTCTCACCTGCCGGATTTCAGTTTCACAAACACGTTGTGCAGGGCGCCATTCTTGGCGGCATGGATAGCGCCGCCTAACGCCAAGCACTTCGACGCATTGCGCTGTTGCAAGGGCTTCAAGCACAGGCGCAACGCCTGGCTGTCGGCTTGCGCACAGGGCACCAACTCGTTGAACAGATCATCGGCAAACACACCTTGCAGCCATTCCTTCTGCGCAGAGCCGCTCATGCCGCTTTCCTTCTGCTTGTTACGCTCCAACGCCGAAAGAATGTAGCGCGCATACAGCGCACCAAGCGTGGCCTTGGCGCTGGCATCAAGCAAGCCCCACGAATTCAGCTGGTTGCACAACATTTCAATGCGCGCGCGATGCACCTCGTAGTAACGCGGTACAAACTTGCTGGTTAGGTTGCCCGTCTCGCGCTTGGCGTAGCGATATAGCGGTGCGCCAATCACGTTCAGGCCAGGCAAATCTTGGAACACGCGGATGTTGAATTCGATATCTTCGATAAGCGGCAAATCTTCGGTAAAGGTAAAGCCGCCCTGCTGCAGATAGCTGCGCTCGTACACCTTGTTCCAGGCGTAGCCGTAATGCGTACCCTTTTCGAACTCCAACACGTGCTTACGCAGCTTGGTTTTTCCCAAATGCGCCGATTCCTGGCTGAAAGTGAATTCCTGCACGCGTTCTACCTTGCCACCAGCGTCGTAGAATTCTTCCACATGACCCACCATAACCACTGGCGCTTCGTGCTGCTGGAGCGAGTTATACGCACTCTGCAGAAAGGTGAAATCGTAGCGATCGTCGGGGTCGGGAAACCACACATAGCGCCCCCGAGCAGCGGCAAAACCCGTATTGCGCGCCGCCGAAAGTCCTCGGTTCACCTCGTGTGAAACAACGCGAATGCGCGCATCGGCTGCGGCGAACTGCTGCGCGATGGCCAAGCTGCCATCGGGCGAGCAATCGTTCACCACAATAGCTTCCCAATCGGTGAACAGCTGGTCTTGCAAATCGCCCAAGGCGGCGGCGAGGTAAGGCTCGGAGCCATATGCGGGTAGAACAACTGAAAAGAACGGGGCGGTAGAGGATTGGTCTGGGACGTCTGCGGTACTCACCGAGCCCGTAGCTTCTACAGCACCCGTACCGCCACGGGCAGCATCGGCGTAGACGACAGCATCGCCGCATCCATGCGCAGCGGCAGCATCCGCGGCATCGACGCTCACGGCGCCATTACGCCCCCGCGAGGCGGACGTACCGTTCGCTTCGCCCTTGCCGTGATGTCGTTTTCCCATATGCCCAGCGCCCCTCATGAACTCTAAACGCTTCGGCGTCAGCGCGCGCCGCTATTCCAAATACTTGCTTATGTCAGATATCTTAACAACTACAACGCCGTCGATGGTTGCCACCGAATCATTTGCTGGATACAGCGACATGTTCGCGAATTCACTGGAACGAATAACCTTGGCGCATTCGTCGAACGAGCAGTAGTTGAAGCTCTGCCCCGCAAACTGCTTCATTATCACATCCCAAGAACGCATGTTGTTCTGGTAGTGGTTGTCCCAAACCATGCCCCACTTCGCATAGCTGCTTGCGTGAACGTAGGAATCGCTGGTGTTCGGAAAGTTACCCGCTTCAGGCTTGCCGGCGATCAACACCTTCGTACCCGCCTGCACATCGGGGTTCGCATCAAGCACGCCGGCAATTCGGGTGGCCAAAGAAGCAGCTTGGTTCTGGCATGCCTGCATAACCTCGGCATCCGCATTCGACTGCAGCGCGTACGACCACGCCCCTACGGCAATAAGGCAACAGCAGCCGACGGACAAACGCAACCGCCGCAACAACCATGCAGGCAGCCGCCACATACACCCATGCAAAGTGGTTCCCGAAAATGCCGTGGCTGAACAAGCCGTCAGAAAAGGCAACGTAAGCGCTGGGGACAGACGACGTCAAAGAGCCCAGAATGCTGCCAGCGCCAACCGAGGAGGCTCCGCCGTAGGTAGAAAGGCTGATGCCTATCACAAACAAAGACAGCTCGGTTAGCGCGTAGTACAGTACGGCACCAGCCGCGCACACCGCAATGGCAACACCGAAGAACACCGCAAGCTGCTTGGCGCTGAGCGAATCGGCGCTGCAGCCTTCTTCACGGTAGGGGTTCTGAGCTTCACCACGAGCATCGCATGCCAGCGACGCAAGCGATTCAGAGCCGCCGCCCATAAGCGAGCGAACCATCACCAACAGCACCGCAACGCAAAACACGCCCAGGCTCGCTTGATAGCAACCGAGTGAAAACGCCAGCAACGCAACTGCCCCAACAAGGGCAACTGGCTTGCCAACAGCCCCAACGCGCCCGATCAGGCATGCGGCCAGCACCGCGCATAAAAACGAGAGCGCGTACGAATTCGAGCAGTAGTAGTACGTGATGCAGCAGGAAACGAAGGGCGAAGCGATGAACAGAATCGAAGAAGCATACCGCAAGCAAACGCGCTTGATGCCCAGCCTATCTATCAGCGCAACAATGCCCAGCGCAAACAAGGCAATGGTGATTGCGGAGGTAAGGATAGGCGAGCACAGCCCAAACTTAGCGCAGGCAGCAAACAGCAGGCCCCAACGCCCCAAGCTAATATCCCAAGCATGCGGAATAAAGCTTCCGTATCCATTGGGATTGCTCAAAGAAACAACCGCATCGGGGTTCGAAAGGCCGTTCAGGTACATCTGCGCATGGCAGATCATGCCCACCGCAAAGCACACCACCAACAGCTTTGAATTGCGTACAAACCAGAGCTTCACCTTGAAAAACCCCGTTTTCTCTGCCGTCGATTCACTTTCTAACCCCAAGATAACCTCCCGATGCTTTCAGCGGAAACCTGGTACCTGCCCCTTTTCCCACCATGAAAAGTCTACTCCCCCTCAAGGTTATTCACCTCGAGTTTCAGATCCTGTTACCAACAAAGCGTTTAACAGCAACAAGGAAAACAGCATTCGTCAAACAAGTCACCGGCACATGGGGCCCGTTAGCCCCAGCCCACTTTTATCTCTTTTTGCCAGAGACGCACCGGCGGAACAGGCACCCCGAGCCATAACCTTTATCATAGAAATGTTGAACAAAAACGCACGCTACGCAGCAATAGCGAAAGGATCCGCCGTGCCCGCAATTAGCTTGCTTATACCCATTTACAACGTGGAGAAATACCTGCGCGAATGCCTGGATTCCGTGCTGGCCCAAAGCTTCACCGATTTCGAGGCAATCTGCATTAACGACGGCAGCACCGACAGTTCCCGCGCCATTGTGCAGGAATACCTTGATGCGGACGGCCGCTTTCGCGTGATTGACAAGGCCAATTCCGGCTATGGAGCATCCATGAACCAAGGGCTTGATGCGGCAACGGGCGAATACGTAGCCATCCTGGAATCGGACGATGCGTTCACGCCCGACGCGTTGGAGGTGCTGTACAACCTGGCAGCCACGCACAACGCACAGGCGGTAAAGGCTGACTTCTGGTTCTACTGGAGCCAGAACGAAAAGCTGGAGGCCTGCCATGTAATTAGCGAAGGGCTCTGCGGCAAACTGGTTAACCCTCAGGAAGCGTTTGAGCCTTTTTATGCAAAGCCATCTATTTGGTCGGGCATGTACAACCGCACCTTCCTACAGGAAAATGACATTCGCTTCCTGGAAACGCCAGGAGCATCATATCAGGATGCTGGCTTTGCCTTTAAGGTATGGGCCGCTGCCGAACGCGCTGCGTTTAGCTCTACTCAAATTTTGAAGTACCGCCAAGACAACGAAGCTTCATCGGTAAATTCCCCCGGCAAGGTGTATTGCGTGTGCGACGAGTACGCCGAAATGCAGCGATGGCTTGATGAACGCCCAGAAAAAAAGCAGCATCTACAAGGCGTGCTGGAGCGCATGAAATTCAACAGCTACCTGTGGAACTACGATCGCCTTTCCGCTGAGCTGCGCGCTGAATTTCTGGAGCACGCCGCGCAGGAGCTGAAGACTGATTTGGACGCTGGCCGCATAAACCTGGAGCTTTTCGAGCCTTGGGCCGAAGCCGACTTGCGCGCCCTGATAAAAGACCCGCAAACCTTCGCCAAATGCCGCACGGAATACGCAACACCCGGCAAGCTGAACACCTTCAAGCACTACTACCGCATTGGCGGCCTGCCGCTTATTGCGAAGCTGCTGAAGAACAAGGTGGCGAAGTAGCGATGGCGGTCGAAAAACCAACTGTCACCCGCGCCGAAGGCGCCCCCAAACACCCCGTTCTTTCCGTCATTGTGCCCGTATATAACGTGGAGGACTATCTGGATGCCTGCCTTGATTCGCTGCAGGCACAGACCTTAGGCGATATCGAAATGGTTTGCGTAAACGACGGCAGTCCCGATGGCTCACGCGAAATCCTGGCAAAGCGTCAGAAGGAAGATGCGCGCATCGTTATCGTGGATAAGCCAAACGGCGGCCTTTCCTCTGCACGCAATGCGGGAATTGATGCGGCGTGCGGTACCTACGTTGGCTTTCTTGATGCAGACGACCGCTTCACGCCCAATGCCTGCCAGCGCATTACCGAAGCATTTACCGAAACCGATACCGACGTGGTGACCTTTGGCGGTTATTGCAACCCCGCAGAAGCCGCAACTCCCTGGATTACGCTGAAGCTTAGTCCGAGGGATGTAGTGTATGACGGCTTCAAGCCTGCCTTGATGTTCGAAGAGCAGAGCACCCCCTACATTCGCACCGCTTGCCGCAAAGCGTTCTTGGACGAATGCGACATTCGCTTCGAAGAGGCACTGCCCTTCGGCGAGGACCAGGTGTTTTTCTTCGATATCTACCCCAATTCAAGGAAAACGGCGCTGATAAGCGACAAGTTGTACGAGTATCGCATTGAACGCGAAGGGTCGCTTACGTCGAAAACCAATGACGACTTGGAGGCCAAAAGCCGCAAGCACTTGCCCATGACCCAGCGTATTTTCAGCACCTGGAAAAAGCGCTTTGGGTTAGAGGAGTACAGCTCGGAGATTGTGAGCTGGTCCATCGAATTCGTGCTGTATGGGCTGTTCTGCTTGCCGGAAAGCGTACGTAATGAACTGCTGCCCGAATACTCCCGTATTTTCCGCGAGTTCTGGGGCAACGGAAGCACCAGCGCATTGCAGCTGAAGAAGTGCGATCGCAAGCTACTGGAAGTTGCCCTAAGCGGAGACGCCGTAAGCAATACCCAAGCAATACGCCTACGAGCAGTCTGGTTTCTGGAGAAGTACGGAGCAAAAGCCGTTGTGGGAAAAGTGTTGGGGATGAATTAATGGATAGGACAAACCGGGTCCTTCGATCCATCGATCACCCGCCCAAATATCAATCCGCCGATGCTGAGCTCCTCGAATACCCCTAGACGCCTTCGCAATGCAGCAGGCATCTCGGCAGCAAACAGCAAGAATTAACAGCTCTTTGGGACGCGCAGGCGATAAGCCTCCATGTCTCGCAACCGCCGTTCGGCAGGAAGGCTGAATACAATCCATCCCCATCAGCAGATGAGCCCCCGCTTTGCGTAAATGCGCATGACGGACGAACGGGGGCAAATACGATCCCGGCTGGCTTGGCTCGACCCACGACACCTAGGATCTCCTCGACAGTAAATTTCCCCTTGTGCGCTTGCAACCTCCTTCTCTCTCGGAGCCGCCGACAGATCCCACCTGCAAGCCGACTCAAACGCCCTCGCTACTGCTCGGCCAAACAAGCGCTGCAGCCAATTACCCTTCACTGCTCTAGTTCTTGAGTAAATCCACCAATAACAACTCGCCAGGATTTCGTTTCGCTTTCCTTGCATGTTTCTCTATCGCGGTAACCAACTTGCCTGGATCAGACCAGTACCTCTCAAGGAATTGCTTTCCTTGATATCCGCCATATGCAACTCTCTTACGCAAAAATCAGACGGACGCAGTTGTCTATCCTTACGCGACGAACTCTGCCACCGAGAGAATGCACCCTCGTTATGAATCACTAGCATTTCAATCTCGGGCCTCGTTACAAAACTCAAAACTTTGGTCCCATTCTGCTTGCGCTTAGGAAATTCAAACTTAGCCGAACGGCTATCAATGATCCTCGCCACGGTTAGGCCCTCCGCGCCATCCACACCATAGTCCATGGAAAAATACTGCTCAGCGATTTTCGCAGCGCTCCTTGTGCGTGTGTAAGGCCTCTTCACCAGCACCTCATCTTTAACCACGCGCTCACCTGGAACCACCAGAAGATCATTGTCGTACAAAACCTGAATTACCACACCTTCAGCAGTACCCTCGCAGCTAAACAGGACGAAGCGGTTCTTTAGCAGCGTTTCAACCTCGCTATTCATCAGCACGCCCACAGACATAATCACGCATAGCTTGCACATCAGGATATTTCGGCATAGAACCCTTAATCACGTTGTTGATGATAACGTCGCTTTTCTTATTCTCTATTCGAGGAATGCGGTTGGAGTATTTCACGATTTCCGTCTTAAAGTTCTCGTTACGCACCAAGATATACACGTTATCTTTTCGTCTAAGATAGTCAAACAACTCCGGGTAATGGGTCGAGAACAAGAGGGTCGCACCTTTAGGGTTTGTAGCAGGAGACGCAAACAACCCAATGACGGTACCAACAAGAGACCGGTTCAGACCCGTTTCCATCTCATCAACAATCAAATAACCACCTTCGCGCAACGTTTCGATCGAACGTTGCACGAGCTCGCATCCCATAATGGTGCCATTCGAGAGCACTGATTTCGCCATCGCTGCGCTCAAAACCCTCTCCGTGGATTCATTTCTGAACTTTAAGTGGAATACCTGGTTCTCGGAATCCCATTTAAGGTATTCAACACTCGTATCAAATGCCTGCACTACAGGAGTCGGCATATCGATCAAAGGCAACGCACGATCCAATCCCTCCACGGAAGCCATTTTTCGCCCAGTCACCATCGAAACTATCGACATGTCATCGCCGAGAAATGTCCGACGGGCATCATCCAGAACATTATCTTCATCCTCTTGCCCGTTACGTTTTAACAGTAAATCTGCCTTGCTTTTGAACAAATCGATATCGACTATTGTCCCGCGCGTCGCTTTCGAGGGAGACAATTCCCAAAGCTCCTCGTCCTCAAACGCAAACTTATCCGCAATACGCCTTTCAGTTGCTAGCGGGTCATCGGGCATATTCAAATAATGCTGTATGTCAGACTCTATGAGATAGAATTTGCCCCTTTCGACAAAAATGCACGTTACGGTGACGCGGTCAGCAAGCTTTCCAAAGCAATCCGAAGAAACGGAAAAGCCCCTCATAACGTACGAACCAGTTAGATACCCAAGCACCATACGAATTAGATTGAGTCCCGTGGTTTTACCAGACGCATTAATGCCCGCGAAACCGATCACATTTTGGGTATAGACAGCTGTCCCCCCAGACACTGGCGTCACATCAAAAATGTTTCCCTCTTCATCACGAGGAACCCGATCGGTTGCAATGAAATCTATTTCGAAACGGTCATTTCTATAGAGCATTGCTCCGTCAATGCGAAGTTTAAGCAATTTCATTTTGATATCCTTCCGATAGCTAGATTATAACCAAATAATCTGGTTATAATCTAGCTATCGGAAGGATAATTGAAGAAACAAACACTGGCGGCATTGCCCATCACCAGGCAACCCTGTTGCCAATCCTTCCAAAAACAGCGCACTCCAGCACACGAAACCAATAAGCTCGATTCACTAGGACTAAGAATAATATGAGAGTCACACACATCATCGGTAATGGGTTCGACATTTCATCGGGTTTAAGAACCACTGCAGCAGAATTGTTATCCGAGCTTAAGGAGGTTGTCGAAATTGCACCATTACCCCCGCAGGGTATCAAGGTTCTAGCTAATGATATTCAAGATAAAGGGATTGAATACTGGAGCGATTTCGAAACGGCCCTCGGCGAGGCGACCTCTTATAAAGCCTTTAGCAGCTCACCAGACTTATTCCTCGAAGCAAAAAACGAATTCGAAAGAATCCTGAGTGAGCTTTTACGAGCGAGGGTTGGACTCCTCAACGACAACTTCGTTGAGGAAAATGCGGACTCATGCATAAATAGCCTCAGCAACATTCAAACATCAATGCAGGCAGCTGAGCTGACGGCTTTCAATAGCACACTCAAACCTATACCAGACCGGTGGAATTATTCGCATAATTTCATAGCTTTAAACTACACACCAACACTCGAATTGCTGGTCGACAGATTCGACAAATCCCAGGCCTTTACAGCCGGAGGATCAGCTAAGGGAAATCACTATTTATCTCATTTCGTTTATGCCCATGGCTCGTTTGACGATGCGCCTATTTGCGGGGTCAACGACAAAGACCAAATTAAAAATGAAGCATTTCGGAAAAACCCTGATGTATCCGCCATGCTCATCAAGGGCAATGCACAGCAAGATTACGGAACACAGCACGACAAAAGGGCGCTTGAGCTAATTGAAAGCTCTTCCCTAATCTGCACTTTTGGCGTCTCCTTCGGAAAGAGTGACAAACGCTGGTGGACCGCCGTCTTGAACAGGTTGATCAATAGTCGCAACTCCGCTTTAATCCTGTTCGACAAGGCGTATCGCGGCGACTACCATCTAACATGGGATAAAAGAAGAGCGCGTACCGATGCGATACGGCGGTTCTATGCCGCTTCCGAAGCAAGCAATGAAATGCAGGAAATTATCTCAAATAGAGTGTTTGTCTTGCCGTCAGAAAGGTTCTTCGTGGTCGAAAAGCCACTTACTTTTTCTGGCTTGCCCGAAAAAGACCTCATGACAATAGCTAATCGTCTCTATGGAAACAGCACGATTCCTGAGAGGCGATTAGCGTTCTCCTAATTATCGAAATGGCAATACGATGCGAACCCCATAAGACGAACGCTTGAATCGGGCTCCGCGTACAACTTAGCAACAGGCGTAGACGAAAGAGAAGATGGAATTCCTCTCCTCTTTCACTGCCGTGAAGCTCGAACTCAGATCTGCCGACCAAATGATACGCGGGGAACCGACTCCGATCACGAACGATTACGCAAATTGCTGCAGACAAGAGAAAGACAGGAGCAAATTGAGTCGACTCACCTAGGGGGGGGGGACACGCCAAGCTTCTTGCCGCCTAGGATTATCTAAAGGCATAGTCGACATCGATTGACTCGATAGGCAATCTGAGCCCGATGCCATCAACGAAGGGCGCTGCAGCATTCCCGGGAATTCACCACACTGTGCCCAATCTACTGCCGGAATGAATAAAATAATAAAATACGACGAAAGGACGATCTTGCAAAAGAACAACAGCAAAAGTAACTCCCAGAAGAAGCAGATCCGAGGAGCGGAAACACCCTTAAAACCAGCACCCAGCATCACAACAAATTTCACTAAAACCCAAAAAAGCGAGCAAAAAAAGTGACAGGAGAATCCGGATCAGCCGATCAATGCGCAAATGGCGTATCAGCCAACAGTATTAAGGAAGCAGATACCTTTCCCAAACAAACTGGCAACATCTTCGAATGCGTAAAAAAACTTGCTGGGTTCTCCCTCGAACTACAGCTAAGAAAAGACGAAAACTTAAATAAGCTAGCAGCCCAAACCATGACCGCCATCACGATCCTGTCGGTGGCATTCCTTACGCCATCGCAGCTGCTATTCAGTTACTACTCTTTCGGCTCAATTGAGATAACAGGCTGTCAAAGACTTTTGGCAACTGCCTACATAGTTCTTCTTTTCTTGCTAGTCGCATCGTTTCTTCTCGCTCTAGCTAGCAGACTCCTCAGAAAAAGCGAGATGCTAGATGCACCAGGAACCATATTTAACGATTTCGCAAACCAAGTTGCGAATGCCCAAAAAGCGGGGGAGAGATTAAGCGACAAGGACTTAGCGGACTATTACTGTGCCTCCATCTCGCCATTCTTCGAAACGACAAGAAAGAAAAACGAGCAAGCGTGGAGGCTGATCAAGATGTCGATTTGTCTTCTGTCATTCACTGCCCTACTTGCTAGTCTTTTTCTTGCGATAGCCTTCGTCGGATACATCTCTTAAACACACATCAGTTCAAGGCGAACACCATGACCCCACTAATCTCCATAATCATCCCTATATACAACACCGAAAAGTATCTAGAGCAATGTCTTGGATCCATTGCGAGCCAATCGCTCAAAGATTTTGAAGCGATCTGCATCGACGATGGCTCGACCGATGGCTCGCCGAAAATTATGGATGCTTTCACTGCGACAGACACCCGCTTCAAGGTCATCCACAAGCAGAACGCCGGATATGGCTCCGCAGTGAACGCAGGAATTGCCCACGCATCAGGTACATACATTGGTATCGTGGAGCCAGACGACTACATCGAACCTGATATGTATAAAACGTTGTACGAAGCAGCAGAATCCAACGATTTCCCCGACATTGTTAAAGGGGCATATTGGCGCGTGCTTAACGCCGATTCGCCACAACAAGAAATAAAGCCAGCAAATTACCTTCATAGGATCAAAACCGTAGGCAGGCCGTTTAAGCTCGAGGACGACGCAGAATTCCTTTACCATCACCCGAGCATTTGGTCCGCCATCTATAAAAGGGATTTCCTTGACAAGAACGAAATACGCATGCCGGAAATCCCAGGCGCAGGCTGGGCAGACAACCCTTGGATGATGGAAACGCTCCTCGAAGCCAATAGCATCGTATATGTGGATGAATGCCTGTACTTTTACCGCGAAACCATCCCTGGGTCTTCCTCCTTGGTTAAAGACCCAGCCATCATCTACAATCGCTGGCTCGATATGGATGTGATCATAAAGGCCCACTCACCCGTATCATCAAACATACTCGAGGGCCATTACAATCGTGGTTGCGCTTACTTGAAAGATATTTCCGAGCACTTCAATACAAAAGACGCCAAGACCAGGCAAGCTATCAGACTTATGGCAAATCGAATTGATTCCGACATCGTCTCCGTCTCAAGCAACATCCGACCCGAGTACAAAAAAGCGTTTTTTCAAGCAAGAAGCCCCTTTGCCTGGACCTGGTATCGAATCAAGGCAAAACTCAAACTCTAAAGCAGAGAGCCAACGGCATATGCCGTTGGCTCTCTGAGCTAATGAAGACTACTCCCCCGAAGCTTCCTTCAGATACCGCTTCCAGAATTCAACTGACGTAAATTCCGATCTGCGCGCAGCATACTCTGCGTATAGCCTGTCCTTATTCTTCTTATATGAAGAAGCGGCCTTCTTGTATCTGCCCCATACCTCGTCAAAACGAGTCTTATTCATACGACGAATTGCACCTTTTTTGTTGGGCATATCAACAACAATCAGAATTTCAGCATCGCGAATTTTAGCAGCAGGATACACCCACCCAGCTGCATCAATCACAGCCACTTTACCATGGCGCTTACCCTCTTCGTTCAACAACCGCTGACCATTGAAAGTAAGGAAGTCCTTTGCAGCAGACACCTTGCTTCGCGCTCCGTCGGTATTGAGCCACGTATGTGTAATGTGCTTCAGATCTACACCAAGCTTAAAGGCTTCATCGTAAAGCTCCTCAATAGGAACCATCTTTTCTTTTTCGCGATTCGCTTCCATAAACCGACCCTCGGCAACGGGGTGCGCGATAAACTCTGGACCACGGAGAAAGTCCTCCAGGCCCTTTACCGCCAATTCCGCGTCATCGTAGTTGAATTTCTTCAAATCACGCTGAACTTCTCTGTAGATTTCCATAAGGAAATCGGTCATGGGGGCAATTCCGGTAGTTGCCTGACTAATAAGGGTATTCCTACTTACTTGATAGCGCTCAACTGCGGAACTGTACTTATAGAAAAACGCATTGTGCCAAACGCATATGCCGTTCATCGCCATAATCTTCGCCTTGCAACGCAAAGCGTATTCGGCATCATCCGAGCGCACGAACAGGGGAAGAGGAAGACCCTCACGCTTTATCGTCGCCATGGGAATAGCGCAATACCACCAGCCTGCATACTGCTGAGCGGTATCACCGAATGTATCAAGAGGAGCCTCAAACGCCTCAGTTTCAACCACATCATGGAGGAAGTCCATTCTTCCTTCAGGTTTGAGGGGAAGAAAGTTGCCATTAACGGAGAAGAAGCCGATGTCTTCCGTTTTAAGGTTTTGTTCTTCAAGACTCATCATGGCACCGCTTAGAAAAGCGCTCGAATACTCGTCATTCAATAGCGATAGCAAATTGAATGTACGAATGATGCTCTCCGGCAAAACCTCTACATCGTCATCCATGAGCAGGACATGCGTCGCCTCTGTTTTTTGCTTCATTGATTCTATCATTCCACGTGCAAAACCGCCCGAACCGCCCACATTAGGGTTCGGGTGAACGCAGATATGCGGGCCTTCAAGCTCTTCAACGGGAAGGGTCCGACCGTTGTCAATAACATGCAATGTAAAGTGAGAGGCGATAGGGTCATTCGATCCCAAAATACCACGCTTGACTCGGGCGATATTGCGAGTTACGTAGTCTTCCTTTTTAAAGGTCGTAGTCACAAGAGACAGTTCCACTTGGCGTAGCTCTTCAGGCTCGACATCAACACTGTAAGCAGCATCCTTTATTTCTACCTGATTATTAGCGAGAATCGAAAACCCATGAAGCACTTCACCCGCCAACAGGCCAAGCCGAACCTCGATATGACGCCAATCCGTCGATTCGGGATATTCGGCTTTAGAGTCAGACAGCTCAACCGGAGCCCAGTCATAACGCCCCGCTGTAGTTTGAATGAGCGAAAAACCGCCTCCCCTGTAATCGAATGATAAAAAGTATTCAGTCGCAACCGAATACCGCTTCCATTTCATTACAGACAACGCATTGAAGTAGGTCGTAAAATCAATATGAGAATGCGGTGCAATCCGCAAAACATCGGCATCGTTAGCTTTCCATGCACAGCCATCGACCGTTCGATAACAGAGAGCTGGGTAATTAGAGAATGCAACCGAACCGCCAAATAGAATATTTGCAATTTTATATCTCATCAGGGATCTTCCACCTATTGGTCTAAATCACTTATTTTACAAAGCTTCATATTACCCTCTTCGAGAACAACCTCAAAGCCCTCCACAGAGCCACCGATCGCATCGATCCCTTCCCAGTCTTCTGGACGGTAGGTAAAAGCGTGTTTCCGCAGTTCGTCCATCGAGGAATCAAGCAAGAGAACGTATTTTGCGTTGGCTCGCTTAACGGCATCACGCACTTCATCGTCGCTACTATACGCGCAAAGGGAGTGTCGCATCACCCGACTCTCACAAGGCTCATTAGGGTCAGCATCGGGAGAGGACAACAAGCTCCTATAGTAAAACTGGACCCCTGTTACCCCGTACAAAAATGCCGTACCGTCAAATGGTGAATTGACAACAAGATCATCGCCTGTTATTTTTTTTGCTTCTTTAACGAAAGCAATTTCTTTAGCCGAAAGCGACCCTTCATCATTCATGTCGTAATCTGACTTAACTAGCGCTCTTGTTTTACCAAAAGTTGTATCGACATCCCCGATACCATAAATCACAAAATTCGGAGCAAGCAGCAATACGGCAATCAGTGCAGAAACGGTTTTTGCAGCGCTTTTACTTGCAATTTTGACAACCCCTTCTTTTTTCAATAGTCGAAAGAGCCTCTCGCAAAACTCGATAACAGAAACGAAACCTACCGCTGAAAGCGGGATTGCCGCCAACACGCATAATGCGGCGGTCCTATGCTGGTCTGTATACCAAAACCCTGAAAGCCAGTGTTTCAGGATCGACTCCGTTGAAGCTGTCGAAAAGTGAATTGAAGCACACAGCAAGTACGTGTATGCCAGCCAGCGCAGCGATTTATTGCGTAATACAGAAACAATGCCGACTAAAACAAGAAATGCCATTATCGGGCTTGCAGGGCCCCCGCAATAAGAGAGAAGAAGTATGTTGAACAAACCCTGGGTTTTTGATGAAAAATGATCCCAAGAAACAGATAGGACACCCTGCATGAAAGATGCGTTATATGCGGCGATCCAAACAATAACGCAGAGCAGCACAAACAATACAGCCAGCCAGATGCGAAGCCGCTCTCTGACCCGAAAGCCAAATGCGGTTTCGCCATACAAAAACTGCCAAGCGCCAAAGAAAGCAAGCAAAACGATGCAACTGAAGACAGCATTTGGCTGGAGCAACACCAAGCACGAGCATGCGATCACAAGCAAGGCAAACAGCGACAAGCGGCCAATTTTCCCCGTTCTTGCCTTGGCAAACACAACAAATAGCGACAATGCGGCTGGCACCATTGCGAAAGCGGCAAGATTTGAACATAGCAGGCCATACGTCAAAAGACGCCAAGGGAAGTCGAAAAAGCAAACACAAGTAAGAGAGCCTACAACAACAATTCTCTTGCTGTCCTCAAAAACTGTAGTCAGAAACGACCAAACCCCTAGCGGGAAAACCACTGCTACGAACGCAAGATTGACAGCATTCTCCGCAACAGGCGCAGAAACCCCCGTAACACTCAGCGTTACCGCCGCAACAACATGCCAAAGCGCTGGATAAAAAGATGCGCTATCCGCAGCCCCGAATCCTTGCACTGTCGGAAATACGCTAATCGAAATAGCGGAATACTGACTTGTCGAAGCCATTGCGTATAACTCATTCAGGTGATATGCATTGTCGATTGCGGTAGGGAACCAATCTGGAGAGCCCATCACCAGCACAAAGGCATAAGCCGATACGAACGCGCCAAGGCAGACATACAAAAACGCTACCCCACCTCGATCGCCCGCATAAGAGCTATCTGAATTTTGGCCACCAACAGAAAGCGCCTTCATGTGAAAAAGGAAGAACCTGAAAAGTCCGAACGCAAATGATAGTAAAGCGACCACACCAAACAGCATAAAACCCGATATGCGCAGATCAATTACATAAAAGATCTGGCCGAAAATCGCGAGAATAGCCAACGAAACAAACGGAGCCCAGGCGATCAGGATTTTTTTTCTCAAAAGCAAGTCGCCAAAGAACAGACAACCAGGAAGGTACAAAAGAGCAACCGCGAATAGACACGAAACAGAAAAACTAGCCCACACTCTATACCCCTTTTCTTCTCTATGATTTCAGCATGCACGGCACAAAAAACTATCAGTCATATTATTTATTTTATCTAAACCCTGAGTAGAAATTAGACGCAAGCAAGCCCTGCTGCCTATACTACATAAACGAAACTATCTAGTCTTTTGCGCAAATCGCACACTTGCCACTTCACCGATTCCGCGATCAGAAGGCCTATGCAGCTTAATATCATCAGCTAGAATTCCGATTGAAACCCCCAGGCAACAATCGCCGCGAGAGGCAAAGAAGATATTCATTTACTATCCGAGGGCAAAAACACAGCCGATTTATAAACAACGTTGTGCGGCAAAATTCAAAAGCTAACAACGCCAGACTGTTCATCTACAATCCGCAAACACAATCCTTTCATAGAGATAGCGAAACAGCGAGTGCGGTGGCCTGATCCTTCTGCAATAGGCGATTCGCACATAACGTGCTTCCCTGCTAGTAGCGCCTTCTTTACCTGCCCTTAGTCAAGAACGGGATGCGAGTTAATATAGACAACGTCTACAGCATCGAGCAATTTATCGAAAATAGAGGCAAGGAAAACGACATGTGAACATCTTTACCAAAATCGCCAATGTTGCCAGATCAAACCGTCGCAACCCTCAGCCCGTTTACCATCCCACATTCATGGAGCACACGGCTCGCATAGGTCGCATAACCAACCAAACCGGCGCGAAGTTCCTTCAAAGCCGAAACATGATCAGAACAGCTTTAACATGCCCTGCCAGCCAGGGTTTCTGCAACAACAAAATCAGCGGCCCAAGCTGCCGTTCTTTATTTATTTCACAAGTTCGCTCTTCACGTATTCTTCGAGTCCCTGCTCCCAGTCGAGAGGGTTGAAGCCGATAGCAACGATCTTGGAGAGGTCCATCGCCGAATGCTCAGGGCGAGGAGATATAGGACCCGCAACGCTAGCATAGTAACCAGCCGTAGTAACGGGCACCACCTTGTCGGCATTCCCATTGGCAAGTTCGAACACGCGCTTCGCAACCTGCGCCCAG
>OLQO01000439.1_pt1 | contig 36193 bp, 42 predicted proteins | sample 1672281 | NCBI WGS metagenome assembly OLQO01 (sample SAMEA3136667, study PRJEB25190) | human gut metagenome | biome: human gut; feature: human-associated habitat; material: faeces | place: Austria | collected 2013
CTAATCAATTGAATATCAATCACTTAGGTGAGAAACAATAAGAAATTTTATTGTTCCAGGGCCCTATTTTCCAGCATTTTATCGTAGTATTTGCAGCAGAAGTATTGTATTTGTGGTACAAACAAAAGGACCCGAAGAATGGATTGCATCGCCGGAGTATACGACAAATTCTACGGACACAACAGAACAGACGAGGCTTGGCAAGCTCAGAACCAAATCACTCAGAACGATACAGCCAGACTTCTTCATACTGAATAAAAATAGGAGGGTTTTAGGAACCCAATCAAGTTGATGTATATATCTATAAGGGTCACGGGGGAAAGGTTCCCCCAAACACCCTCCTAAATCACAAATGGAGAGGGTTTTTTGGGGGACCAACAATCACGGAGGAGCACGTACTTATTAATAGGTACAGGATCCCCGAGGGATCCGAGACGGAGGGCTTCATCACCAGCCGAATCCCGTTCGTAAATATGATAGGAACCGGGTTGGACACGGGGCATATGAAATTCCAGCTCCTGGAACATAAACTCAATCAAACAGTTTTAATTCCCGGGACCCCAAAATAGGGGTCCCAACTTTTTTCTCATTTTTCAATCAAAAAATTTTTCACTTCAAAAAACTTTTCTTATGTTTGTGATACAAACAAAAGGATAAGACAATGGCAATTACAAGTTACATCGACAGCAATGGTTTAAGACTTATGGTTACTCAGCTTCCTTCGGGTGCTTTCGACCTCTATTTCAGTAACGGGATCATCTCCACCTGCTACACACAAGAGGAGCTCCAGGACTTCCTCCAGAGGAATAACTTTCAGAAATGTTAACCCTCAATCAGGTAATGGAGTTGAAAAAATAGAACACGTAGAACATAAATTCAAGCCAACTATTATGGAAAAAAAATTCAACTGGGACCTCCCGGCAGACCCGGACCCCAAATCGGACAACTATTACAACGGAATCGTATCCAAGGAGCTGAAAGACTCCAGCGATATAGCGGAGACCCTCCTTGAGGTTATCCGCAGAGAGTCAGTCAAGAATCAGTCTGATTTTGTCAATGAAGGGATTGAGACCATCCTTGACAGGTTAGGCATTAAAAGCGACAAGCCCCTCACGAGAAAGGAGAAACTCCTGGCTTTCATCGGGTTTAAGGCTGGCTTAATGTGGGAGAGATTGGCGGAAATCCAGACAAAACCAGCTTCACCCGACCCAATCGAAATGGTCATTATGGGGATTCTTAAAAACGGAAAAAAATGCTGATTTTATCGTAGTATTTACCGCAGAAGTATTATATTTGTAGTGTAAACAAAAACCTACACAACTATGAGAACAGTAAAATCGGTACTTATCGTCACTCGAATGGGATACGTGGAGGGAGTCTTCACTTCCTTCAGAGCTTTGGCTAACTCCCAAGGAGCCACTCGAATCAATATTGAAGGTGAGTATGAGTCTTATACTGAGTCTGAACTGAAAGACATTGCAGCTAACGGTCAGACATTTACCTACTTCGGCGAGAAATGCAGAATATCAGCAAGAACCTTAAACATATAACTATTATGGAAAAGATTGATAAATACGTAGTATTCAAATATGAAGACGAGTTCGGATTCCACTACATGGAAATGGACAAGCTTCCCGGGGAGGGACCTACATACATGGAGCCCATCTCGTTCGAGAAGAAGATCAACCCCAACTGTACCCCGGGAGCCATCACTCAACAGCCGTTTTCGGAGGACGGAAAATCCGCCTGTGTGCTCAGCTCAAAATTTGTCCCCGTGGCGGGTTGGTGGAACGACAAAGCCGAAGTTCGGGAATGGCAGGAAAGGACCCGGGTCTATAAGGCCCTCAAGGAGTTGAAGAGGAAAGGAGAGGACCTCAAGCTTGAGAAAGCCATTGAGCCTCTACGAGAAGTGTATGCCCGGGTCAACCCCAGCATGAGGAGCATATTTATTGCTCAGGTGGTCTACCTCCTCACCAAGTAAACATTTTTCACAAAAAAGATTGAAAAGTTTTTATACGTGGGAAAAATTGATTATATTTGGGATAAACAACACGGACAACACAATGACTATCAATCTCAGAGAACTAATCGAACAGAGGGGTCTAAGACTTCAAGAAGTGGCAGAATTTCTGTTCCCCGATAACCGGTTTCCCCGAGCAGCTCTCAACCGGGTCCTCAACGGAAAGACATTGCTGAACTCGGAGCAAGTCTCTCGGTTAGCAGCTTGGCTTGGAGTATCAGTCGACAACCTCTACAAAGGAGCATGGAGCTCCGAATTTAATGGAGAGACATGTATTCTGACAAACGGAAACTACAGAGCAGAGTTATCAGTCAAAACAGGAGAGACGAGGGTGTTCCATCTCGGGTCCTTGTTTCATGAAACTGTTCTCCATGACCCAGCTATACCTCTCAGCAAGTACATTGAACTTCTGAACACCATAATTAAAAATCATCAAGACAATGAAAGTAGAAATTAAGTTCGAGGCAAACCTCGAAGAGCCTCAGGATCTCGAAATGGCCCGCAAAATCTGTCAGGTCATAGGATCAAATCCTGTAACAGTCAAGACGACTGACGTCAAGAAACCAGCTCCTGCACAGGACGTGAAGAAGCCAGCTCCGGCTCCAGCCCCCAGAAAGACGGAGGAACCCGAACCCATGCCGATGGATGCGAACTCCTCTTTGGGTTCCGACCCCGCTGTCTCCATTCAGGACATCCGGATTCTCCTTGCAAGTAAGGTGGACAACAACCGCGAAACCATCCGGGCAAAGCTCACTGAATTGGGAGCGAAGAATGTGACGGGATTGGATGCCCGAAACTACGACGCGTTCTACGAATTCCTCAAAGACCTTGCGTAATGGGAGCCCCGAATCACTCATCTCGTAAGCACGCCATGCTTTCGGCATCAAAGGCAGACCGGTGGATCAACTGCACCCCCAGTGCCAGACTGGAGGAAAAAGTTGAGGAAACCGGTAAGCCTTCCAAGTATGCCGAAGAGGGTACTCTGGCTCACGAGATGGCAGAATGTTACCTCCGAGCAAGGTTCCGCATAACGCCTGTTGACGTTACGTCTGCTGAACTCAGGAAGCTGAAGAAGAGTGACCTCTACACTGAGGCCATGGATGAGCCCGTAATGGCTTATTGCCAGTACGTAACGGACCAATATACGGAAGCTCTACGAAAAACCAGAGACGCACTCGTTCTTCTGGAGGAGCGACTGGACTTCTCGGCTTGGGTCGAACAAGGATTCGGCACTGGAGACGCTTGCATTATCGCTGACGGGGTCATGGAGATCATAGACCTCAAGTTTGGCACTGGCGTGCCGGTTTTCGCTGAGAACAATGCTCAGCTGATGCTGTATGCTCTTGGGGCATTGTCCAAATTTGAAATGGTCTACGACATCAACATGGTGAAGTTGACTATTGTCCAGCCCAGACAGGAGCGAATCTCATCATGGGAGATTACCCCCGGGGACCTCTACAAATGGGGTGAGGAGGTAGTGAAACCCAAAGCAGCTCTCGCTTACTCCGGAGACGGTGAACTCCAAGTTGGACACTGGTGCAGGTGGTGCAGAGTCAAAGCTTTGTGCCGCAAAATGGCAGACCACAATCTTGACTTGGCCAAACACGAGTTCAAAGAGCCCGAACTCCTGACCACTGAGGAGCTCGCTCAGATTTTCGAGCAAGCACCCATGCTTCAAGATTGGGTAAATGCTGTATCTGAGCACCTACTCTCCAAAGCCATCTCGGGCGAGAAGGTCCCGGGATATAAGGTAGTAGAAGGAAGGTCAATGCGGAAATGGACTGACGAGAATGCAGTTCAGGAAGTTCTTACCGCATGCGACTACACTCCGGAGCAGTTCCAAGTTGTCAAACTGGCTGGAATCCCGGCTATCGAGAAGCTCCTCAAAAAGGACTTCGATTCACTGGTCGGGGACCTCGTCATCAAAGCTCCTGGCAAACCCACTCTCGTCCCTGAGTCTGACAAACGTCCGGCAATGGGCATAGAACAAGCAAAACTCGATTTTTCAAATAACTAAACTCCAACAATTATGAGTGCAACAACCAAAGTAGTTACCGGCAAAGTCCGGTTCAGTTACGCCAACGTATGGGAACCCCGGGCAATGGAGGGTTCCGACCGAGCAAAATACTCGGTGTCCATCCTCATCCCGAAGACTGACTCGGCAACTCTGTCTCGGGTCAAGGAAGCCATCGACACGGCTCTCAAAGAAGGCATCGCCAAATTGGGTGGCAAGATTCCTCCCACGTGGAAGAATCCTCTCCGTGATGGGGACACCGAAAGACCTGACAATCCGGAGTATGCAGGGCACATGTTCGTCAATGCCAACTCGGACAACCGTCCTGGCATCGTGGACATCAACCTCAACCCCATCATCGAAAAAGAGGATTTCTACTCCGGATGCTATGGCCGGGCGTCGATCAACTTCTACGTCTTCAACACCAATGGCAACAAAGGCGTTGCTTGCGGGCTGAACAACCTCCAGAAGTTGGCTGACGGAGAACGTCTCTCCGGTGGATCTTCTGCAGAAGAGGACTTCGGCCAGAACCCGTGGGACGACGACCTTATGTAGGTTGGTATGCTGGGTCTTACTTGGGATTAGGGGTTCGAATCCCCGCCCAGCAACAAATTTAACAATAGTCAACATGCCGAGACGCTTATATTTCGATACCGAAACATATAGCCCGGAGGACATTAAATCCACGGGCGCCTATAAATACATAGAATCGGGGGACTTTCAACTCCTTATGGTGTCTTTCGCCTTTGACACCTCTCCCGTTCAGGTGATAGATCTGGCCAAAGGAGAGGAGCTCCCCGATTACTTCGTTTCTGCTTTAACTGATCCGGGGATCGAGAAATGGGCGCATAACGCAGTATTTGAGAGACTCGTATTTAAGCGTATAGGCCTACCTATCCCGATTGATCAATTGTATTGCTCAATGACCAAAGCGGCCTATTGCGGACTGCCTTTGGCTTTGGATGAACTCTCCAAAGCTTTGGTCCTCGGGGAGCACGGGAAGAAGTCGACCGGTAAAGCTTTAATCCGGTTTTTCTGTTCCCCGTGCAAGCCAACTAGGTCCAACGGTATGAGAACCCGGAACATGCCGGACGACGACCCGGGCAAGTGGAACGAGTTCAAGACGTATGCCGAATATGACGTGATTGCCGAACGCGACATCGTGGAACAGCTGGACCAATTCCCATTCCCGGAGTTCGAACGCCGGAACTACCTCGTAGACCAAAGCATCAACGACCGGGGGATCCTGATAGATCTCGACATGGCCGGGAACGCCATCTTTTTCGATGAGGTATACACGGAGGAGATGACTGACCGGATGAAGGAACTGACGGGCTTGGATAACCCGAACAGCTTGGCCCAGTTGAAGACGTGGCTCGGCACTAATTTCGGACTCAACTTCCCTGCACTGGGAAAGCCCGAAATTCTCGAATATCTGAAAAACAATCCGGAGGCTCCCGATCTGGTCAAGGAGGTCCTCGCTGGTCGGCTTGCACTGTCCAAGACTTCAACTAAGAAGTACATTGCAATGCTCAACTGCGCTGCCAAAGACAGGAGAGCTCACGGGTTATTCCAGTTTTACGGGGCCAACAGAACAGGACGTTGGTCGAGCCGAATGATTCAGCTCCAGAACCTCCCCCAGAATCACATGAAGGACTTGGACCTCGCCAGAAGCATAGTAGAGAAAGGAGACTACGACCTTGCCGATATGTGTTACGGCAATATCCCGGATGTTTTGTCCGAGCTCATCCGAACAGCCTTCATAGCCCCGGAGGGGAAAATGTTTGCAGTAGCCGACTTTAGTGCTATTGAGGCCCGGGTCCTGTCCTGGTTAGCCCAGGAGAAATGGCGACTCGACGTCTTCAACACCCATGGCAAGATCTACGAGGCATCAGCATCACTCATGTTCGGGGTCCCCATTGAGCAGGTTACGAAAGGATCGGACCTCAGACAGCGGGGCAAGACGGCAGAATTGGCACTCGGATATGAGGGGTCGGTCAACGCAATGGAGAAGATGGACAAAGAGAAGAAGCTGTCCAAAAAGGAAATGTATTCCATTGTAGCTCTTTGGCGTCGAGCCAATCCTAAAATTGTTGAGTTTTGGGCGGAGGTGAACGAGAAGGCCATCGAGTGCGTCCAGACCAGGAAAACCAAGAAAGTAAGTTGTCTCGTCTTTGAACATGACGGGACCAATTTGACAATAGCTCTCCCAGCTGGGAGAAAATTATACTACAGAAATCCCCGGGTGAGACCCAACAGGTTCGGGCAGACTGGCATTGTCTACGACGGCATGGTCCAGTCAGTAGGATGGACTGAGGTAGAGACTTACGGGGGCAAACTGGTGGAGAACATAGTCCAGGCAATCTCCCGGGATCTTCTCGCCGAAGCAATGTACAAACTAAGCATTATGAAAGACTTCGAAATAGTAATGCACGTCCATGATGAAGCCATTGCAGAGGTAGACGAAGACCGAGCCGGGGATTGTCTGGAAACTATGTGTAGAGTTATGGGAGAGGATCTTCCTTGGCTGAACTGCTTGCCAATGGGATTACCTCTCAAAGCAGACGGATACGTTACTAAATTTTATAAGAAAGACTAATGACATACGACGGGGAACTTGATATTGCAATCGGACTGAGCGCAAGATCAAAAGTATGGAGCAACAAGAAACTGAAATGGTCTGAATTGGTCAGTCGACTCGGGGAGGAGAACAAGACCACTGAAACATTTAAGGAGTTTGTTTCTGCAAGCAAGGAGGACCAGCTCAAAATAAAAGACGTAGGCGGATACGTTGGAGGCTACCTGAGAGGAGGCAAAAGAAGTCCGGCCAATGTGGTCCACAGACAACTGATGACCCTCGACTTGGACTTTGCCCACAAAGACCTCTGGGACGACTTCACTCTCCAGTTTGACAATGCAGCTGTTCTGCACGGGACTCACAAACACTCAGATGCGTCTCCTCGGTACCGACTAATAATGCCACTGAGCAGAGAGGTCACGGCTGATGAGTATGTGGCCATAAGCCGAAAAATTGCCGGGATAATCGGGATAGACCTTTTCGACAATTCAACCTTCGAGACCAACCGACTCATGTTCTGGCCTTCTACGCCGAAGGACATGGACTACTATTTTAAGGTCCAAGACGGTCCATGGATTGATGCTGACGAGGTCCTCAACTCCTATGCCGACTGGAAAGATTCGTCACTTTGGCCCACAGCTTCGTCCCGTTTCGAAGCTGTCGACAGAGCCGTTAAGAAGCAGGAGGACCCAACCATAAAGAGGGGGCTCATAGGAGCGTTCTGTAGGACGTACTCCATACCCGAAGCAATAGAGACCTTCCTCTCCGACACCTATGTCCCGTCAGCATTGGAAGACCGATACACTTACACAAAAGGCAGCGCCTCGGCTGGTCTGATCGTGTATGAGGACAAGTTCGCTTATTCCCATCATGGAACTGACCCGTGTGGGGGTAAACTTTGCAATGCGTTTGACCTGGTCCGCATACACAAATTCGGCCACCTTGACGACAAGGTAAAGGACCCCTCGTCGAAGTTGCCAAGTGTGTCAGCAATGGAGGAGTTCGTACGCAATGACCCCGACACTAAGACAACCATTGCCAACGACCACATCAACAGTGCCAAGTACGAGTTTGCCGATCCAGAGCATGATCGGACTCAGGAAGAAGTAGTCGAAAAGGAGGTTGACCCGGAGGCTGAGAGCGTCGAGTGGATGAAGGAGCTGGAGGTTGACACCCGAGGAGCATACCTCTCGTCGGATGCCAACCTCAACCTCATATTTGCAAACGACCCCAGACTCAAAAGACTGTTCAGACAGAACGACTTTGACGGGAAGAGGTACGTTTTCGGGAATCTCCCGTGGCGTCGGGTTGTTAAGCCGGAGCCGGTCAAGAACGTAGACTACTCCGGGGTCCGGAACTATTTGGGTTGCGTATATGGAATAACGTCCTCGCTAAAGATCGACGATGCCATGGCTCTGGAATTTGAACGCAACCACTTCCACCCGATTCTGGACTACCTCAATGACCTCAAATGGGACGGGATCCAACGGGTAGACAAACTCCTGATTGACTACATGGGGGCTGACGACAATATCTACTCTCGCGAAGCCATCCGCAAGATGCTGGTTGGAGCAGTTGCCCGAGTTATGAACCCCGGGGTCAAATTCGACCTTGTGCTTATGCTCGTAGGACCTCAAGGATCCGGCAAAAGTACGTTCATCAAAAAATTGGGAAAATCCTGGTTTAGCGATACATTCCTGACAGTCCAAGGAAAGGAGGCTCTCGAGCAGATCCAGGGGGCATGGCTTATTGAAATAGCTGAGCTCTCAGGTCTCCGCAAAGCGGAGGTTGAGTCAGTGAAGCATTTCATATCTAAGTCCGAAGACTCATTCCGACCAGCGTATGCCAGAACTTCTGAGATATACCCCCGGCAATGCGTCTTTTTCGGCACCACCAACGACAGCGAATTCCTGAGAGATCCCACTGGCAACAGACGCTTCATGCCAGTGGACGTGGTCCCCAACAATGCCAAAAAAGACGTGTTCATGGAACTGGACGACGAGATAGACCAGATATGGGCTGAGGCAGTTGTCCTGTACAAATCCAAGGAAAAACTCTATTTGAGCCATGAAGCCGAGAAAATAGCCAAAAACGAGCAAAGCTCGCACAGCGAGTCGGATGAACGGAAAGGCATCATTGAGGCGTACTTGGAACGTCAACTCCCGGACAACTGGGACTCAATGGACCTCTACCAGAGAAGAGACTTCCTGGTCGATGAGTTAAACCCCAAAGGGACCACCCCCCGAGACTACGTATGTGTTGCTGAAATATGGTGCGAATGTCTTGGGCGGAACAGGGAGGACATGGACCGGTATAAGACCCGAGAAATCAATGACTTGTTGAAGAGTATGCCCGAATGGGAGCCATGCAAGTCTACTAAAAATTTCCCCATTTATGGAAAGCAAAAATACTACGTGCGAAAACTCGATTGAGAAACGACTCGTCACTGAGGTGGAGAGAGTTGGTGGCTGGTGTTTGAAACTCCCCGCAATTCACAATGCTGGCCTCCCCGACCGGCTCTGTCTGTTCCCCGGTGGCGAAGTCGTTTTCGTTGAGCTGAAAGCATTCGGTAAAAAGCCCCGAAAAATACAGACATTAATGCACCAGAAACTGAAAGCAATGGGCTTTCGAGTAGAGGTAATAGACACGACCATGGGTTGTAAAATGTTAGCATTGGAATATGACCGAAAATGATCTCCATCAATACCAGCTACAAGCTGTTGACCACATAATAAGCCACACGCACTGTGCTTTGTTCCTGGACATGGGATTGGGTAAAACAGTGTCTACTTTGACAGCCATCAACGAGCTCATGTTTAAAGAGGTCGAGGTCCGACGAGTATTAGTCATAGCTCCCAAAAGAGTAGCCGAATCAGTCTGGACACAGGAGGTCGAGAAATGGGACCATTTGAAGCACATTAAAGTGTCTCGCATCATTGGAACAGAACGTCAACGTCGTGAGGCTCTTGCCAAGAAGGCAGACGTATACACCATCGGAAGAGACAACGTGGCTTGGCTATGCGGGCTCTACGGGGGATCTTGCTTACCGTTCGACATGGTGGTCATCGACGAGCTCAGCAGTTTCAAGAACCCCAAGTCAATCAGATTTAAAGCTCTTAAGCACGTTCAGGCTTCACTCTCCCGAGTAGTAGGTTTGACTGGTACCCCGGCACCCAACGGTCTTATGGACCTTTGGGCCCAAATGTACCTCCTGGACCGGGGAGAGCGCTTGGGCAAATACATATCACACTATCGTGACAACTACTTTAAGCCAGGACGTAGAAACGGGCATATTGTATATTCGTACGACATATCCAAAGAGAATCAGGAGCGCATATACTCAAAGATAGGGGACATCTGCATGAGCATGAAAGCTAAGGACTACCTCGATCTCCCCGAGCGAATCGACAACATAGTGGAGATCCAGATGCCCCCGGAAATCCAAAAAGCTTATGACTCCTTCGAGGAGGAACAAGTTCTCAGCATGATTGATCAGCTCGGGGACGCCGTAGAGATACCAGCTGTCAATGCAGCAGCTTTGTCCACGAAGCTCCTCCAGTTTGCCAATGGAGCAGTGTACGATGAACAGAGAGTGGCCTATGAGGTGCACACGTTGAAGATCGAAGCCACGAAGGAACTCATTGAGGACGCCGGGGGACAGTCAGTCCTCATAGGTTGGACCTTCCAGCATGACAGAGACCGGCTCATGAAGGCTCTCGCCAAGTATAAGCCCCGGGAACTCAAAACGGAGAAGGACATCGTTGACTGGAATGCTGGCAGAATTCAGGTTCTTTTGATGCACCCGGCTTCCGGGGGTCACGGGCTCAACCTCCAAGCCGGAGGACACCGCATCATCTGGTTTGGGCAGACCTATTCTCTCGAGCTGGAGCAACAATTCAATGCTCGGCTTGACCGACAAGGACAGAAGGAGGTCGTGATAGTCAATAAACTGGTATGCTCGAAGACAGTGGACCAGGACGTCATAAGAGCCCAGAAAGCGAAGACCCGGGGACAGGATGCTCTCATGGAAGCTGTAAAAGCGAGGGTCGAAAAATATATGAAAAAATATCGCAAAACATCGTAGTATTTGTAGCAGAAGTATTATATTTGTAATCCAAACAAAACGATAACACTATGAACTACGAGAACAAACACCGAATCGAAAGTCTGGCAAAAGCCGCTTGTCCCAACAACAAAAAAGTCTCGGTCATATTCCGAAGCAAAAAGAACAAGTTATCCGACCGGCCCAACGCTTTCATAGTAACTGTCGGGAAGAAGGGCTACACCTCAGTTAGACAGTCGAACTATTGGGCAGTAGACACAGTCAATTCCTGCAAAGATTACTCCGACCAGGAGCTCGCCCAGATATTGAACACGATAACCCAAAGACCTCGGGCCCTCCGATTCTTCGGCCATCAGGATGTTAAATTCGTAAATTACAAAGGTGAAGAAGTAGAGGATTAGCCTCTACTTCTTCCGTTTTATCGTATATTTATACTACAGACAAAAGGACAATGAAACGGTATTACTACGAATTAATGGACGAGGACTACAGTAGCTACGAAGCAGCTATCCCCGACGGAAGAATCAAAGCCAGAGCCATTGCTCAAGCAAAGCGAGCAATGAGGGACTTGGGGATCCGAAGGGCTTTACTGGTAGTCAATAGCATGAGGACCTCCAACATATTGGACATAATCACAGTTGAATTGGACTGAAATATTTTCAATTTTTCTGGTGAAAGATTTTTTTTAATTGGACATTTTTTCTTACTTTTACACTACACTTAATAACTAAACACTATGGAAAAGTTTATCGAAAAGTACAAGAGCTACAGCTCGAAAGTTCTTCAAAAGTTGGCCAAGGTCAAGACCGGTGACGAGCTTGACGCCATCGAATCCATCCTCGCATCGAGAGGAGCATCTCAGGAACATCCGGCAGAGGAGGGCGCTGTCTACAACGCTACCGAAACGGAAGAGTACAAAGCCGAGAACGGCATCAAGGAGAACGACGAAGTCGCCGAGGAGAAGCCGAAAAAGGCTCGCAAGACCAAGACCCAGAAGGAGCCCAAGGAACCTCGCCTGCTGAAGAAGGAGATCTCGGACGAGGAGGCAAAGGCTAACCTCGAGAATGCCAAAGCCAACATCGGTCGCTTCTGCAAGTTCATCTGCACGAAGACCAAGGAGCAGACCGACGGCATCATCATCGGAGCTCGTCTCGACCCCCGCAACAACTTCATCCAGTACCGCATCAAGACCAACGACGGTCACGTCTGGGGCAAGGGCATCGACTCGAAGGACCTGGAGCTCGGCGAGATGGCACCGGTTCCCGAAGAGACCGAGAAGCCGAAGCGCGGCCGGAAGAAGGCAGCTCCCGAAGCAGCTCCCGAAGCAGAACAGAACGAGCCGGAGAACGCACCGGCTGAGGAGTAAGTCCGAACTCCTCGCCCAATGGAGCCGTCACTCCGTTGGGCACCCCGGAGTGGTACAGGAGGGTTCGAGTCCCTCCCCGGGGTCAAACCTTATAAAACAACAAAGCTATGAAAAAATTCATTGAGTTCCTCGAAAGAAACAACGCATGGGAAAACTTCGAAAGAAACTTCATCGAGCAAGGAACAGACGTAAAAAACTACAAGAGGAATTGCAAAGTACTCGAAGACTCAGAAATAAGCTACGCATTCACATGGGACAAAACAAAGGAGGGATACAAGTACTGGAGGAATCTGAACGATTTATGGAGAGAAAAAAACAGAACACTTAAAGAACAACTATTGAGCGATGACTAACAGAGAAAAAACAATTAAAGAAATTAGGCAGGTGTGGCTGGACACGACCCCCTGAAAGGAGGAATTAATTAGAGAAGAATTATGAGTAACATACTTAAACACGCTGACCAAATCATTAATGAGCGGGCGGAGGAAAAGGAGAGACAATACGGGCCGTTCATGGAATGCAACCAGAAGGCCGCAGAGATCGCCTCGGTCATTACCGGTAAGCCTCTGACCGCTCTTGACGTGTCTTGGGTCCAAGTGGCAGTGAAAATGGCACGTGAATCCAATGCACACAAGGAGGACAACCTCCTTGACATGGTAGCCACAATCGGGGCCATCAACAACGAACTCGAGGAACCCAAGCCGTTAAAAGCTCCGGGAGTAGTACCTACGTACTTCTCAACCATTTCGGAGGCTGTGGACTTCATCCGGATCAGTCCCATCGAGGTGCATGAGATCGAACATATTCTCACAGAAGAGGGACGCAGAATAGCTGTATATTACTCCCACAAAAACGATCCATTCTCAAACATCAAGCCATGAATACACAAGACTTTAAGCCATTCATTAAGAGCTGGGAAGAGATTTATGCCCTCCAGGGGGAGCTCCAGCTCATGTACAGGCCATACTTCAAGGAGCGCATCGCGAACTTTGACATTAACACTTTGGAGGATCAAGAACTATTCAAGAAACTCTGTTGGCAGATTGTCGAGGAACTCGCTGAGGCAAGGGAGGCTATCGAGGGGGAACTCGATGGCGAGCACTTTAATGAGGAGCTGATTGACGCATTCAACTTCATGTTGGAGCTTTACCAGCTTTATGGCATGACTCCCACTTTCGTCTGGACGCTGCCTAAATGGGCACAGGTTCTGGAAGACGAAGATTTTGCGGGAGATCTGCTTACCTTAATCGGAAACATCGGCATGACAGCAAACTGTCTCAAGAACAGAGAGTGGAGACAATCTCAGTACATGGTTGACTTGCTAGTTTTCGAGGGCCGGCTCAAGCGGATATGGACTTACTTCGTCATAATGTTCGAGCATTTGGGTCTCTCAGAGACTCGAGTCAAAGAGCTCTGGTCGTTGAAGTATCAAGTAAATCTGTTTCGCATTAAATCCAAATACTGATATGGGTAGAATATTTAAAGACTGTTTCGAAATGATCCGGGAGATGGATCGGGAGCTCAAGGTTTCCGGCATCACGGTCCCGGTCAACCATTACCAAAACCAAGAACTCAGCGGGGACGACCGGCTCACCAAGGAACTCATCGGAGTGAGCTTTGTCATCTCGAAGCCGTATCTCGGCAAACGTGAGATGCTCGATTTCATGTTCAAAGACGAGGCCGAGCTCATCGAGAAGTACTGCCGAGCAGAGCTCTCCGACCGGCTTGACCGAAACGGAGTCAACCCCGGTAAAAGCTGGGAAATCCGCCGGGACTTGTGGCAGAAGCTGGTGAGCAAGACTCGGCAGGAGGGTCGCTTCGACTACACCTATTCGGAGCGTCTGCACATCTTCCACAAGGGCCCCGAGATCCACCAGTTGGATAATGTCATCATGACTCTCCGGGACGACCCGCACTCCAGACGAGCAATGGTCATGATCTTCGAGCCGGAGGACACCCGGGCAACAGCCGGGGCTTTGACCCGAGTACCTTGCTCCGTCAGCTACCAGTTCCTCATCCGAAACAATCGGCTCCACGTGATATATTATATCCGGAGCAATGACTTCTTCAAGCACTTCGCAATTGACATCTGGTTGACGGAGGCCATGATGGACTACGTGTTCAACATCCTCGCAGCCACCTATCCCTCTCTCAAGAAGGGATCTCTGCATTACTTCGCTGGGTCCCTCCATGCATACAACGAAGATCTTTCCAAATGGGTAATCTACTAAATTATGACTATCGACGAAGCAAGAGCTAAAGCTCATCAGCAATATGACGATTGCATGTTCTGTCCGGGATGCTCGAAGCTCCTGACTGGGCTCCACATGGGGAGTCGGTGCTACACCAACTGGATCGAAAGAAAGGCACAACAGATCCTCGAAAATTCGAAGAAAAGTCATGACAGGAGGAAGTGATGAGCCTATCATCATCGGGCTGGCAATAGCAGTAATAATCGGAATAGGGATCGTTTGTCTCATGGACGCTCTCAAAAACAAACTCAAGTGATATGTGCGGAATAAGTATAACAAGAAGGATTAACGCCATTGACAAGATACAGCATAGGGGCATCGAGTCCGTCCAGATTGCCGAAGGAGGATGGTTCCTCGGTCATGTTCGTTTGCCCATTCAGACTGAACCAGGCGATGGCCTGGCTCAGCCTATAAAGTTAGCCGGAAACAATGGGTGGCTTCTTTATGTCGGGGAAATCTACAACTATCCTACGAGGTATTCCAGCGACGTCGAGTATCTTCGCGACTTGTTCGGATCCTCGTGTCTCGAAGACATCATCTATGAAGCCAACAACTGGGATGGCATGTGGGCAATATGCTGGTACAGGAAGGGTCAAATTATTGCTTTCACCGACCCTCTCGGAAAGAAGCAACTCTACTACAACCAATTCGGGGAAATCTGCTCGGAGATAACCCCGTTGGTGTCGGACTTCCGAGACTTCGACCGGTACTATCAGTCGGAAGTGTTCAAATGGGGGTACAACTGGGATGACAGAACTCCATGGAACAACGTCAAGCGTATTATGCCGAATACTGTCTATTCCTTCGATGACATGAAGGTGAAGCCCACCATTATCCGGAGGGACTACTACAGATGGGGGATAGGGGAACGGAGTCATTTCGCAAAATCCAAGTTCGCCGAAGTCCTCCGGGGCTTGGTCGAGAGGTCCGTAAAACGCCGGGCAATGTACTCTAAAGTCCCGGTCGGAGCTTTGGTTTCTGGAGGACTGGATTCATCCATAGTTGCCTCTATTCTTCATCGAATGGGCCTGGGGGTTAATCTTTATATGGTGGAAAATAATGAATCAAAATTTGGCATGCTATTGTCCGAATTTTTAGGGGTTTCTATCACCTCTCTTGGCCCTATCCCCGATGATGATTGCCTGGAGAGGTGTCTCCGCTACAACGAAACCCCCATCGACTTGGGCTCCATGATCCCCCAGTTCCGACTCATGGAGAAGGTCAAGGAGAAGGTCATCCTGACCGGGGATGGAGCTGACGAACTCTTCGGAGGCTATCGCCGAGTTGATGATTATGACTCCCAGCTCTCAGACGTGTTCCAAGAGCTTCCGTTCTACCACATGCCTCGGCTTGACCGGGCTTCCATGAGGAGCACAGTTGAACTCCGGTCACCATTCCTGGGACATGACGTTGTCAGGTTCGCTCTCCGTTTGCCCCGGGAGGACAGAACTCACAAGCGCATTCTCAAAGATGCTTTCAGCGACGTCCTGCCTCAGGAGATTCTCGACCGACCCAAAGAGCCTCTCAAGTGTCGGAGCATCCGACAGGATCCGATGGCGTACCGCAAGAAGTGTCACGAAATATTCTACAATTTATGGCAATAGCTATCGGATATTACCGGGTATGGTTTAAAGAAGATGACTCCAACACGGAGGCTCAGTGGTTCAAAATGACGCTCCGGAAGGGATCTGTTAGACCTTCCATCCGTTCTATAAATCGGGAAGAGGCTCTGTGGTGGATCAAGTCCCGAAAAATGAAAGACGTCACCCCCGGAAATCCCGCAGGCAAGATATTTGAATCGGATGGTCAACCGTTCAAGAAGGCATTCCAGGAGCTGCCTCTTCACACTCGGTATAATTTCATAGAAGGAGCATCACTCTCATCAGGCACAATACACCGAGCTCGTCTCGAAAAATATTTTAGAAAATGAAAATCGTAAAAGTAAGAAATGTCAAGACCCCGACCAGAGGAACGGGTCTGTCCGCCGGGCTGGACTTCTACATCCCGGAAGACTTCGAAGCCAAACAGATCTGGCCGGGCGAAAGCATCAACATTCCGTCGGGTATTCGAGCTCGAATACCCCGGGGGTGTGCCCTCATCATGTTCAACAAGAGTGGCATTGCCGCCAGGTATCAGCTACAGGTTGGAGCTTGCGTGGTCGACGAAGACTATCAAGGAGAGATCCATCTGCACGTCATGAATGTCGGCAAGGAGATCGTCATCCTCAAGCCGGGGATGAAGCTGGTTCAGGGTTTGGTGATGCCTGTCTTCTATACCGGGGTGGAAGTTCTCGAGTCGGAGGCCGAGCTTTTCCCGCAATCGACTGAGAGAGGAGCGGGGGGCTTCGGGTCCACGGGTGAATAGGGCCCCGGACCCAAAAGTTGATAAAACCATTGTTCCATTGTTTACAAATCAGTGGGACCCCCGGACCCAAAAGTTGATAAAACCATTGTTCCATTGTTTACAAATCAGTGGGACCCCCGGACCCAAAAGTTGATAAAACCATTGTTCCATTGTTTATTGGCAAAAATCTCGACAGCCCCCCCCCTAAAATCCGGGGGACCCCTATTGTTTATTGTTTATTGTTCCAATGGAAAAAATCCCAAATCATTGATAGTCAATCACTTAAATTAAAACAGCAGTAAACAATGAGAAACAATAATAAACAATCATTGTTTCTCGATAATCGATTGAATATCAATGATTTAGGCCCTTGTAAACAATGTAAACAATAATTTAGGAGGAAAACCTGAATAGGAAATATGAGAGGAGATTATGACCAATTTAGGAAATGAAAAATCACAAAATAGAGTGCACAGAAACATTGTTTACATTGTTTCTCGAGAGGAGAATTGGGGACCTAATCAATTGAATATCAATCACTTAGGTGAGAAACAATAAGAAATTTTATTGTTTACTACTGGTCAAATATTGTTTATTATGAAAAAAACTGAGAAATTGGGGCTACCCCCAACTGGGAAACTTGGAGTGTTCCGGCGATGGCTGGGGATCTATTCAAAAGAGGAGCGGGAGGTCCTGGACTACGCCCGCAAATTGAAAAAGACAACCATGCAAATAGCACGGGGTCAGCTGACTCTGTTATCCCGTCCGAAATGGATGCGGCACGAGGACTGGGTTGAGGTCCGCAAACTACAAAACAAATTAGAAAGGAGGCGTAGAAAATGATTGCAATTTACCTGTTGGCCATCATCGGCCTGTTCGCGATTTTCGGCGGGATCCGCCAATGGTGGAATAGTCCCAAACGGAAGTTGAACAGATCCATCAAACAGATGGAGAGAGCGGAGAGACGGATTCAAAAATTCAAAAAGAAGTCGTAGGCGAGTAGAATTGGTCCAGTAGGATTGGTAGAGTCAGTAGAACTGACAGAGTCAGTAGAACTGACAGAGTCAGTAGAACTGACAGAGTCAGTAGAACTGGTGCCAAATTGGTCCAGTAGAATTGGTCCAGTAGAATTGGTCCAGTAGAATTGGTGCCAAATTGGTCCAGTAGAATTGGTGCCAAATTGGGCCTTCTCCCGACCCACAAATACTGGACGGCACTCGCGTATACGGAAATTAAAACCAAACAAGCATGAAAGCAAAACACTTTAAGCAGCTCGGGAAAAACTGGGCTTTGTACTCGGAAGTCAATACCAAGTACTGTAATTGGACCCCATCCATCGCAACGGTCCACGAAGGCATGATTTGGCCGAACGGCATTTCGGTCAAGTTCCTGTGGTTCGGCGTGACCCTCATTCGCGTAAGCGAATAAATCAAAGATCCCCGGGGCCAAACGCTCCGGGGATTGTTGTGCAGAAATAAATTTTTAATTTGTATAAGATTTGATTATGTTTGAGGCATGGCACGAAGTACATATAAAATGAGTCCGCTCGCCTATATGGAGGAGGGACAGAAAAGGCGAGACGCCGGAGATTTTGTAAAGCCCACCGATGCGGAGGAGCTTTATTTTGCATTCATTGAGTATTGCAAATTCATGAAGGATAACTATTTCTCCCAGGCTCACAAGAATAAGAATGGCGACGACTGCAGCGTCTACATTTCCCGCCCGATGACCATCGAGTCATTCAGGCTGTTCGCTGGGATCAATCCTGTTGAGTACGGGGAACTCACGGGGGATCCGGTAGCAGCTGCAATTGGTGGCACCATCGAGGACGCCATCAATTCCCAGCAAATTGAGGGAGCCCTGGTTGGCAAGTACGCTGCCAGCCTCATCCAGGTGCTTCAAGGACGCAAGACAAATGTCAACCTGACGGGAGGCATCACTCTCGAACAGATAACAGGAATGGAGGTAAAATAAAATGGGACGCCGGCTTCAATTTGACACCAAAGGCAACGAGAAGCAGAAGGAAGTGGCTCGGTTATGGCTTGATGACTCAGTCACTGACATTCTGTATGCCGGCACGAAAGGTGCTGGCAAATCCTACCTCGGGTGTTCCTTGATAGCCGGCGATGCCCTCACCTACCCAGAGACATTTTATTTTATTGCGCGTAAGACGGCTGCCGACCTGGTCCGGTACACTATTCCCTCCATCTACGAGGTATTTACCCACTGGGGCATCACGGAGAACTACTACCACTTTAATGGCCAATACAATTTCTTCGAGTTGTACAACAAAAGCCGCATCTACCTCATCGATGCCAAGTACAACCCCAGCGATCCCATGTATGAGAGATTCGGTTCCATGCAGATGACTCGGGGATGGATCGAAGAGGGTGGCGAGTTTATCCGCGAGGCGAAGACCAACCTCCAGGCTTCTATAGGTCGATGGAAGAATGACGTCTACAAGCTGGCTCCCAAACTCCTCATCACCTGCAACCCGTCCAACAATTTCCTCTACACGGACTACTACAAGCCATGGAAGGAGAACAAGCTGCCTCCTTGGCGTCGGTTCGTCAAAGCTCTGCCCCAGGACAACAAGACTCTCCCAGACACGTACATTGAGGGGCTTCTCCGGAACCTGACCCAGTCGCAGATCGAGCGACTGGTCTTTGGCAACTGGGAGTATGACGATGACCCGAATTGGCTGGTCGACTATGATGCAGTGTGCGACATGTTCAGCAATGAGTTCGTACTCCCGACGGGCAATCGGTTCATTAGCACTGACCTTGCCGGGAAAGGTAGAGACAGTTGGGTGGTTGGAACCTGGGACGGCATGGTCTGTCGGATCCCCATCGCCAAAGGCTTCTCGGAAGGCAAGGAGATGGAGGAGAAGATCGCCAAATTGGCCACCGGTCTGAAAGTCCCCCGGTCCAGCATCGTCTCTGACGCTGACGGACTTGGGTTCTACTTGGAGAGCTACCTGAAAGGCATCCGGGAGTTTCATGGAGGACAGTCAGCCATTGACTCCAAGACGTACAACAACATCAAGTCGGAGTGCGCATTCAAGCTGGCGGAGCTCATCAACAAGCGCCAGATCCACATCATCTGCTCTCCCGAAGTTCAGGAGAAAATCAAGCAGGAGATGACGGTGCTCAAGTCCAAGAACACGAACTCCGCTGAGCAGAAGCGAGAGCTCATCTCCAAGGACACCATGAAGCAGCTCCTCGGAAGGTCACCGGACTTCCTGGACATGCTCATCATGCGAATGATATTTGAGATCAAGCCGAAGGCGACTGGCATGAAGTCCGCCAAAATAATAATCCCCACAAAACGATGATACTGGACATCATAACCCTCATCCGCGACATGGTCAAGATGGTCAATCCTCTGGCCGTCTTTGAGTGTGACCAGGCTCGGATGCTGAACGTCAAAGTGGACACGATGGAGAGGTTTGTTACAGACTCGGACGGCAATCGGACCTCGTCCGACTTCGTCTATGTTGAGGAACCTACCACTGGCTACTACGATACCCCGTACCGGGGCTACCCAACTCAGCGTACCATCATGCAGGTCTACTTCTGCAAGTTTGAGCCGATGGCCAACGATGCCTACAAAGGCGACACGAAGTTCAGCCAGAACTCGCCCACCATCGGACGACTGGAGTTGAAGAATCAAATTGAGGAACAGATGGTCAGGCCTTTCCTCTACTTGCTCAAGACCTCTCAGCTGGTCAAGCAATATCCGGAAATCATGAACACTGTCCGGGTGCTGTACCCGTCTGCCAGATTCGATGCCAACGAGGTCAGCGTAGGACTGGAGTTCACCTTCAAACAGGACTGGTGCATTGAACTGTACAAGAACAAGATCTGGCGCCCCCTCCCCGAAGTGGTAAAGCCCGGGTTTGACTTGTCGGGGCACACTCTATTCTTTGACCGACAGGACTTGCCCATGCCGGTCTATCCCCCAGTCTGGAACCAAACTTTGGTGCACGCAGTGGGTTTGCCTCTATTGGCATTCACCATCTCGCAAACAAACAATTTTGTTGGACAACTTACTGTTGATGGGAATGGCGACTTAGCAGTAGATTGCCCATGGACCGAAGAGGATGGGTGGAAAAAGTCGAGTGTGACGTATCCCGACATGGAACCCGGCCCTGCGTTCGTCGTTCATAAAATACATTTCGATGACATCCCCGAACAGTATTGGAGTCTCAAACACTGTTACATAAAATGATACAGCGAATCGACATACAAGGCGGTCAGATGACGTTCGGCCAACGCATAGAGCTTGGCCGGATCATCACTGACAAGGAGATGACCGACATTGACAAGATGAAGGAAGGCATGCAATGTCTCGGCGTCAAATGGAGTCTCAGGAACACCTCCGAAATTGTCGAGTACTGGTATGAGGTTCTTCTGGGCATTAAATATTGGATCGAGCGAGAACAGACTGAGCTCAAGTACGAGCCCAGTGCTGAGGAGAAGGCAGCCGGCATTGCTCAGTTCTCTCTGGTGGTTGGGGAGATGGCCACCATCACTGCACTGGCCAAGGACTACTCGAAAGACCCGGATGAGATTCTGGAATGGAAATACGGGAAGGTGTACAACCTCCTTTTCACCAACTTGCAGAGTCACCTCTTCCGGGAGCGACTGAACAAGGAACTGGAGCGTAAGGCTCAGCAGAAAGCCAATGCTCGCAAACCCAGAAACAAATGGCGGTAGGACTGGAACAGATATTGGCTGAGGGTCTCACCCAGATGAGGGACGAGATCATCCGGGCATCACAGGACGCCGGGCAGGAAGCCTCCGGCAGAACCTATGCTCAGATAACAGTCCAGACGGGACGAGAAGGGGAAACAGTTTGGGGAACGATCGAAGCTCCAAACTACTTCTACACTCTCATCCGGGGACGAGGTCCTGGAAAGATCCCCGCCAATTTGGGACAGATCATCATGGAGTGGGCAAAGCTCAAAGGCATCACATTCTCGGATCCCAAGGACCTGGTCCGATTCGGAAATGCCACTGCATGGAAGATAAAACGAGAAGGCTCAGAGCTTTACCGCAATCACATTTACGTTGACTTGGTCGACACTCCCGCTGATAACTTCGAGGAGTACCTGGCTCAGCATTTGGACAAGACAATGGAGGTCCTCATTGAAGAGGCATTCACTCCTGACAACAATATGGACCACGGATATATAATATAACGCGATATGGCAATTACCAATCAACCGGCTGAGGATTCTTTATACTCAGCATATTCGCAAATACCAGTTAAGACCGACAACTCAACACCTGGGCTTGAGATCAAGACTCAGAACTTTGACGAGGACAATATGGTCTCGTTGAACATTCTAGACAATGAGGCGAACGAAGTAATTGATAACAGTGGAGGTGATAGTAACAACTATTCTGTGAAGTTTCCTCTCCGTAGAAAGGGGATACCCGGGGAATGGTATGCTTTTAGGGTTTATCGCGGGGTTGGAGTGGGTGCCACTTCACTCACCGTTGCTTTGTTCCAAGGAACCAGTTCGGGCAATCTTACCACTGTGATTGCTAAAACAAATATACCAATTGGTGACAACATGACGTGGAAGGTTCAGGTACCGCGCATTGTTACAACAGGATTCCCCCGCGATTTCCTTGTCATTTTTGCAGGTATTGAAGGAGCAACAGCTGGAGTGAAGGTTACTCTCTCAGGTATGAGTTTGGCCTACGGGAATAACTTTGTCGGCTATAGCCCCAGTCCAGTTAAAGCAGCGAACTCACTAACTGAAAGCATCGACATCTACAGAGACTCGGGATTCGGGACGACGAAGAAATACGACCTCAGTTTCTTGGCAAAAGCCGGATTCCGGGACGACAGATTGAGAACATTTCCGTACATAGACCAATCCATCGGCTTTGCCATTGACTACAGTCTCATATCGGCATATGCTTACAGAGTCATCGGCGAACGAAACTTCAATGTTCGATATGCCTCCCGGGGAGTTAGGGCTCGAGGCTACAACGCTAATTTCACCGAGTCATACTTAGGACTCGTACTGACTGACCGGGTTCCTGACAACGACAGGAATCTGTATGTAAAAAAATACCCCGAGTATCCGTACTACGTCACCCTATTCCCGAGAGGGTTTGTGGGGTCACCAAATGTCGCTACATCGATCGACGTTCGGGTTAAACTTCATGAGGATGTCGAAAAACAATTTGATATTTCTACCCGACTCAGCATCCCCCTTGTGTACGAATTTGAGGATGCGGATGCATCTGAGGATGAAGCAGACTACGTAAAACTCAGACCTTCTGTAGGAGAATACTCTTCTCAAGCATGGAACATCATATTCGTCTATACGGAGGTACCTTGCAACCCATTCTACATTCGCTGGATAAACCAGAAAGGCGGATGGGACACTTACATGTTTGAGCAACACAAGAAGTATACGCAGGAGGTTGACCGGGGAGACCAATACGTATTAGCGAATTCCAGAGACCCCTATGCCTCACAGACGAGAGGCGAGTTAGCTCCGGAGTTTAAGAACATAGTCCAAGCAGGAGCAGAACAGCTTGATGAGAACGACTTCAACTTGCTCAAAGGAATTGCTCTCTCGCCTCTTGTTCAAAGGTACAACGACTCAATCGGGGTATGGCAACGAGTCCTAGTAAATGACACGGACTTAACTTGGGACACCAAGACTCCCAGGAACACTGTTAGCTACGAGTTCCAGCTTATTGACGAACAAACTCAGTGGTAATATGAACTACGAACTACTCATGAAAGGCATTGACGGCGAGGTCTGGTCACTGGACCTCCCGCTGGATGCTCCTGCGATGAATTACCAGATCAACAGTCTGGCGGAGCTGAAAGACAGGAATGCCTCGTACTCCCAGCGGATCAGTCTGCCCAGGACGACCCATAACGAGCAAGCATTCCAATTCAGTTTTGTAGTTGGCTCAGGTTCGAGTGTGCCATACATGAAGTTTCCTTGCCAACTATTCTATGGGGGAGCACTCATATCCCCGGCTGGAGCAGTATTGAACATCGTAGACGTATCAGATACATCGATCGGGGTCCAGATCCTCGGGGCAACCGTTGACCTGTTCGACACACTAAACAACACTGACGCGAAGGACCCTGGGGATGGTATGTTCCTCTTCAAGTGGTACACGAACACAATGGGACAGACTGAGCGATACCTCTCCGGCCCCGAAAAGGTTAAAGTCCTGTACTTTTGGCTGTATGCAACTCTACAAAAGAACCCGAACTTCCCCCCTTTCGCCATGGAGGCAATCAGGCAAGTCAGTGAGTTGGACAAGTTCTACCCCCACCTCAACTGGTATGACTTGGTGACATGGATCTTCGCTCGAGCAGGCTACAGTCTCGAGACCGACGTGGACCCCGACGACCGAGCCGAAATGTTTTTGCCTTGCACTTACCCCGTTTTGGCAGACAACCCCAAGGCTCCGAGAGCATCCGGAATTGGCTGGATCCGGAATCCCTCGGTTGGCACCACCGGGGTGACATGGAAAGGCTCCCCCGGGGTAACTCTCAGTGACCCGGTCGCCGGACGTTTGACTATAGACCCCAGACCCGGAACATTCAACTGGATGACCCTATGGGACACGACCATCACGTTTAGATTCTCGTGGTCCAATATTTCTGCCATCCAAAAGAGTAGTGTGGCAGTCAAAGTTACCCACTACAAGAACGACGGAACCAGTGCTGTAGTGTTGACAAGGTCCTGGTCATCGGGGTCTTCTGGCAGCGCTTCGGTCGACATCCAGATGGAGGCAGGGGAGCACATACTGGTGTCTGGAACTCTCGCCATAGCCGTTAACCCTGTCAATTCGTTTGACATGAGATTTCCGGTCAACATTACTGCTCCTCCTGTGCCTGAAACTTCACCAGGGGATAAGCCCCAACCCGGACTAACCTATGACCTCCTGGCCTCTACTGGATTCAAAAGCTTGGGGGACATAGTCAAAGCATTTGTCCAGCTGTTTGGTCTAACCGTCGACGTTAATCCCGTCACAAAGGTAGCAAGAGCATACTCTATGCAGGAGTTTTACAACAGACGAAGTTCGTCCGGGAAGAATTGGTCTGACAAGCTGATAAAAGGAAAGGACACCAAACTTACGTTCCAATTGTCCAGCTATGCCCAGTCCAACGAGATGAAGTTAGAGGATAATAAGGACAACAACGTTACTGACTCGTACAAGTTCAGCATCCCGGACGTCAACCTCCAGCCCACCAAACTCCTGTTCCAAATTGGGTTCTTGGCAGGGCTCAACCAAAGACTCTATGATGCGGACATTACAGATAAGAATCATACACTTGCTAACTACCCTATCTGGACCGTCAATAGAGGTCGGATGGAGAACGGGGAAATGACCGAGACGACTTGGGAGTACAATGTTCTAAGTAAGCCGATGGTCGTCCACATAGATAAGTCTGACTTTATGCGGCCCAAGGTGAAGGTAGGCTACACCCTTACCCAGGTACGACTATACACGGCGTATTTCAAAAAATTGAATTACTACGTTCCTAAGTACTACGACAAGCTCATCAACAATATACTCAAAAGCCCAAAGATCCTACAGGTCCAAATTCTTTTGGACTCGCTCGACATTCAAAGTCTGGACTTGTTCAACCCGATATGGCTGGAAGAGCATGGGTTCTGGTTCTACGTTTCGAAAATAAACAACTTCCAAGCTGGAAAGATACCCAAAGTAGACCTAATACGAATGTGATATGGCCGAAGAACAGAAAAATACAATTTACAACGTCCGTGTAACAGCTGAGGATGCCCTCAAGACGTTAGCCGAATTGAAACTCCGGTCCCAGGAGTTGAGAGACCAGCAGAAGGCTCTCGGCAAAGTAACTGAGGAGAATGCTCAAGAATACTATGCGCTTGACAACCAGATCAAGGCAATCAACAGCGAGGCGAACAAGTACCAGAAGCAAATCCAGAACAACATTAAGCTCCAGAACCAACAGGAGGCAAGTTTATCAAAACTTAGAACCCAGCTGGCTTTGGACAATGCCGAGTTTGCAGAGCTGGGCAACTCAATGAAGGACGCGGCTCGTAAAGCCGAGCTCGGCAAGCGCATTGCAGAAACCACCGAGGAGCTCAAAGCTCAGGAGGAGGCACTCGGGGACTATCGCCGGTCAGTTGGTAACTACGAGAAGGCAACGGATAACCTGAAACAGGAGCTCAACGACTTGACCGACACTCTGATCCGGATGGCTCAAGCCGGGGATACGAGTTCAGCATCCTTCAAGGAGATGGTCAAGCGAGCTGGGGAGCTCAAGGCGGCAGAGGACACGGTCAATACAGCCATCGACCAGACTGGACGAGGAATCGACACACTGGTCGCTGTCACGGATGCAACTTCGGCAATCACTTCCGTCTACGGTTTATGGACCACAGCCACTCAGGTACTGGGGAGCGAGAACGAGGAGCTCAATGCTACCATGACGAAGATGATAACCATCATCACGGCTCTTTCCTCTTTGTCTTCTCTCCAAGCAGCTCTCTCCAAGACCGAAGCCACTTATCGAGCTGCATCTAACTTGGTTCAGCTGGTTGGCATCAACCAGACTCTCGCCGAGACGAAAGCGATAGCTGCTAAAAATGCCGTACAAGGAGCTAGCAACATCCTCACCAAAGCAGCAGCAGCTGCCACATGGCTTTGGAACGCGGCTTTGGCTGCCAACCCCGTTGTATTGGTGGCAGCAGCAGTGGGCGGATTGGTGGCTGGAGTGGTTGCTCTTACGAACGCATTTAACAGTAATACGGAAGTTCAAGAGAGAGCAACCCGGGCAATGGAGGCATACAATCGAGCTGCCGAAGCCTCCACGTATGTACTGGATCAGATCGAGACCAAGCGGAACACTCTGTCCAAAGCCGAGGAGATCCGGGGCAAGAGAGAAATAGAAAATCTCAAAGCCAATCATGCCACGTCGGAACAGATCGCCGAAGCTCAGCTTAAAACAGCTAACAAGCTCCGCGAGATTGAGATGAGTGCAGCTCGTCAAAGACAGATGGCTGCAATGGATGAGTTCGACTCCTTGAAGAAGGTGATTGCAGCCAAGGAGGAGGAGCTCAACACGTGGTCAGGAAGCTTGGCCAAATACAAGGAGGCCAAAAAGGAACTCGACGATTTGAAAGGCCGATACCAAGAACTGTTCCGGACAATCGAGAATGAAGGAGCTGCAGTTGCCAATTTGGCTCTTGAGACTGCAATAGCCAACCGGGAGGCTCAGCAGGCCATTGCCGATAAGGCTCTGGAGGTTGCTTTGAAGAACTCGGAAGCCATGCAGAAGATCCGGGAAGACGATCTCAGGCTCCAAACAACATTCCAGTCTACGAACATTGCCATCCGGATGGAGTATGAGAAAAAGCTCTACAAGGCAGCTCAGGATGGAGCCCGGGAACGTCTGGCTCTCCAGAAAGCTCACGGCAAAATCACTAACAAGGAGTATCAGACGGCTCTGAATGCCATGGCTCGGTCCGACAAGCAGTTCTACGAGAACCAAGCCAAACAGCTCAATGACTACCTTGCTGGGGTGAGAGCCAATATATTGGCTGTAGCCTCCGGAGGCACAGTCGACATGCAGATTGCTCAGGTTACTCAGAAGTACCAGGACGCCATGAAGGAGCTGGCCAACATTCAGTCTCCCCAGTTCGTGAGAGGTATGAGCGAGGAGGAATACCAGAAAGAGTATGCCGCTTATGAGCAGTTCCTGGTCAACAGAGCCGAACTCGAGAAACAGATCCAACAAAACCTCCAGGACGAAATCAAAAAGATCCGCGAGGATGCTACCAAACAGCAACTTGACCGGTTCAACCAAACTCTAAACGAACAGTATGCCGAGGACCTCTCGAAGGCAGCGGACAACGAAAGGGAGAAGCTGGAGCTCGAGAATGAGATGCTCCAGAAGCAAATCGAAGCCAGGAAAGCTGCCGGGGAGAAAACCTATGAGCAGGAGGCCCAGCTCCGAGCCAACAATCTTCGTCTCCAGCAAATGGACCTCGACAAGGAGCTCACTCAAGCCGAGTTAAATCACAAGTCCAAGTATGAGATCAGGAAAAGGTATCTGGAGGCAGAGTTGGCAGCAGCTCAAGGAAACGAGGACGCCATTGCTCAGATCCAACTTGAGATGGCCGAGAACGAGGAGTCTTTATGGGAAGAACGGATCGAGAAGCTCCGGGAGTATGCCGAAATGGCATCCGGCTTTGCTAATGCTTTCAATGACTTGGCCAGTGCTCTCGGGGAGCGCCGGGCTCAGGAGGTAGAAGAACAATACAGCCGGGAGGAGCAGGCATTGGCAAACATGTACGCTAATGGCCAAATCACGGAGGCCCAGTACAACGAGAAGAAAGTCAAGATGGAGAAACAGAAGGAGAAGGAGTTGGCCAAAATCGAACGGGAACAAGCTATCCGGGAGAGGACAATGGGATCCTTCGAGATTGGCATCAATACTGCCATCTCCATCATGGCATCGGCTAAAATGGGATTCCCTTTGGCTATCCCGTTCATTGCAGCAGCTGCGGCTTTGGGAGCAGTTCAGATGGCAGCTCTTTGGGCAGCTCCTCTGCCGAAAGCCGCAAGAGGTAAATACATTGAGGGACCCAGTCATGCCGCTGGAGGAGTGCACATTGAGGCGGAAGGAGGCGAGACCATCATTAACAAGAAGTCGAGCCGCATGTTCCTGCCTCTTCTGTCAGCCATAAACGAACTCGGTGGCGGAGTACCGTTCACTAAAGTTGGATCGGACGGGGGATATGCTATCCGATCATTCGCTGAGGCGTCGGAACCTATGAATCGGCTTGACATGGAGAGGGCAATTCAAAAAGCATTTGGCCAGGTGAGAGTGATTGCTACAATCGAAGATATTCGGAGGGAAGATGCTAACTACGTGCAGATTCAAGACCGGGCTAATTTTTAAATAGTCCAGCACAAATAGTATTTCAATATCTATTAGGAATAACTATATTTGTATCGAAATAATTTGGCACATGCTATTCATCAACTTAAAAGGCGCAATTGACTCCGAAGAGAATCGGGTCATGATGGAGCTTTGGGGAGGGACCTCAGAGATCTGTTCCGTGGAGACCTTCCGCCGGGTACTTGATGAACACCCCGATGAACAGGAGGTGTGCATCAACATTGACTGTGACGGGGGCTCTGTTGAGGAGGGCTTCAAGATTTATGACCTTCTTCGCATGAGTGGGAGGACTATATACACAAATATTGTCGGGGGATGCCACTCGATGGCAGTGTGCATCCTGTTGGCAGCTCCGGCAGAGAACCGGTCGGCAAACAGGAATTGCCGGGCACTCATCCATCGGGTATACATGCCGGTCGGAGATTGGCTCACTTCCGACGATGCTCGTAGCATTGCCGAGGAGCTTGCTCTGGAGGAGGAGGCTATTCTTGACGTGTATGTCGAGAGAACAGGTCAGGACCGGGAACGGCTCCGCAATGTCATGCATGAGGAACGCATCCATGATGCCAAATCACTTCTTGACTTGGGATTCATTTCCAAAATCAATTCATATAACACAAACCAAATTTTTAATGCTATGGCAAAAAACGAAAAAAGCGCTTATGAAAAATTCATGAGCAAAGTCAAGGCATTCCGGAATGGCAAGAAAGGCTCTCCCGCCAATTTTGACTATCTGGATGCTGAGGGTCAGGTCGTTCTCCAGACCGTAGGTGAAGAGGACAATCTGGCCGAAGGTGTAGAGGCAACTCTCGCCAACGGCGAGACGTCGGGCACTGTCGTTCTGGAAGACGGTCGGGTGGTTACTGTCGAGGACAACATCGTCACCAGCATCGAGATGGAGGACACCGAGTCTCTCGAGGACCGCGTTGCAGCACTGGAGGCGATGCTTGACGAGGCAACGAACCTCATCGAGGAGCAGGAGAACGAACTCCGCAACCTCCGCGGTAGCAACTACCGCCCGAAGAACCGCAAGACGGTTCTGCCCGGGGGCAAGAAGGCCGATCCCTCGGCAGCTGACCTCAAGAACGAAGCTCGCGAAAAGCTCCAGAAGGTCAACGCTGCCAAAAAGATTCTCAAGTAGTCAAACTCAAAAACTTTAAGAACTATGGCAGCTAAAAAAGGCGGATTTCTTGACATGGACAAGTTCACTTTTTGTGGACGTGTCATTCAGGCAATCTCGGAGATGATTATGGAGGACACCATTCAGGGTCCTGACATCAACTCCATTCACACAGTCTTCCCCGACATCGTCACTAACACCGAGGTGGGTTACATCGGCGAGGGCGGCATGGTCGGCGTGGTCAACACCGGGTGTAACCCGACTCCTCAGCCGTGGAACATCAACACCCGCAAGCTGAAGTGGGAGCCCGGTGTCTGGGAGATCCTTCTGTCCCAGTGTTACACTGACCTCCAACAGTCGGCAACTATCTACTCTCTCCGCACCGGCGTCGACATTCCGGACTTCACGGATACGGACTACATGAACATCGTCATTGAGGTTCTGGAGCGCTCCATTATGGATTTCTGGTACCGCCTGTTCTGGTTCAACGACAAAGACGCCAAGAACGTTACCAACAACGGTATCATTACGGATGGGCTCGACCTGAAATTCTTCACCATCATCGACGGTTTCTGGAAACAGATTACCACACAGGCTGCAGCCAATTCGTCCCAGCACGGAGCAACAATTACGGAAAATGCCGGGGCATCTTACGCAGCTCAGAAGCTTACTCCGGACAAGGCCAAGGAATACATTCAGTCGGTCGTGTTCAGTGCCCCGCTTCTGCTCCGTCAGCAGTCTGACAAGTTTATCCTCGTTACCCAGTCGGTCTACGATGCCTATCAGCAGTCTCTTATGGACGCTTGCTGCCTCGAGTCGGCTCGCTTGGCTCTGCTGAATGGCATGGAGGCTCTCAGCTTCAATGGCATCCCTGTCATCGCAATGCCCATCTGGGACAAGATCATCGCTACGTCGGAAGACACTGGCACGAAGCTCAACAATCCCCATCGAATTCTCTTCACCTCGAAGAGCGTGCTCGGCATAGGTGTTGATGCAATCGACAGCTTCGAGAAGATGCGGATCTGGTACGAATACAAAGACCGCGTAGTCTACGTAGAACTCATGGGTCGGGCGGATGCCAAGCTCACTAACCCGGATCTGTTCTCGGTAGGTATCTAATCCTTAAAAATCTAAGAAAATGGCAGGACTTGATTGTTCTAAAATCAAAACAGGATTCATCAACCAGGGGTGTGGTAAGCCGGCAATCGCCGGCACCACCGCCAGGGTGATTCTCCTCAGCTACTCGGACGTCGACAAATCGAAGTCTGTTGTAACTGACAACGTTATCTCTTCGCTCATCCTTAAGACCGGTGCCACTGGTTACGAAGTCGACTCGCTGCCCAACGCAACTGTAGGCTCGGACACCATCAATGCTGGCACGTACCTCAAGACTCACCAGCACAACGTAGTTGTCCGAATCTTCAAGAAGTCGGAAGCAGCCAAGAAGTTCGTAAACGGCCTGACCAATGCCCGCGTCATCGCTATCGTCGAGAACAACGACACCGGAGACAACGGGGACACCAAGTACGAGGTGTATGGCTGGTACTCGGGTCTGGAGCTCACCGAAATCACTGTCACTACCGAAATGACCGACGGCGTCGCATACCAGGTAACTCTGGCCAACGGCACCCTCGCTCAGGAAGGTTCGCTCCCGATGAGCCTCTTCGACACGGACGAAGCCACCACAGACCTCATGGTAAACGGGCTTCTGACCAAAGAATCTAAACCGTAGCACTCATGACTGACATGCTCGAAAGACTGAGAGCTTACCAATCCAAGTATGGGTCCCTGAAAGGCGAAGCCTATCGGGCCCATACATTGGAATTGGAAAAAAATCCCGCTCTCCATCGAGAAGTAGATGAACTTTCTCGATACTTTTTGAATAAGTCAGTTTCCCGATGCGGCTTCTGCCTGATCGAAGCCGACTTAGCATTAAGACGAATAACAGAACAACAAATGAAAAACGTAGCACACCCCGATTACGAACTCAGAGCAGGTACTCTGCTCCATGACCCGATCAACAAAGAGTTCAGCAAGATCCTCACCCCGAGGAACATCACGGAGGATCTCTGCCTGTACCACATCGCATTCAACAAGGATGCTCTTTCGTACTTCACCCGGGTCCCCGAAGATCTGAACGACCGGCTGGAGAAATTCATGGTCCGTTACGGCAAGGAGATGCCGGACAAGGACGTGGAAATCAAAAAGCGTCAGGCTCAGGTCCTGAGCAAGCAGATCGATTCTGTCAAAGCCGAACTTGAAGAGCTGAACAAGAAACAGATCGAGCTGAACGCCAAGCTCGATGAGTACTCCAAAGCCATGGAGGCAATCCATGCCATTCTCGACTCGGCATCCGCCGAGGAGAAGACCGAGGAGAAGACCGAGGAGAAGACCGAGGAGAAACCCGCCGACATCGACACCGAGGTGAAGGAGTTCATCGACGCCGACATCGACACCGAGGTGAAGGAGTTCATCGACGCCGGGATGGATCTGGAAGCCATCAAAGAAGCCTATGCAGACTCGCAAATGTCTGCCGGGGAGATCGAAGAGGCTTACAATCGTGTAGTCAATCCCGTTTCGGAAACTCCCAAGAAGGGAGCCAAAAAAGGAGGGTCCAAATAGGACTGGTAATAGGACGGGGTCGCTTCCCGTCCCTCCTACTATTAAAATTACGCCAGTATGAAAGTTGCACAGATTAAATCAGCTCCTCAGTTCGTATCCCGGGACTGGAGGCAATATGGCATCCAGACATACGGAGATACCAATGATTTTCCCCAGACGGTCAGCGAGATTGTTCAGGCTTCAAAGACCGGCAATGCCTGCTTGAGCATATACAATGACTTCGTATACGGTCACGGATTCAAAGATCCCGGCATTTACAGATTACGGGTAAACAAAGAAGGGGAGAAGCTTGACAAGATCCTCCGCATGGTTTGCAAAGACTTTACGGTGTGGCATGGATTTGCAATTCATGTTAACTATAACATGAATTTCCGAGTCAGCTCGATCCACCACATCCCATTCGAATCCCTCCGACTGGAGAAGGCGGATGACAATGGGTTTATTGGCCGGACGGCATACCATCCGGATTGGGGTCACCGAGACAAGACGAGGTCCCGGTGGTCACCGTCTGACATTGAGTGGTTTCACCTCTTCAACCCGGATCCGGAGGTCATTCTCAACCAGGTGGAAGAGGCTGGCGGCTGGGACAACTACAATGGCCAGATCCTCTACTTCTCTGGGGACTCGGAAGGCAGCCCCTCTTACCCAATCCCCATATTCATCGCTGAGATGACGGACATGAGAACTGAGGAAGCACTTGCCAATGTAGCCGGTAGAAACGCATGCTCCAACTTCTTGTCAGCTGGGATCTTGGTAGACATCAAGGACGAGACTCAAGATGAGTCTCAAGTGAATGAGACCCAAGAAGAACTTAACAAATTTCAAGGAGATGAGAACACTTCACAATTGTGGTACATCCAGTGCAAGTCAAAAGATGAAGTGCCCCAGTTCATAAGGTTCTCCGGGGAGAACTATGACAAAGCATTCGAAGTAACGCAGAGAGTCATCCCGGAGAACATTGGTCAAGCCTTCAAGCAGCCTCCCATTCTTCGAGCTGTTGACGTGGGGGCTAACTTTGGGGCTGATCTCATGACCAATGCCTACAAGTACTACAACTCTGTTACAGTCCGGGAGCGTCAGCAGCTGGAGGAGACTTTCGTATCGATTTTTGAGTACTGGTGGGCTCCTTTGGAAAATCCCGACTTCGCTATTCAGTCTCTCACTTACAATGCCGGCGAGTCTATAGCAGACAGAATTGGCAAGGACAACATGACTCAGGTACTGGAGATTATCCGGGACCAGATGCTCTCCACTGTTCAGAAGAGAAACATGCTCAAGCTCATTTATGGGCTTTATGACGAGGAGATTATAAAACTCATGCCCGATGATACTCAACTCTAACGACCTTCGGAATGTTCGGCCGATAGCCGAGAACATCAACGATCCGGCCAGACTGGAGCCATACATCCGGGAGGCTGAGACCCTCAGATTGGTGGATGCCATAGGAGCCAACCTCTACAGATGGCTCGACGAGACAGACTTTTCCGGCCCCGGTCCTTTCCAATACGGGGACGTAACCATTACAAAAGATCAGTACACTGCCGCCATGGAAGGCGGGTATTATGATGGTGGTTGTTCCGGGGATGGTCGAAGCGAAGGACTCAAGATCGCCATTGCATACATTGCGTATTCCCGATTCATCGTCAACAATCCAATCAATCCCACTGCCTTCGGTGTGAGGTACAAAGATGGCGAATTCAGCACTCGAGTAGAAGACAACATAATCGTCCGTAGCTCGAACGAAGCACGGAACATCGGGGAAGCCTACCTCGAGAAGGCTATAAATCACCTTAAAGCTCTGCGGTTACTGACTCCATGTACTGAATACAAGGAGTCCCCGTCTCGTAAAATGATTATAGGACGTAATAAATTATAAGTTTAACAGATATGAAGGGTGAAGTCATGAGAGCGGGAAAATGGATATGCGGGGGCATTGTAGGGTTTTGGGGGCTTTTAGCTCCGGTCCATGTCCTTATCCTCTGTGTCTGTATTGCCGTTATCGTCGACTTCATAACTGGAAATATTGCTGACTACAAGCGCCACAAACGAGCCCATCAAAAATATGTGTTCAAAAGCGAGAAAATGTGGGACACGTGTTGGAAGTTGGGGCTCAGCATTATCGGTATTGGCATGGCCTACATGCTTGACGTGCATGTCCTCCCGAACTTGGGGGGTCTCAACCTTGCCAACTTCTTCGCTGCTTTTGTAGTCGGGACTGAGTTTTGGAGCTTTCTCGAAAATTCAGCTATAATCTCAAATCATCCCATATTCAGGGCTCTCCGGTCGTACATGGAGAGATCAGTCAGCAAGAAGACTCAAATAGATTTTGAATGCCATGAAGACAAGTAAGTATTTTAAGCCCGAAGAATTCGAGCGATGCAACCCGTCCTGCTCCATTGAAGACATGGACCAGGATTTTCTCGATCTACTGGATGACCTCCGTGAAAAGGCAGGCATCCCTCTCGTCCTCAATTGCGCTTATCGTTCCAAAGAACACGATAAGTCCAAAGGACGGTCCGGCAACAGTGCTCACACAGAAGGTTTGGCAGTGGACATCCGGTGTGCCTCGGGCCCCAATCGGATGAAGATCCTCCGGGCAGCCATTGCATTGCGGATCCGGAGGATAGGCATCGACGGGAATTTTATCCACGTAGATGCTTCTAAAACCCTCCCGCAGGACACGATATGGACTTACTAAAGAGAGTACTCTGCACAATAGTTCTTGTAGGTATAGGCTTTATAGTCGGGCGTAAAACAGTCGAGGAGAAGACCGTTATAAAGTACGTCGATTTACCCCCAATTCAGGGGGAGGTCAAAGTCCCGGATTTGGTTCCAAAATGGGAGGGTTTTAGGAATCCAATCAAATTGATATATATCTATAAGGGCCAGGAGGAAAAGGTTCCCCAAACACCCCCAGAAATCACAAATGGAGGGGGTTTTGGGGAGGACCAAAAGGAGGTGGATACTCTGGAGAGCGTAAAAAGGACAATATTGGACTGGAATACGACCAGGAAATACGCTGGAACATTCTTCAAAGATCCCAAAATTGGCCAATTTGACTGGGAGGCTACAGTCCAATACAACACTCTCCAGCATCTTACGTACAAGTATACCCCCGTCCGAGAACAGATCAAAGAAACGAGGTCCCGGAAATGGTCCCCCTTTCTGAGAGCTTCGGCTAACTCCTTCGGGCAGGTTGGGGTTGGGGGAGGCATATATTACAGGAATTTCGGGGTAGATATATCCTATATGCGGGACTTCGAGCTGACCCGATCGGGGTATGAGGTCGGCTTTAGCTGGAAATTTTAGGAAACTACTCCGTCCCGGGCTTAGGGGAGCCCGGGTTTTTTGTGTCCCCAAGCCGGGGATATTGGCCCCCGTGGCAGGGACCAGCAGTAAACAATGGTAGGGAATATGGGTTCTTAAAGAGGGTAAGCCCCCTAAAAAAGTTGATAAAACCATTGTTCCATTGTTTATTGGCAAAAATCTCGACAGGCCCCCCTAAAAAAGTTGGGGAAACTATTGTTTATTGTTTATTGTTCCAATGGAAAAAATCCCAAATCATTGATAGTCAATCACTTAAATTAAAACAGCAGTAAACAATGAGAAACAATAATAAACAATCATTGTTTCTCGATAATCGATTGAATATCAATGATTTAGGCCCTTGTAAACAATGTAAACAATAATTTAGGAGGAAAACCTGAATAGGAAATATGAGAGGAGATTATGACCAATTTAGGAAATGAAAAATCACAAAATAGAGTGCACAGAAACATTGTTTACATTGTTTCTCGAGAGGAGAATTGGGGACCTAATCAATTGAATATCAATCACTTAGGTGAGAAACAATAAGAAATTTTATTGTT
>OLQO01000455.1_pt1 | contig 35287 bp, 35 predicted proteins | sample 1672281 | NCBI WGS metagenome assembly OLQO01 (sample SAMEA3136667, study PRJEB25190) | human gut metagenome | biome: human gut; feature: human-associated habitat; material: faeces | place: Austria | collected 2013
GCTATGCTTGCCGCGAGCTCACCCGCGTTGCCGACCTCGCAATGGCAATCTACGCAGCCATTGGCTACACCAAGGAAATCCGCGTTGGCCGCATCTGGGCAGACCTCCGCGGTAACGAAATGGGCGGCGGCACCACTGAAATCATGGACTACATCGCCGGTCGTCAGCTGGTTAAGAAGTACAAGGCAAAGTAATCCGCCTCTTCACCTGCACTCTTTTCGCAAAGCGACCCCTATTTGGGGTCGCTTTTTTGCGCTCATGCACCGTTTACCTAGTTTCTTTTCCGCTTAGTTAAATAGAATTACTCTCGAAACAATTCCGTAACGGATCGGTATACTAAAAAATTGCGGTTCTAGAGCGTCTGCACGTTCGAAGCTGCATCCTATCCCCAATCCTCCCATTCAAGGAGACATCTATGAAAAAAATTGCAGAAGCATGGTCGAGCTTGAGCCTTATCAAGCGCATTATCATCGGCCTTGTTATCGGCGCTTTGCTTGGCGCCTTTGGCCCTAAAGATCTTGCCGTTATCGAAATGCTTGGCACCTTGTTCGTTAGCGCCCTGAAGGCTGTCGCGCCGTTCTTGGTATTTTTCTTGGTTATCAATGCTTTGTGCCACACAAAGCTTCCTAAATCCATGAAGACCATCGTGGTGCTGTACGTGGTTAGCACCCTTGCTGCCGCCTTCACCGCAGTGGCAATCAGCTTTGCATTCCCCGTTGAGCTCACCCTTTCGGGCGTTGAGGCCGCAGACAAGGCAGCACCTACCGAAATCGCCGAAGTGCTTACCACGCTCATTGGCAACATGGTAGTTAACCCTGTTGATGCGCTGCTCAATGCAAACTATATCGGCATCCTGGTTTGGGCAGTTCTTCTGGGTATCGCAATGCGCTACACCACCGAACCCACCAAAGACTTCTTTGCGAATATGTCGCACGTTATCTCTATCGTTGTTCGCTGGATTATCACGTGCGCTCCGTTCGGCATCATGGGTCTTATCTACACCTCTGTTTCTCAAAACGGCCCCGAGATCTTCATCGAATACGGCCAGCTGCTTCTTGTTCTTCTGGGCGCCATGTTCTTCATCTGCCTCGTTGTAAACCCGCTTTTGGTGTTCATCAACATTCGCAAGAACCCCTACCCCATCGTATTCCGCTGCATCAAAGACTCCGGTATGTATGCCTTCTTTACTCGCAGCTCTGCCGCTAACATCCCCGTAAACATGGAGCTGTGCAAGCGTCTTGGTATTCGCAAGGACACCTACTCTGTTTCCATCCCGCTGGGTGCCACCATCAACATGGCTGGCGCTGCCATTACCATTACCGTAATGGCTATGGCTGCTGCACACACCATGGGCATTGCCATCAACCCCGTTACTGCTGGCATCCTCTGCGTTCTGGCTGCAGTTAGCGCCTGCGGCGCTTCCGGTGTTGCCGGCGGCTCCCTGCTTCTTATTCCGCTGTGCTGCTCCTTGTTCGGCATCAGCAACGATATCGCCATGCAAGTTGTGGGAGTTGGCTTCGTAATCGGCGTTATTCAGGACTCCGTTGAAACGGCCCTTAACTCCCTTTCCGACGCGCTGTTCACCGCCACCGCCGACTACAAGGAACGCCGTGAAGCTGGTGTGTCCTTCCAGGTTGGCAAAGATGCAGACGAATGGAAGCCTTCTACAGCTGAGTAGTTCCCTGCTAACAATAGGCCTAAGGCATAAAACGGGTGCTCGAGTGTTTCGAGCACCCGTTTTTTATTTCCGCAAGCCAAGGTTAAATCTGATCGAATCTCCTGGAGTTCCTCCCTGATGAGCAAAGAACCCAAGTGCATACAGAAAGCCAATAACCGACAAGTAAGTTGAGAACTAATAGTCTAGCTCCCCGCCATCGCGGAGTACCTGCATCATGTCTCGCGTTAACGAATAGTCTTCGTCGCAAGGAAGCTTATCTCTATCTATCCACTCGGCGCCCTCTAACTCATGATCGTCGAGCTTGATGCTATTCGAGCCATCAAGCTCGCAAAAGAAACCGAAGAGCAGTGACGAGGAAGGAGGCCATGGCTGACTTTTGTAGTAGCGAAGATTTTTCACCCTAAGCCCCACTTCCTCCATTACTTCCCGGTGAACAGTTTCTTCGACGGTTTCTCCCATCTCGCAGAACCCGGCGATAAGGGCATAGCGCTTGTATTTACGGTTCGCGTAACGGGATACAAGAATCTTGTTGCGCTGCGTATCGACAATACCCACAATTACCGCCGGAAAGAGCTTAGGGAATTCCATTGCGCCACATTGAGGGCATCGCACCATGCGCTCCACCATGTCGTGTACCAATGGAGTTCCGCAACGGCCACAGAATCTACGCGTCGCATACCAAGCGTCGTATTCGAAACCCACTAATCCAGCAAATGCCCTATGCTTCGGACCGAATTGCTTGAGCTGAGAAATTGGCATGAATTGCCATTTTGTTTGAGCGCATAGATCGTCTGCGCAGCCAATACAGCGGCCTTCAATTAATTCATCGAGAACATTGCAATCTGTCTCGCAACGAAAGTAACCGGTATCTCCAACCGTGAATAGGAAAACCGCTTCAGGCGTCATTCCGTCAGCTCGCTGAATTATTTCCGCAGAATCAGAAACCACCGCGCCGATACTGTTAAGCATCTCAAATGTCAGAAAGCGCAACGTATCCTCCCTGGCTTCCCCTGAAGCGTTCTGAGGGGTGGTATCAACCGCCACAAGAACAGAAGAGCCTCGATATACAAGAACCCTGTCAGTAGGCTCTGGATTGATCCATGCAAAATCATTGCAAAATGAATAAGGCGCTATATCCTGCAGCATTGGTACCTCCTTGGCGTACCAACTTATCGTACACCCTTGCCCTTAAGATAGCGACAAAAGAAAAGCCCTGGAACGCAACAGCAATTCCAGGGCAAAAAAGAACCGCTCCGAAGAGCGGTTCTTTGCTAAACAGCCTATGCCTGAGCGAAGATCTCGATCTGGTCGCCTTCAGCAACCGTAACCATGGCCTTCTTCCAGGTGCGGGTCTTACCAAGCTGATAGCGAACGCGCTTCGGCTTGGGCTTAACGTTGATGGTGTTAACCTTAACGACCTTTACATCGAAGATGGCTTCGATTGCCTGAGCAATCTCGATCTTGTTAGCAGACTTTGCTACCTCGAAGGTATAGACATTGTTTTCCATGCCTTCATAAGAGTGCTCCGAAATGATCGGGCGAATGATTACCTCGCGGGGATCCTTCATTATGCAAGCACCTCCTCGATGCGGGTCAGGGCAGCGTCAGTAAGAACGAGTGCCTTGTTATCGATGAAGTCGAGCGTGTTGAGCTCGGAAACGCCGATCACGCGAACCTTGGAGAGGTTGCGGAAAGACAGGAAGGTGTTCACCTCGTCATCGGGAACGATGATGGTAACGCGACCCTCAAGACCGAGGTTCTTCAGTACTTCGGTAGCCTGCTTGGTAGAAGGCTTCTCGAAGGAAAGCTGATCAACAACAACGATCTCGCCGTCGGCAAGCTTAGCAGAAAGCGCAGAGCGCATAGCCAGCTTTACAACCTTGGCAGGTACCTTGAAGGCATAAGAGCGGGGATGAGGACCGAATACGGTGCCGCCGCCTGCCCATTGAGGAGCACGGATCGTACCCTGACGAGCACGGCCAGTACCCTTCTGGCGCCAAGGCTTCTTGCCGCCACCACGAACCTGACCGCGGGTCAGGGTGTCGTGGGTTCCCTGGCGCCTTGCAGCGCGCTGGGAGCGAACCACTTCGTGCATAACATGCACGTTAGGCTCAATCTCGAAGACTGCTGCGGAAAGCTCGGCGTCTTTGACCTTCTTGCCGCTCGCGTCCTTCATTTCAATAGTTGCCATAATTTATAAACTCCTTCGCACCGTTCTTACGCCATGCGAACGCGAACTACGCCATTCTTGCCGCCGGGAACTGCACCCTTGAGCATGATGAGGTTCGCCTCTTCGTCAACGCGGATTACTTCAAGGTTCTTGGTCGTAACGGTATCGCAACCCATGTGACCCGGAAGGCGAACGCCCTTGAACACACGGGAAGGATATGCGCACTGGCCAACGGAACCGGGAGCACGATGGAAGTGTGCACCGTGTCCGCCAGGGCCGCCTGCGAAGTTGTAACGACGCATAACACCTGCGAAGCCCTTACCCTTAGAAGTACCGGTTACGTCTACCTTCTTCACCTCAGCGAATGCGGCAACGGTAACTTCTTCGCCAATAGCATGCTCGGAAGCATCCTCTACGCGAACCTCGCGGAGATGGCGAACAGGCTCAACGCCCTGCTTGGCGAAATGGCCAGCCATGGGCTTGTTGACCTTCTTTTCCTTGATGGTGCCGAAGCCGAGCTGAACTGCTTCGTAACCATCGGTAGCAGCGGTCTTAACCTGGCATACCTTGTTGGGGTCTGCCTTGATAACCGTAACGGGCGTAACCTGGCCGTCTTCGTCGAAGAGCTGGGTCATGCCGATCTTGGTACCGTAGATAGCGTTAATCATTCAGTATCACACTCCCCTACAGCTTGATCTCGATGTCAACGCCAGCAGGAAGATCGAGACGCATCAAGGAATCAACCGTGGAAGGGGTCGGATCCAGGATGTCGATCAGGCGCTTATGAGTGCGCATTTCAAACTGCTCGCGAGAGTCCTTGTTTACGTGCGGACCCTTAACTACGCAATAAAGGTTGCGCTCGGTCGGCAGCGGAATAGGACCGGAAACCTTAGCACCCGTCTTCTGAGCGGTGTCTACGATGAGCTTGGTGGACTGATCCACGATCTCATGATCGTAACCCTTCAAGCGGATGCGGATATTCTCTTTAGCCACTTTTACCTCCATAGTGAGCGGTGGGAAAGCTTTGAGCCCGAGGGCTTAAGCGTTGCCACCAGCCTTGCTGATAATCTCTTCTGCCACGTTCTTGGGCACGGGCTCGTAGGTGTCGAACTGCATGGTGTACGTAGCACGACCCTGAGTGCCACTGCGCAGGTCGGTTGCATAACCGAACATCTGGCTCAGCGGAACCTTAGCAGAGATGCAAACTGCGTTGCCACGCTGCTCCTGGCCCTGGATGAGACCACGGCGGCTGGGGATATCGCCCATAACGAAGCCGGTGTACTCTTCAGGAGTCTCAACCTCAACAGCCATAACAGGCTCGAGGATAACAGGATCGGACTTCTTCAGTGCATCCTTGATTGCCATAGAACCAGCAACCTTAAATGCAGCTTCGGAGGAGTCTACATCGTGGTAAGAACCGTCGATGAGCTCAACCTTGATGTCCTCAACAGGGTAACCAGCCAGAACACCAGAGTTGAGTGCTTCCTGAATGCCCTTGTCGATAGCGGGGATGTATTCCTTGGGAACTACGCCGCCAACGATCTTGTTCTCGAAGACATAGCCAGCGCCAGCTTCCTGCGGATACATGTTGATGATGGCATGACCATACTGACCACGACCACCGGACTGACGAACGAACTTGCCCTCAGCGTTGAGTACTTCATGGCCAGGACGCTCACGGTAAGCAACCTGGGGCTTACCAACGTTAGCCTCAACCTTGAACTCGCGGAGCAGACGGTCGACGATGATCTCGAGGTGAAGCTCACCCATGCCAGCGATGATAGTCTGACCGGTTTCATGGTTGGTGGAAACGCGGAACGTCGGGTCTTCTTCAGCAAGCTTCTGAAGAGCGATGCTCATCTTGTCCTGCTCTGCCTTGGTCTTAGGCTCAACAGCAATGTCGATAACAGGATCAGCGAACTGCATGGACTCGAGAATGATAGGAGCGTTCTCGTCGCAGAGCGTGTCACCGGTGGTGGTGTTCTTCAAACCAACTACAGCAACAATGTCGCCAGCAGAGCAAGTGTCAACGTCGATACGGTTGTTGGAGTGCATCTGCAGAAGACGACCGATGCGTTCTTTCTTGTCCTTAGAAGCGTTTACCACGTAGGAGCCGGAGTCAAGAGTACCGGAGTATACACGCAGGTAAGTAAGCTTGCCAACAAACGGGTCGGTCATGATCTTGAATGCCAAAGAAGAGAAGGGAGCCTTCGGATCGGAAGGGCGCTCGTCTTCTTCGCCAGTCTCGGGGTTGGTGCCCTTAATAGCAGGAACATCAACAGGAGAAGGCATGTAATCAACAACGGCGTCGAGCAGCTCCTGAACACCCTTGTTCTTGTAGGAAGAACCTACGAATACAGGATGAAGCTTGCAAGCGATGGTGCCCTTACGGATGGCAGCCTTGAGTTCCTCAACGGAAACTTCCTCTTCCATGAGGACCTTTTCCATCAGGTCGTCGTCGCAGTCTGCAGCTGCTTCGAGGAGTTCCTGATGGTAGAGCTCTGCGTCTTCCTTGAACTCAGCAGGAATCTCGTCCATGGGCTCAGGGTAGGTCATGCCCTTGTCGTCGGCCTTGAAGTCCCATGCGGTCATGGTAACCAGGTCGATTACGCCCCAGAAGTTGTCCTCAGCGCCCATGGGCATCTGAGCAGCAACAGCAGGTGCATCAAGACGGTCGCGCATGGTCTGAATTGCATGGAAGAAGTCAGCGCCAACACGGTCGTACTTGTTGATGTAGGCAATGCGGGGTACACCATAGCGGTCAGCCTGACGCCATACGGTTTCGGACTGAGGCTGTACGCCAGCAACTGCGTCGAATACAGCCACGGAGCCGTCGAGTACGCGCAGGGAGCGCTCTACCTCAGCGGTGAAGTCAACGTGGCCGGGGGTGTCGATGATCTGGAAGCGGTATTCCTGACCATCCTTCTTCCAGAAGCAGGTGGTAGCTGCAGCGGTAATGGTTACGCCACGCTCCTGCTCCTGAACCATCCAGTCCATGGTAGCTGCGCCATCATGAACCTCACCGATCTTGTGCGTCTTGCCCGTGTAGTACAGGATGCGCTCGGTAGTGGTGGTTTTACCGGCATCGATGTGGGCCATGATGCCGATGTTGCGAGTATGCTCCAGAGAAGTCTTAGCCATTATTCCTTCTCCTACCAACGATAGTGCGAGAATGCACGGTTGGATTCTGCCATCTTGTAGAGGTCTTCGCGCTTCTTGATGGATGCGCCGGTGTTTTCGGCTGCGTCCATGATTTCGCCTGCAAGACGCTCCTTCATGGTGTTTTCCTTGCGCTTGCGGGAGAAGTCAACCATCCAGCGAATAGCGAGGGTGGTTGCGCGGCGGGAGTTAACCTCCATAGGTACCTGGTAGGTAGCGCCACCAACACGCTTGGGCTTAACCTCGAGCGTGGGGCGGATGTTGTCCATTGCCTTCTTGAATACGGTCAGGGCGTCCTGGCCGGTCTTCTCTGCAACGATGTCGAATGCATCGTAAACGATACCTTCTGCGGTAGACTTCTTACCGTCAAGCAACACCTTGTTGATCAGCTGCGTGACCAAACGGTTGTTGTACTTAGCGTCCGGCTGCGTTTCGCGGCGGACTGCTGCTGCACGACGCGGCATATATCTTCCTTTCGGTTTATGCGACTAACTGAATCGCGAGGGTTACTTAGTTCTTGGGCTTCTTAGCGCCATAGCGGCTGCGTGCCTGACGACGGCTGTCGACAGCTGCGCAGTCGAGAGCAGCGCGGATGATCTTATAGCGAACACCAGGAAGGTCCTTTACACGACCGCCGCGGATAAGCACCATGGAGTGCTCCTGGAGGTTGTGACCTTCGCCGGGGATGTATGCGGTAACTTCCATGCCGTTTACGAGACGGACACGAGCAACCTTACGAAGTGCCGAGTTAGGCTTCTTAGGGGTGGTGGTGTACACGCGGGTGCAAACGCCACGCTTCTGGGGGTTGCCCTTGAGCGCCGGGGTCTTCTGCTTGTCGACCTGCTTGGCGCGGCCCTTACGGACCAACTGATTGATAGTAGGCAAAGCTTCAGCTCCTTTTCTTTACTATCACTTACTAACTTTGCTTTCTGTGCGTTCTGCAGATACGCACGCGAAAACATACGTTTCTACCCGAAACGCGAAAATGAACTTTATCACCGGGTATATACCTTGTCAAACGCCACGCACCCGGGCGTATCTATCTCTTCACAATCCGTTTTCGCTGGTAAATGAGCGATTAATGTATCGGCGCTTAGCAATTCCCTTCCATTTTTCAAATAATTCTGGACTTTTTTATCCGATGCGAGAAGAGCTATTTACCGCTTATAGATGCCGAACGGCAAAACATTCCCGAAACCATTCCGAAACACAAGCCTGCGTGTACAATACAGGCATCGAAACAACGCAGCTCCGACGCGCGCTTCGCCTTCAAGGTGCAGCGCGTTACTTATATATAGTAAGGAGCTGCACAACGTAAGAGAAAGAAGGGGAACATGAAGAATACTGTTGCCACATTCAAGAAGATGAAGAATGAGGGCACCAAGATCTCTATGTTGACTGCTTACGACTACTCCACCGCAAAGTTGGTTGACGAAGCCGGAATCAATTCGATCCTTGTCGGAGATTCCCTGGGCATGGTTATGCTCGGCTACGAAGATACACTTTCGGTAACGATGGAAGACATGATCCATCACACCGCCGCCGTAGCCCGCGGCGCTAAGAATGCGCTTGTCGTCGGTGACATGCCATTCATGAGCTACGAGGTATCGGTCGAACAGGCTGTTATCAACGCCGGTCGCCTGATGAAGGAGGGGCGCGCCAACGCGGTAAAGCTCGAAGGCGGTGTGCGCGTTGCCGAGCAGATCAAGGCCATCACCAAGGCGGGCATTCCCGTATGTGCCCATATTGGCCTTACGCCTCAGTCTGTCAATGCATTCGGCGGCTTTAAGGTACAGGGCAAAACAGCTGAAGCAGCCCAACAGATGATCGACGATGCCTTGGCCGTCCAGGAGGCAGGCGCATTCGCCGTTGTGCTGGAATGCGTTCCCGCAAAGCTTGCCGCTATCATCTCCGAAAAGCTCGACATCCCCACCATCGGCATCGGTGCAGGTGCAGGTTGCGATGGCCAGGTTCTGGTTTATCAGGATATGCTTGCCTTGTTCAGCGATTTCAAGCCCAAGTTCGTAAAGCACTTCGGCAACATTGGCCCGCAAATGACCGCCGCTTTCAAGGCATACGACGAAGAAGTCAAGGCTGGCACCTTCCCTTCAGAAGAACACACCTTCAAGATCGACGAAGAAGCCCTGGAAAAACTTTACTAACCCAAAGAAAAGGCTGAGAGCAAACTCGGCCTTTTCTTTTAAAGAGCGCTATCCTAGTATCAACGGAAATCAAGCGAGGGATTGCATATACGTCAGCGAGCGGCGCATCCAATAAGATAGATTGCCCCGATAAAGGAGCGAAGCGTACTTCGTACGTGAGCAACAATTGAGGGGCAAGATGCTTATTGGGGCGCCGCGCAGCGTAAGGACGTCTCATGCGATCCTTCGTCGTTCGACAGAACGACGAAAGGAAAACAATGAAAATCATCACCACTGTTGCCGAAATGAAGGCACAGGTCGCCGAATGGAAAGCTGAGGGGCTCACCATCGGTCTTACGCCCACCATGGGCGCTTTGCACGAAGGTCATATGTCGCTGATGGAGCGTGCCGTAAAGGAATGCGACCGCGTAGTTACCAGCGTCTTCGTGAACCCCATTCAGTTCGGCCCCAACGAAGACTACGACAACTACCCCCGCGACCTGGAGCACGATGCGGCTATCGCAGAATCAAAGGGTGTTAACGTGGTGTTCCACCCCGAGCCTGAAGAGATGTATCCCAAGAACTACAACACCTATGTAGTTATGGAAACTCTGACCGACACGCTTTGCGGCGCAAAACGCCCCGGCCACTTCCGCGGCGTATGCACGGTTGTTAACAAACTGTTCAACATCGTGCAGCCCGACAAGGCATTCTTCGGCCAGAAGGATGCCCAGCAGCTTGCCATAATCAAGCGCATGGTTGCCGACCTCAACATGAACGTGAAGGTATACGGCTGCCCCATCGTTCGCGAAGAGGATGGGCTGGCAAAGAGCTCGCGCAACAGCTACCTTTCCGCAGAAGAGCGTAAGGCAGCACTGTGCCTTTCCCGCTCCGTCTTTGCAGCACAGGATCTTATTGAAGGCGGCGAGCGCAATGCGGATATCGTTCGCACCGCTGTTCGCGAAATCATCGAGGCAGAGCCTTTGGCGCAGATCGACTACATCGAAGTAGTTGACTTGGGCAACATGCAGCCCGTTGATTCGCTCGGCGAATCTGGCCTGGTTGCTATTGCCGTTTATATCGGAAAAACTCGCCTTATCGACAATTACTTGTTCGATTTTGACGAATAAGCTTGCACACAGCGCAATATTGCGCAAGAATACGGCAGGTTATGCGCAACCGCGCATAATGGCTACTACGCAGTGAAACCTCGAGTGGAACATCATGCGAAGAAGGAAGGTTCAAACCTTATGCTGCTGAATGTGCTTAAGGGCAAAATTCATCGTGCAACCGTCACCCAGGCGGAACTTGATTACATCGGCTCCATCACCATCGACTCTGAACTGATGGAAGCAGCCGGCATCCAGGAATACGAACTGGTTACCATCTCCGATTGCAACAATGGCAATCGTCTTGAAACCTATGTTATCGCCGGCGAGCCTGGCAGTGGCGTAATCTGCCTGAATGGCGCAGCTGCCCACTTGGTTACCGTAGGCGACAAGGTAATCATCATGAACTATTGCCAGATGACTCCCGAAGAGTTCGCCGATCCGGAGCATGCGCCTCACGTGGTATTCGTAGACGACAACAACAAGATCAGCCGTCTTACCCGCTACGAAAAGCACGGCAAGCTGGAAGACTTGAAGTAAACAACAAGCATTTCCCTACCGAAACGAAACGGGCATCCAATCGGGTGCCCGTTTTTTGTTGCAAGGGATGCCTATCCCGTATTCGCTAGACACCGAATCAGCCAGCAACGGAAAACAAACCTGAAATATAGTGATGTTGATTCCAGAAAGAATCGATGCTCGCCTCCCCGACTTGCTTTAAACCATCCAGAGAATAACAATAGACGGTACGGCTATCCAGAACGTAAACGCCATCTTCGTTCACTACCGTCTGCACTGCGCCATGGTTGAAGCGGAAAGTACCCATTTCCCCTTCGTGATTCACGATGGTCACAGCAGAGTAATCGGACCTCTCAACCATGTTGCCATGCGTCACATACAGCTTCCCATCGTATAGTTCCACATCGATGGGATCATCAGGAACATCAAGCTTCTTTATTTCCCCAGTTGCCGTATTAAACTCAAAAACAGCGCCGCAACTTTCTCCCTCGCCTGAAACGAGGGAAACGAAGTAAATAGAGTCCCCATCAACACACGAGCGATAAACACCCGATCCATATTCGGTAGTTTCAATTCTGAAGATTCGATTCAAGTCGAAGTCATAGCAGTCAATCCACGATTCTCCTCCATCCAAGCTTGAGGAGAAGGAATAGAGCTTATTGTCTTTCACGAGTAGGTACGAGACGTACGAATTGTCCTCTTCGATTGAAATAACCTGATTGGACTTTTTCTCGCATCGACTGATATGCGAAACCCCATTGAGCGTATTGCAGGCAAAAATGTAGCGCTCAGACACCGCAGCGGAATTCATTGCGGGCTGATCGATCGAATAATCAGCTACAGATCCATCCTGAATGCTGATGCCTAAAACCTTTCTGGCTTCTTTTTCTTGTGCATACCCTTGAGGGATTGCGTAAAGAATACCTTGGTTAACCACAGGATCATAGAAAACACTATTCAGGCTAGCTTCAGCCAATGGAAAGCCAGAAACCTTATTAAGGTCTTTATCGAACAGAACGATTTGGCTCGTCGCATCGCTTCCCGAAGTTTCGATGACCCCAATCGCAGCTTTTCCCGCAAATGCAGAGCAACCCGGCAGCAACGAGACGCACAGCGCAACTAAAAGAATCAAGTAGAATGCCCGCAGCTTCATTGCTACCCTTTTCGATAAATCACGTTGACGTTAGGTGAATCGAGAACCTCCATCGGATAGATAGCTGCACCGGCAAAATCGGTGTTGATGTCTATGCCGTAGTTGTCTTTAAAGGCCGCCCAAACCAGCTGAGAGCAACAAAATTTACTCCTTGTTGCAGTGTCGAGGTAGTTGTAATTGTAGGGTTTCCCAACTTGATTGAAGCACCAATTTGACGCAGCTTGATCTTGCAAAGACGTTGTCCCTCTTACATCAGCGCCATAAGCTGTCCCTTTTGAAGTATTCCGATCATTCGGCCCGTAAGTGACTCCTTCAGCCAAAGACTCGATCACGGTATCGTAACGGAAAACAATTGCAGCATGCCCCGTTGGAACCAATCCCTTGAACTTATCCGAGGTTACAAGAATGGTTCCTTTATAAGTTGGGTATGTGCCCGAATATGCGGCGCGTGATTTACTTTCGACGATTGTTCCTTCCGTTTTGCCATCTTCTTTATGGGTGTAAATGGGTTTAGCATTAATTCTTGCCGTAAGCTCATCCACCTCTTCTTGTGTCGGCTCAAGTCCGCCCCCACTATCCTCTGCGTACGCAAAAGAGCAATACCCTGTCATCGATACAATGAGCACCGCAAACAAGACCGCTAAGAAAACATCCGGATACTTACATCCATACCTTTTAGCCATTCGAAGCATTTTTCCTCCTTTTTTTCGAGTCGCCATACAAGCAAAACAACAAAAGCAGGGAATATGTTGCATTGAAATGGTACCGCATGAACATAGATGCGATTGTTCAATTCCTCCCTCAGGCAAAATTTAAAAATCTCTTGATTTTTTCACGCAATGTAACCTTTTCGAGGAATGCGGTGTATTTGCACTAGCACTTCGTTGAAAGGAACAGTAATACCCTCAAACGTCAACATAGAACGGGCATTTGAAGCAGAGCGAGCAATCAAGCTTTATGGGGAGATGCTGCACTCCCTAGCTCTTAGTCGCTGCAAATCAAAAGAAGACGCTGAAGACGTATGCCAAGAAGTGCTTATTGCCCTGCTAAACAGAAAAGAACCCTTTAAAAACAACGAGCACATGAAAGCCTGGCTCATACGGGCAGCGCTGCATCGTAGCAAAAACACCCATCGATATGAAAACAGGCACCCACGTACACCTTATGACCCAGCCCTTCACGACAGACCCGAGCAAGACAGCACGACCGACTGCGAAAAGCTCCATGATGCAGTCGAATCACTGTCTGAAGAGCTAAAAGAAACATTACGTCTTTATTATCGCGATGGTTATTCAACGAAAGAGATTGCCTCGCTTAAAGGCGTTGGCGAATCTAGCATTCGTGCCCGTCTGCATCGGGCTCGAAGGAAAATTGCTACTGCACTCGCCTGCATCATCACAGCTTCCGCTCTTCTCTTCGGATCGGCTGTTTTTCCAATACAGCAAATCCCGGAGGCCCTCGCCATCGACTTTGCGACCGATGCCAGCACCCCACTTTCTGAATTGCCCGTAAAGGCAATTCAGAAAAAAGGCAACGGAAAAGCTTCCGTGACCTTCGAAGCGAACCTAACTTGGAGCATCACTGGCATAGAGCGCGTTACTTACAGCACCGATGCAGAGAACACCAAGCTTTACTCCCCAGGAATCGGAAACTATTACATCTTGAACCAAGGAGAACTCGGCAGCACGAGAGATGCAACACTGACAAGCAACGGCAATGCGACAATCGCCCTTAATATCGAGGTGTCTATTACTGCTGGCGAAAACGCAAGCAACAGTGAGCTATGCGATATTGCAAAAAGCGCCTTAGACAAAAAATCGCTCATAGCAACCGCTTATCTCGAAAACGGCACCAGCGAAACAGCCGAGTGTCTCTTTACGGAGTAAGGCCCAAGCTTTACTCCGTAAAGATTGCACCAAATGCGCTCCGTCCTACCCGACACGGCGCATCAGCACTAACTCCTCATTTTACGTACGCAAATTCACCTAGAAAACCGAACTCCTCAAGAAGAATCGGAACTCTTTTTTCAAATCAAGCAGCACTTGCGAATATCCCGGTGTGTTCGCATAAAGACACCCTTGAAAGAGTACTAATGGAACACACCGAACGCATTACCAGAAGACAACTGCTTGGACTTAGCGCGGTTGCTGCAGGATCGCTCTTAATTCCTTCTATCGCGTATGGATCTGCCGGATCAGAAGACAGCCCCTCTCCACAGAAGAACGGACCAATCTGTCATGCAACTTTACTGGACAAAGATGGCAATTTAATTGCAAGCACCGAGAAGGACTCTTTTGCAAGATCAGCCTCGGGGAATTTCAAGCTGGAAGACAGCCTGCAAACCAAAATTAATTCAGATGGAACCATAACTGACACCTATGCTGTTGAGGTGTTCGAGATATCGAATGCACGACAAGGATCTTTCGACAGAACTCCTATCTATTACATTGAGTATGATGCGACATATTACATAATGGATGGAAACATCAGAATAACGAGCGTAAAGGGCACAGCAACAAAAAGTGTTTCATACGCATCGTTTCAGGGCAGCAAGGCAGTCGTTGCCCATCAGGGAATCGCCGGTAGCGCAAAATGCCATGCAGAAGCCCTCTTCACTTCAGATTCAAAAACCTTGGTAACAGGATTTGACGCTATTCCCTACGTCAAATCAAGTGACTCAAATGGATATGTTAGAAATGGCGGAGAATGCACAGCCTGCCTATACGTATCTGGGATGGGCGAAATGATCTTGAGGGCTGAATACTTAATCTAGCAACATATCGCATCTGCGTATTCAAGCGCTATTTAGCTGCATTCAGAAACAATCAAACCATCTAAAAAACCGTACTCGTTTTTCTCATTTGGGAAAAACGAGTACTTCTTTTTGCTCACTGCCCCATCGCAATACTCGACTTCGACTTCCAAACACGGGTTTTGCAGTTCAGCAATAGCCGCTTCCTCTAAGTTAGGAATTACAGCGTAATATCCATCCGACTCTTCATGTGTTGCAACATAGAACCACATCTGCATATAGCCCGTTGCATCTTCACCTGAAACAACAAGATTCGAGCCCTTGCTTCCATTGGGCAATGAAATCCCCATATCATCATCAAGGACCCGATAAGTAACCTGCTTAGGAGCCTTTATCGCATTTACGGTGACAGGAAGCCAGAAGACGAAATCGCTCTGGATCAAATCGCCTCGGCTATCATGCTCGCGGATATGCCCCTTGGAAGAGTAGGCCTCGGTCAGCCGTGCATTCTCCGGCACATTAAGCGATGGATCCGCTATCGGCTTACCCTCTTCGTAAACCAGCAAGGTGAACGAATCGGAAACATAGCGGTTTACCGCAACAAGAGCAACGAGTACAAGGACCAAAACGGACAGCGCGATTGCTATGGCTTTTCTTCTTTTCGTCATCGATTTCCCCTTTCGCCGTTTACGGGAAAACACCAGCCAAGCGCAATGCGTTGCATACGGTTAGCGATTGACGAAAAGCATAGCGAACGAAAAGTCCGGTCCGACGCGAAATTAACCGGCAGACACGAAAACTCCCAAGCGGCTTTCAACCAGCCCGTACGGCAGGGGCTAGCTAAGCCCGGGCATGCGCCAGTGAAACAGCGAGAGGCGCCCTGGTGAGTGCAGGAACCTTGAAAGAGGAAGGGGCTGCCTTAAGGCCGCCCCGACCGATTGAAAGGTTCCTGTGCCACCAGGGCGCCTCGCAGCGTCATCGCGTCTCGTGAGTCTCTTGCGCCGTTTCGACAGAACGGCGCAACCGCAGGCCTCGCAGCGTCAGGTCGTCTCGCTTGTCAGTTACGGCGTTCGCAGAACGCCGTAACTGCTAGGACAGTGGCGGGATAACCTGCTTCTTACGGGACAAGATACCATCTACCCATTCAGCCTTCGTAGCGTCGATACCGAATGCTTCGGATACGGGAGTAACGTCGCCTTCGCAGATGAACTTGGAGCCCTCGTTGAAGATATCGGTAACAAGCAGAAGAGCAAACTTGTAGCCGTTTTCGGCAACCTTCGCCTTCAGGAACTCACGGTATTCAGCCTCGCGCTCCATGGCAACATCGAGCGTTACCGTTTCGTGCTGAGCAACCATGTATACGTCGTCGCCCTTCTTGAATTCCTTGGAGTCGTGCGTGCACACCTCTTCAACGGAAAGATCGTTGTCGCCGCCGCGCATCTTAAATACCTCAAGACCGAATTCGGTAGGCTTCTTGCCAATGATGGCACCAAGCTTTTCTGCCTGAACCAAGTCGTAATCAGTGCAGGTGGGGCTCTTGGTAATTACGGTATCGGTCATAATCGCGGAAAGAAGCACCGTAGCAATAGCGGGGGTTACCTCAACACCAAGCTGCTCATAGAGCTTGGTTACGATGGTTGCCGTAGAGCCAACGGGGATGTTCAGGTACAGGATGGGGTTGCCGGTAACCACATCGCCAGCGATGCGATGATGGTCTACAACCTCAACGATTTCAGCATCGGCAATGCCGTCAACCATCTGGGTGGATTCGTTATGGTCAACCAGGATAACCTTGTCGCCTTCGCCAACCTTTTCGATAAGCTTCGGAGCGGACAGGCCAACCTGCTCAAGGATAGTTGCGGATTCCTGAGGAAGCGGACCCAGGCAGCAGGCAACATATTCTGCCTCCGGCTCAGCCTTCTTTGCCTCAAGGGCGTTCTTCAAATATGCGTAGCTCACCGCTGCTGCGATGGAGTCGTTGTCTGGGTTCTTATGACCTACGATAAAAACCTGGTTAGCCATGTAGCCTCCTCAACAAGCGCGCTTCGGTGCGCGCAAACGTGTAGAACTTATCTATTGTAACGCGAAATGAAAGAAGGCCGCACGTTTACGTGCGGCCTTCGCCAAAAGCCTTCTAGGGCATTTGGTGTCCAGCTCCTTCACATCATCAACCGATCTTTACGATAGGTGCATAGTCCTTCAGCAGCTTCTTGGTTTGGCCGGTGCGGCTGAAGCGTACATGCAGCGTATCGCCGTCCACCTTGGTGATGGTGCCACGGCCAAACACCTTGTGGTCGACCGTATCTCCCTTGGTAAACGTCATCTTCGCTGCCGCCTTCTTCTGGGCCTCGGGCTTCACCGCAGGGCGCGTCTGCTGACGAGGACGCGACCCTGAAGCGCTCGACTGGCCGAACACGCGACCGCCGCCCGCCTCGGAACCAGAGCCGGCAATGCCGCGACGGCTGCCGCGCTTTTCCCAGCCAGAACCAGAGAATCCAGCAGAGCCCATTCCGATGCCCTTGCGCAATTCAAGCGGAATTTCACCGATGAAGCGCGAAGGCGGGTTGGCGCTTGACTGACCGAAAATCTGTCGCGTGAAGGCGTTGGTAAGGTAGAGCTTCTTGCGCGCGCGGGTGATGGCAACGTAGGCCAAGCGGCGTTCTTCTTCCAAACCCTGCGAATCTTGGGACGAATTTCCGTGAGGGAACAACGATTCTTCCATGCCCGCCACAAATACGCAGTCGAATTCCAGGCCCTTTGCGGCATGGATGGTCATCATGGTGATGGCTTCGCCGTCTTCCGCCACCGTATCCATATCGGTACGCAGCGTTACCCATTCCACGAAGTCAGGCAAGGAATTTGCCTGGAAGGTGCGCACGGGCGGCTCGTCGTTTGCCTCAAGCGCGTCTTCTGCCGTAGGAGGCTCGAACAGTGCATCGGCATCGTCGTGCGTTTGGGCGTATTCGTCTACTACGCCGAAGAGCTCCTGAATATTCTCGATGCGACCGGCAGCATCGTCGGAGTTTTCCGCTTCAAGGACACGAATAAGTCCCGCCTTGTCTACGATGGCCTCAACCACCTTGCGAAGATCGCCGGCATAGCCCTGGGCCTCGTGGATGAGCGCCACGAATTCCGCAATGGCCTTGCGCGTTGCGGAGCGAATTTGATCGTCGGCAATGCACAGCTCGGCAGCCTGCAAGAACGTAATACCCGTTTCGCGAGCAACGTAATTGATGTGCTCTACCGTGGTTTTGCCGATGCCGCGCTTGGGCACGTTGATAACGCGATGAGCGGCAACGTCGTTGGCGGGATTGACTACCAGATTCAAGTACGCCATTACATCGCGGATTTCCGCGCGATCGAAGAAGCGCGTACCGCCGATAAGCCTATACGGCACACCGGCGCGCATTAGCATATCTTCAAGCATACGGCTCTGCGCATTGGTGCGATAGAACACCGCAATTTGGTTGTACGACATGCCTTCACCGTGCTGATGCTCGATTTCCGATGCAATCCAACGACCTTCGTCGCGTTCGTCGGTTGCGCTGTACACCGAGATTTTGTCGCCCGCAGGCTTTGAGGTGAACAGCTTCTTGGGCTTGCGCGTAAGGTTATTGGCAATTACCGCATTTGCTGCCGCCAGAATATTGCCCATGGAACGGTAGTTTTCTTCCAGTTTCACCACGCGGGCTTCGGGGTAATCCTTCTCGAAATCGAGAATATTGCGCAAGTCAGCGCCACGCCACGAGTAAATTGACTGGTCGTCGTCGCCTACTACCATGATGTTCTTATGCGCTGCCGCCAAGAGCTGGGTAAGCACATACTGAGCATGATTGGTATCCTGGTATTCGTCCACCATCAGGTAACGGAAACGGTTCTGATAGGCAGCCAACACATCGGGGTGGTTCTTCAACAGAAGCCAGGTGTACAGCAGCAAGTCGTCGAAGTCGAAGGCATTTAGCTGACGCAGGCGCTCCTGTAGGCGCGTGTACACGCGCGCAGCCACCTGGCCTACCTGGTCGGATGTCTTTTCGGCAAACACTTCTGCCACCTGCAGGTCGTTCTTTGCCTGCGAAATACGGTTGCGAAGCGCAGGGATGGGATAGCGCTTTTTGTCGATGTTGAGCTCATCCATGATCTGTTCGACCAGGCGCTTTGAATCGCTGTCATCGTAGATGGTGAAACCCTTGGCGAACCCTACGCGCTCGCAGTCGGTGCGCAAGATACGCACGCACATGCTGTGGAAGGTGGAAACCCACATGCCACGCGCGCCGCCACCGATAAGGCTCTGCAGACGCTCGCGCATTTCAGCAGCGGCCTTATTGGTAAACGTGATGGCCATAATCTGCCAAGGGGCAACGTTCAGATCTTCCACCAGATGGGCAATGCGATGGGTAAGTACGCGGGTTTTACCGGAACCGGCACCCGCCAAAACCAACAGAGGGCCTTCCGTGCACAACACCGCTTCGCGCTGAGGGCCATTCAGGGTATCAAGATCGATGGGCATGCAATTCGTCCTAACACAACAAACCGCACAGGCTTTAAGGCCTGCGCGGCACTCACGTTTTATTTCGGGTTGCTATTCTACCGCGCCAAGCGGCAATGCCCCACCCTATCCGCAGTATCCCTACGGTTTGTTCGAATGGACAGATGGCGACAGACTCATTTATCCAAATAACCTTCTATAATCCCTTTGGCCGCAGAAGGATTATCGGCACTAAACGATATTTTTAAGATAGCGCCCTTGCTTGGTTTCCCGTCGATAGTCACCTTCGAATCCTCATAGATGCATAGTGTGAGTTCATTCGTTTGGGAAGCGTTGTTCAAATAAAGATGTCGGCCCGAACGAATAAGGCCGCTTCTCTTTTCTAGTTCAACTTTCTTTAGGCAAACAGAAGATACGCATTCCCAAGGTATTTCGACTCGATGCGTAATTCCACACCGCAGGACAATCCCCTCATCAACCGCATAGCATGGCATGGTTTTTGACCCTACGACAAAACCAAGACACCAGACGAAACCATAGACCGACAAAATTAGAACCAATATCCGAATCGCACTGCAAGCTCCAGCGAAATGGACGCAAACCATATCCATGGAGACAATCTCTACAAAGGCAATGGCAACCAAGGAAACACCCGTTACGCGCCAATCTTTCCCATAGGGTATTTCCTCAGCCCCTGAAGGCAAATCCGTTTTTCGAGCAACGAACAAGCAAACGGACCTGAACATGCGGCTCTCGATTTGCATAGCAAGAAATACCGGAGCGGGAATATGCTCTTTCGCTATGTCCGAAGCCGCATCTCTGACCTTTCTGCAAACGGACACTTCCGTTCGCTCGTCGAAAGCGACTCTGTACCATATAAGTATCAAAACGATTAAAAGGAAGAGGGTTTCCGCAACAATGCCTATCGCAAATACGTCAAGATTCATCGTTTCTCTTTTCCCAAGAATCTAAACTGACCGCAGAAAGAAAACCAATTCACCTCAAAACAAGCAAACTAGCAGGTTAAACTTTCAAAATCGACAACAAGATTAAGGTGCGGGGTTACCCCATGGTCAAGAGAAATAGGGGGGGGTATTTTCCATGTACGCAGGAAAATTTGCTCAAGTATGCCAAACGACAAAAGACACTCTTCGGCATTACGATGAGATCGGCCTACTTAAACCCGCCTCTATAAACGAGAATGGGTACAGGGTCTATTCTGCGTCTCAGATAATCGACTTCCTTACCATTGCCTCGTTGCAAGAAGCAGGATGCTCCCTTGAAGAAATCAGAAACTTCCAGAGACAGCATGACCCCGCAATGACTCTTCGGCTTTTCAATAGCAAGAAAGCCGAAATCGAAGCAAAAGCAAGGGAAATTGAGAGAAAGCAACAGCTTATTGAATCGGCAATAGCATCGCTTCAGGCTCAAAAGGAATGGCAATCAGATAAGTTGGACAGTGCAAACAACTGGCGCCTGGTCGAAGAGGAAAAATCCTACTTCCTGTCGACAAGAATCCCTCTGCAAAGTAGCAACCCGGAAGAGCTATTTCTGAAAATCGCCGAACATGAAAAGTCATTCAAGGAAGAATCTGAAAGCAGCAAGAAATCTCTCCCCAACCTCTACAAGGTTGGCAAAGACGCATTCTTAAAAGGCGACTACGAAAGCGATTTCAGCATATGCTCTGAAATCTCAGAAAGCACAGCTAACCTGGATAAATGCGAGAAAAGACCAGCAGGACTTCGTTTTCAATCTATGCACCGCTTCTCTTTCGATAAGACGAATGAACCTGCTTTTCAGGAAGATAACCCACTATTCTCCTTACTAAGTGATACAGAAAAATTGCTTAGGGAAAATGAGCCAGAAACATGCGGAGATTTGCTAATCAAGGAAATAGCCACCCATTTGAACTCCGAATCGCATGAAGTTCAAATAATGCTTGATATCCCTGTTGCGCATAAAAACAGATAGGTGTCTAAAAAGAGAAGCTAGTTCCTGCTGGAAGGTTTTATCAGTGGAGCGGCTATTGCAGCCGTGATGTATCCGACCACAAGAATTAAACCAGGAAACATTTGGAAAAGAGCGTAGTAAATCCAGCCGTATACGCTGCCATGAATATAAAGTGAATACGTCAAAGAGAATGCAATAAAGGCAATAAGAGAGACGACACCTGCAAGCAAAAGCAGCTTCCGAGCGTCTGATTGCTTCGCAAAGTAAAGAAGCGAAGCAATGAACACCACGACAAACGCAATTGCGGCGAGTACTTCAGCAACCGTGCTGGCAAGCATTGCTGACGGATCAAGCTTAAATTGGGCTTCTCCCCGAATACCTCGATTAGCCTGCAGAAACCAGGGCATTACGAAGCCAAGGAACAATGGGGCGGTCACAGTAACGATTCGCGATTTTGCGTTCTTCGAAAGGCTCATTCTGAACTCCTTTTCGCGGAGCGGTTTTGGTAATCTTACCATTGTTTTGCCTGGTAGTTCTTGGGAAACGAACAAGTGACGGCGGATGTCCGCCGTCACTTGCAAATAAAAAAACGCCTGAAAGGGCGTTAATGGACTCGCGTTGTCGGACGTAGCAGCGAGCGGGATTCTGGCGAGCACAGATGCCGCGAAAGACCGTGCCAGGCGTGCTTCGCACGTCCAGCGGACTTGGAGCGACAGCTGTGCCGTCAGAATCCCGCGCAGCGTCATAACGTCTCATGCGAGAGTTGCGCTGATCGTAGATCAGCGCAACCTAAACGATCTTCTTGCCGAAAACTGCGGCGATCTCGCGCAGCTGGGCTACCAGTTCGGTGAACTGAGCAGGCGTAATCTGCTGGGGACCATCGGAAAGCGCTTCAGTGGGATTCGGGTGAACTTCTATCATAATGCTGTCGCAACCAGCGGCGACGGCGGCATATGCCAAAGAAGGCACCAAGTCGCGTACTCCAGCGGGATGTGAAACATCCACGCAAATAGGAAATATCGACTGCTTGTGAATAACCGGAACAGCAGAAATATCAAGCGTGAAGCGCGTAGCAGTTTCGAAGGTGCGCAAGCCACGCTCGCACAGCACAATGTTGTCGTTGCCGCCCATGGTCAGATATTCCGTAGCGGAAAGCCACTCGGAAATACTGCCCGCAAGGCCGCGCTTCAGCAACACCATCTTGTGGGACTGGGCGGTAACCTTGCCAACATTCTTCAGTAAGCTGAAGTTCTGCATGTTGCGAGCACCGATCTGAAGACCGTCAACATAGGAATGCACCATTTCGCAATGGGCAGAGTCCATTACCTCGGTGAGGGTTTTCAGGCCGTACTTTTCAGCTCCAGCCTTCATGATCTGCAAGCCTTCTTCGCCCAGACCCTGGAACGAATGGGGGTTCGTGCGGGGTTTGAAGGCGCCACCGCGAATCCAGGTAAGGCCAAGGCCGGCAATGCATTCGGCAACTTCATTGAACTGCTCTTCAGATTCAACAGAGCAGGGACCAGCGTAAAGGGTGATCTCGTTAGTGCGAGTGCCGTAATTGGGGAGTGAGGAAAGTGGATTAATCACGGGAGGGTACCTCTTTCATAACCTTAAGGATTCCGCGATAGATCTCAGTAAGGTTTTCGTTATACAGAGGGCCCTCATTGTACGTTGCAACGCGCGCAAAGATCTCTTCCTCGCGTTTCGGGTCATACAAACCCATGTGGGCATCGGGCTTAAGGGCTCGGATGTCCAAGGAATGACCGGCTCGCTCATTCAGAAGAGCGACGAGCTTTTGATCGATTGCGTCGATCTCGGCACGATGCTTCTCAATTTCCTCGAATGCCTCGTTCTTTTCCGGCATCTCATACTCCTTTCATGAAAAGACGGTAAACGCACCCTAAAGGCGCTGTTAGCCTATGATAACAAAATGCCAGGCCAATAAGCCTCCTTGCGCCGCTATTACCCGGGTTGGGCATTATTGAAACAGGCTGGAAACATTAGGAACCCGTCCATACGAAAAAGGCCCCGAAGGGCCGCTAGAGCAGTTCTATTTTCGTGCTGGATCGTTGATGGCCGCTATAGCCAATAACGCGATGGAAACCATGATGCCGAACTGGCCGAAGAATACATCGCCCTTCCCCACCACATAGGAAGCGAGCACCACCAAAATGATGACAAGCGCAGCATAATTGCAGTAACGGGAAATGCACTTATTGGACCGTTCCCGCAACTGCTCCTTTTCCTCTTCGGAAAGAGCTTTGCGTCGAGTATGTTTTCTTCCTTCGCTCATGGTTTAAGGATACCATTCAACGCCTTAGAAAATACCAAGGGCCTTAGTGCCAAAGTAACCCAACACAACCAAGCCAACAAATATACGGTACACACCGAAAACGGTGAAGTCGTTCTGCTTGATGTAGCCCATCAAGAAGCGGATGGCGATCATACCCATGGCGAAAGCGGAAACAATACCGACCACCAGGACCGCAATTTCAACCTGCGTCATGGCAATGCCCGCCAAGAAGAACTTGATGGCTTTAACCATACCCCAGCCAAACATTACAGGGATGGCCAAGAAGAACGTGAATTCTGCTGCAGCAGTACGAGAGCAGCCGCACAACATACCACCGATGATGGTGGCGCCCGAACGGCTGGTGCCGGGAACGATTGCCAAAACCTCAAAGAAGCCGATCTTCAGAGCGGTTTTCCAATCCATGTCATACGGATCGGTGATGCGGAACAGAGCGCTTTCAACCGACTCGGGGTCGGAAGCGTCGATTTTACGGGCATGCTTGCCGCGCGGCTGCTCTGCCGATTCGATAACCTCGCGAGCGCGCTTGCGGTTGTGCACTTCCAGGACAATGAAGATGATGCCATACAGGATAAGCATGGCGGCAACGGTATAGGCGTTATAGAAATGGTCGTGAACCCAGTCGTCCAGGGCAAGACCCAAAACTGCAGCAGGAATGCTGCCGATAACAACCATGCCCCACATGTGCCATGTGTTGCGGCGCTCGGTTTCGTCCTTTGTACGCGAAACGGGATTCAGCTTATGCCAGAAGGTAACCACAACCGCCATGATGGAACCAATCTGGATGACCACCAAAAACAGCTCCAGGAACTTATCGCTTACATTGAGCTTCACGAATTCGTCGACCAAAATCATATGACCTGTCGAGGAAATAGGGAGCCATTCGGTGATGCCCTCGGTGATACCGAGTAGCAACGCCTTTAAGGCTTCAACAAGAATGTCAGGCGACATGCGCTTCCCTTCCGTAGAGTGCTTGATGCAATTTGCCTAGCAATGAACGACAAACAGCAAACTACCCACGCAACGGTGGGTAGATGGCTTTCATCGTACGCGAACGCACGGTGCTGCGGTAGTTTTTCATAAAAGACCCACCTACACCACGCTCACCTGGGGTTTTATATATTACCTGCAGAATCAGCAAATTTTTTTCAAAAAAGGGGGTTGACGGAGAGTGCCCCGATCCGTAATATACTGATTCGCGCCTTGGCAAAGGGTAACACCACCGAGGAAGCGATGCGAAAGCAACGCACAACTCATTGGGGTGTCGTCTAATGGTAGGACAGCGGTTTCTGGTACCGTATGTGAGGGTTCGACTCCTTCCACCCCAGCCAATATGCGCTCATGGCCTCGTCGTCTAGCGGTTTAGGACGCCGCCCTCTCAAGGCGGAGATCGTCGGTTCGAATCCGATCGAGGCTACCAAGTGTTCAGCCTGCAACTTCGGTTGCAGGCTTTTTGTTTTCTAGCCAGCAAATTTAGATTATAGGAAAAGCGCGCTCGAGCCGTTTTGGCTCTTAGGGCCATTCCGGGCCCTAGCCATTCCAAGCCCTACCCTGAACTGTCCACATGGGTACGCGACAAACTGACCAAGCACGCTTTTTGTCCTATAACCCCTTTTTGTCCTATGGCCCACTTTTCCCATAGCCCCACTTCGCTGGACTTCCCGACGATGCACACGCCGCGGCCGAGTCACCCCGCCCATGGCACCGCTAAGAAGCCGTCTACGGGAAACTGAAAACAAAAATTCGACTCAAACTGCAACTTTTTTGCGATTGGCAATTGTTGCGAGCCTTCCGATCGCAGATCGAAATACAAAGCCGCAGGTAATCCGTCGCTTAGCGGCCGTTTTCACTTTGCGAGATTGAAAAAAGAGCCCCTAATCGCAAAAAAGTTGCAAAAAGAGCGAGATTTTTGTTTTCGCAACGGACAGATCGCCACGACAGGAACGAGACCAAACGAAAAACGCGGGAAATCCCCCAGCAAGGGCAAAGGGCACCCCCCCCCAAAAAAAGCAAGAAAGCAAAACCACACGAGCCAGCTAGATTAACTGGGCAGACTCTGCGAAAGCGCAGGGTCCTGGCAACGGCGGCAGGGCAGAACCCGAGAAACTCACACGAGTCCCAGCGAGGGCAAGAGGGCCCCGCAAAAACCACACGACCCCTAGCATCGGTGGCGGGGCAAGTCTCACGAAGGAGGGCTACAAAACAAGGGGTCCGCAAGACAAAAAAAGGGAGTTGCAATACAGATATAGGGCGCAAGAAAAAAGGTCCGCCGAGGCTTCGGCGGACCTTTTCAAAAAGATAATTCACTACGCAAGCGAAGTATCCCACTCCACGATGCAGCTGTTCAAGAACGGCTTGGAGTCAGGGGCATCGGCGTTAACCATACGGAACCTTGCCTCACCCTCGGCGGTCCTCCAAACCTCAGTGCGCAAGCGAACGCCAGGAAGAACCGGCGAAGTGAAGCGGCACTTGAAGCGAGTCATTGCCTCGGGATGACCAGGGAACAGCAGGGAGATTACATGGCGCATTGCCACGCCAGCACTGCTTACACCATGAGCGATAGGGCGCTCAAGACCAGTCTGCTCGGTGTAGGACCAGTCGATGTGCTGCTGATGCCAGTCTCCCATCAAACGATACACGAGAGGCCAATTCAAACCATAGGTTTCCTCGTAGACGAAGTCGGGCTCACGGTCGGGATACTCGACAACATCCTTCGGAGGCTGCTCGCCACCCCAGCCGCCATCATAGATACAGCAGTCGTACGTATCCACCGTGCACAGATGCGTACCGTCGGAAGAGTAGGACTTGCCTACCTGCTTGGAAAGAGATCCGCGTCCCTCACCACGATCCCAAATGGCTTCCTGGGTTACATAGGTCTCAATGTGGTCGGCCATCTTGAACGGCGCATGAAAATGAACGTCAATGCCGTAATGCAGCGATCCAGAATAATCGAAACCGTAATCGAGCGTGGTGGTCATTTCCTCGTTAACTGTAAGCGGCACTGCGAAGATGGGCAGAACCTTAAGCTCAGGGTTTTTCGCATCGCCCTCGTTAACATAGTCAAGATCGACGTGGCCGTCCCAGCCAGCACCGCACCCCAACGCGCAAATCTCCAAATCCTTGAAGGTGTAGTCGCGCACAAACGGTCCGAAGGTCTTGCCTACGATCTCAGTCGAAATAGCCATTATTACTCTCCTCTCAGATCCTCAGCTGCCTTTGCGCGGCAGCATTAGCGCGAATTATGCCCACCTATCGGGGAAAACGCATCGCTAGATATTGGTTAGTAGTGGTCAAGGCAACGAAATCGAGGGGTTTCGGCGTGCTTTTCCCACATGACGTCGGCTAACTTTGCCCAGCCGCGTCTCACTAGTGTTGCCGGCGCCAATCCGGCGCAGACATACACGGCAGGGGCTGCACCAGCTTGGTGGCGGCAAGGGCTTTGCCAGCTTGGTACCCGGCTTGCGCGGCAAGGGATGCCCCAGCCCGGGCCCAGCTTGCGAGCAAGGGATGCCCCAGCCCGGGCCCAGCTTGCGCAGCAAGAGCGGAACTACTCAAACAGGCAATCAATGCCGCAACAGACGGTGTCAATCGACCATACAAGCAACCAGCAACGCAATTATTCTCAAATCAGATAATTAACCGACGACCGTGAACTTCTCCCACTCGCTCCAAACTCCCCTCCGTTCCCTATGGCTGAATGAAAGAATGGAAAGGTACCTATTCCACTCCAAGGAGGATGACATGGAATTGCTCAAGGGAAAAACCGCAATCGTTACTGGCGGTACGCGCGGTATCGGATTCGCTATTGTTAAGGCATTTCTGGACAACGGGGCCAAAGTTGCCCTGTGCGGCTCACGCGAAGGAACGGCAAGCGCAGCCGTTGAAAAGCTGAAGACGATCAACCCCGATTATGAGGTAATGGGCATCTGGCCCGACATGACGGATCCCGACTCCATTGCCGCAGAATTCGCGAAGGTAAACGAAGTCTTCGGCCGCATCGATATCCTTGGCAACAACGCTGGTGTTTCCGCCCGCGAGTCCCTCTACGACTACGACCCCGCCGCATTCGATAAAACCATGGCGCTCAACGTCAATGCCGTGTTCTACTGCTGCAAGGCAGTTGCACCTTTCATGCGCGCCCAGGGCGGCGGTGTCATTATCAACACAAGCTCTATGGTCAGCATCTACGGTCAGCCTTCAGGCTGTGCCTACCCTGCATCCAAATTTGCGGTAAACGGCCTGACGAAGTCACTCGCGCGAGAGCTTGCCGCTGACCAGATTCGCGTCAACGCAGTGGCACCGGGCGTTACGCACACCGACATGGTAGATGCCCTGCCCAAAGAAGTAATTGATCCTCTTATTGCCACTATTCCGCTTGGCCGTATGGGCGAACCGGAAGACATTGCCAACGCATACGTATTCCTCGCCTCGGACATGGCAAGCTACATCTCCGGTGTGGTTCTTTCTGTAGACGGCTTGGCGCGCTCTTAACGGCAAAACCTTAACCTCAAAGCTGCTAGCTATTAAAGGAACGGCATCCGCAGTCAACGCGGATGCCGTTCCTTTTTAATCCGAAGAGATACCATCCTCCCCAATCACAGCAACACCCATCGGGGCATCCCCAACACTATTCATCAACGGAAACAGAAACAGGATTTTGCGAAACGGGGTGCTTGGAAAGGTCGAGGCAGATGCTGATGTACTCCCACACCAGCAATACCATCAAGATAGTCATAACAATAAGATAGCCAATCACCGCACCAGGCAAGCCCGTGAAATCTATGAGCAAAATGGGCACGAACAGCGAAAAGCCGAAGGTGATAACGTACAGTTTCATGACCGATTTCTGGCGACGCAGCACCGTGATTACCTGATACAGGAAGTCGATAATAGCCGTTACGCCGCCTGCGGCAATCATGATGAAACTCAAGCCTCTGAATTGCTCAAAATCGACACCGTACATGAAGCTCATGATGGGGATACCGATCCAGCTCATAAGGAAGATAACCACTAGCGTTAGCGCAATAACCATAGCGACAATGGCCAAGATAACCAGATGGAATCGATTGCGCTTTTCGGCATCGGCCCACATCTGAGCCATGCGCACCAACAGTGGCTTGTATACAAAGCCAACCGTAAGCAGGATAGCCTGTGCGGGGAAATACAACGCGTTGAAATACAGCTGGTTGTCATAGCTGAGCGCCGTTTCCATAACGAACTTCGGCATGTTGTCGATAAGGGCATACATGAACAGCGCGATGAACACCGGGAAACACTGCTTGAAGAGGGCGATGATGCTCTGGACGCTCTGCCTGCGCGATTTCGGTGTTTCCAACAACGCCAAGGGGAACGTAAGCACCAAGAACGTAGCAATGGCTGCCACTGCCATTGCAATACTGGAAACCCCCAGGTCACGCGTTACCAGAAGGAATAGAGAGAACACCACGAACACAACTACCGAACGAAATGCCTGAGAGATTCCCGCAAGGTACAGCTTGTCTTTCTGCTGAAGGCGCCCTTCATACACATCAGCCAAGCCGTCGATCATCTTGTACACGCACACGCCCATGCAGATGGTGAACATCTGCTCGCTGTAACCGCGAATTCCGCAGTACACATACGCCACTGCCATCATCGCGATACACGTGATTACGCGACTGATCTGGTAGTCCGAAAACGAATGCGTTTCCTTGATGTCGGAAACTTGATAGGTACGCATGCCATAATTGCCGATGATCATCAGCAGAGTGCCGATGATGAACGCCATGGAAAACATGCCCGCCTGCTCGACACCGCACAACTGCGTTACCACAATAGTAAGGATGGGGAATACCATGCCCCACGCACCCGTGCCGATGGTGTTGCAAATATAATCACGCGTTGTTTTATGAGAAGCAAATTCTTCTTCCTGGTCGAACGACCCTTCAGAAACAACACCAAGGAGACGGTTGCACCAATTGTTAACCGCCTTTTTGACTGGATTCATCTTGCGGGGTTTGCGGGGTTTGCTATCGGGCCTCTGCCGACGCCTGCCGTTGCCGCGCGTTTCGCGGAAGGTGTCGGCAAAAGAAACCGTCGACCCCTTTTTGCTCGCCTGCTGCGCAGCAGTGCGTGCGCGCTCCCTGAAGGATTGACCGCCTTGCGTATTCTTCGCGTGTCTTCCCTGCATGCTGATAGAAGCTAGCCTTTCTTTGTGCGGCGCCGAAAGCGCAAATATCACAAACGCAGGATAACCTGCGTCCCAATAAGTATAGGTCCCTCAACTCCGCGCCGCGCTGCCCAAAGGAATGCAACAGGAAACGCGCACGGGGAATGCACGAGATTACCAGATCCTTTGCCGATATGGGAAAACGATTCCCCATTAAGTCCTATCATGGGAAGTAACCTGCGAATAACAGCACCGACATAGAAAGGAGCAAATTCATGAAAATCGGATCGGTCATCCTTGGCTTTGCGATGATATGCATCGGAATCGTCGACCTTGCCGGGCAAGCTCCCGTGCTGGGCATCCACCCTGCCGTCTGGTTCATACTAGGTGTGCTTCTTGTTTGTTCCGACTCAGCCTGGGCAAGGCTGGCAAAAAAGAAAGCCGGCAAAAACAAAGGAGACGATTTAGAAAACGATGAAGACCCAACGAACCAGGAGTAGCACCCGGTCTGGTCACGCGCCCAACGCCTTCATCGCATCACACGCTGCACAATCGCCTTCCATTAAAACGTGGGGCAAATCGCATAGAGGTTTCAGCGGCGACTGCCTGAAAATAGTTCGCAATTTGCCTTAGCTCCACGGAAGCGCCAGGTAGACATCTCACGCATATCCACTTGGCAACAACACGCTCTCACTTGAACATACCTGCATGTGTTATCGAAAGTTCCCAGAAATGAGAACTTTTCTCATTTCTATTGACTAACGTCGTTCCGCCAATAAAATGAGACTCGTTTTCATTTTATGCACCGCCCCTCTTGGGTGACGCATTCACGCACACGAACGGAAGACAAGGCATGGCGAGCACGGGCAATACCAAGCAATACCGCACCAAACAAAAGGAGCTTATCCTTTCTTGCATCCAGGCACACCAGGGTGCTTTTTTCACCAGCAAAGATATCACAAGCGCCTTGGCCGACCAGGGCACCAAAGTGGGAACCGCCACGGTGTATCGCAACCTTGAGCGTCTTGAAGAAGAGGGCATCATCGCCCGCACCAGCATCGAAGGCACATCCAGCATTTGTTACCGTTTTCTTCCCGACGCCCCTGAAGACGTGTACTTCTTCCTGAAGTGCGAAGAGTGCGGGAATCTTTCCCCTATCGATTGCGGTGAGCTGCAGAAGCTCTACGAGCATGTTATCGAGCACCATCACGTACGCATCAACCCCACGAAGACGGTGCTGTACGGCCTGTGCGAAGCATGCCTGGCAAAGCGCGGTGAGTAGCGGATGCTCGAGCTTATCCCCCATCTTCTTGAACACGCCTTCGAAGACACCATCTATCTTGTTCCGTTTTTGCTGGTGACGTATTTTCTCCTTGAAGCCCTCGAGCACAAGGCCGGCAACCGAACCGAAGAATTGGTACAGAAAGCAGGCAAGCTCGGCCCCGCCGTGGCCGCCGTGCTGGGCGCCATCCCCCAATGCGGCTTTTCCGCCGCTGGTGCTGCGCTGTTTTCCAGCAGGGCCATCACTCTGGGCACCCTCTTTGCGGTACTGCTTTCCACGTCCGATGAAATGCTGCCGTTGTTCATCGCCGAACAGGTTGATTGGCACGTAATGGCAGGCATTGTTGGCGTAAAAGTCGCTATCGGCATGATCATGGGCTTTGCAATCGATGGAGTTTTGCGTTTCCGCCTCCATCTTGCCCAAACCAAAGCAACGCAAGAGCACAACCACGAACACGCCCGCTTCTGCAATTGCAAACACGAGCACGCCGAAGACCATGCTTTCGGACCCGACCATTGCCACAACCCCAGTTGCCATTGTGCCAGCGCGCATACTGGCTGGACCGAAATCGCAGTAAGCGCGGTTAAGCACACTCTTGAAGTCTCGATAATCGTGTTTCTTATCTCGCTCGCACTGGTTGCCGTCATGGAAGTTGCCGGAGAAGAGGCAGTTGCCACGTTCCTCGCTTCGAACCCCGGCCTTGCTATCTTCGGCTCGGCGCTGGTTGGCCTTATCCCCAACTGCGGAGCCAGCGTAGTGATAACCCAGCTGTACCTTGATGGCATGCTGGGCACGGGCGCCATGCTTTCTGGCCTGTTGGTGTCTGCAGGAGTGGGTATCCTGGTGCTCTTCGGCGAAAATCGTCGCATCAGGCAAAACGTGGCAATCCTCGCTGGACTGTATGCCACGGGCGTTGCATGGGGGCTCCTGTTCCAAGCGCTGGGCATCACCTTTATGTAGTTGCTATTCCCCCGCTTTAAGCCATTCCAGGATTTCTGGCAGCTGATCTTGATATTGGTTGTACCCGTCGAAGTAGCTAGCACGCAAACGTTCCAGATCGGTGGTGCTGTTGCTTACGGCCATCTTGTCAGCATATACGATGTATGCCTTCCCCTCTTCCGCCAGCGCTTCGAGCTTTTCAAGTTCAGCGTTATAGCGCTTATTGCGTGTAAGCAGGGCTTCTTTCACCTTCGGGTACCTGTGATAGCTGTTAGCAATGGCCTTGGCGCTTGCGCCGATGTCGTCAACAGGCTTGCGGAAGCCCTTGGCTCTCGTGAGGACAGCCAGAATACGGGGACATCCCGAATCGAGTGCCAGCTGCAACGGAATGCCGGCGCCAACGCCCAAGCCGCCATCGTAGTACACGTGATCGCCAATATGGACCGGCGGCATCACCACAGGGAGCGTACTGCTGGCACGCACACGCACCATCAAGTCCTCCAACGTTGCCATATCTTCCTTATGCCAGACCACCGATTCGCCCGTATCGCGATCAAATGCTTGAATTGAGCAAGGAGTTGGGTTTTGGGCAAACGCCTCGAAATTAAACGGCAATACGCCTTCGGGCAAACCCGCTTCCTCATAGATCCAATGAGCTGAAAACATGCCCTTACCCTGAGCAAATGTTTTAGCGCCACCGAATTCGGGCTCCATTACCAAATCAGTAAAGCTGGCACGGGTGCGCCAGATATCTCCTGAAAGATAATTCACGGTATGGCTTGAACCAGCAGAAATACCGCACACGTGACCAAAGGTTATATTCTGTTCGAGCAGAAGCGATGCCATTGCGGCCGTATAGCTCGCACGCATCCCACCGCCCTCGAACATCAACACGGTATTAGCTGCATGGAAGTTTGCTCTCTTCATGGGTACCCCCTCGTTTTTTCCATCCACAAGAATACCCCTGTTCAAGCCCGTTAAAAACCAACGGTCACCATGCTGTTGATGGAATTTAGTCTGCTGCTGGCCCCAAAGCCTCCTGGGCAACTATGCACTCCAATTTCGTTAGCGGTGTTCGCCCACCGCCGCCTAGCGAAGGCACCTTGTTGGGCCAACCAGCTTCTTACCCGCCCTGTTTCACATTGCCCTCAGCTTGTGGCACCACTAGAGCTCAGCGCCAACTTCAAGTGCAGGAACGAGCCCTACCTGATTGCCAATGTATGAATCGCCGGGAAAATGCAATGAATCGGCACCGGGCACTCCACAAGCACCCGCAAGGAAAACGGTATACTTTTTGAAGATGAACTGGGATTTTGCATTGATGCCCAGCTTCAGCATCAGGCTAGCAGCTGCACAGGGGAATCGCAGCGCCCACCTGAACACAAACCGTCTAACAACCAAAAGGCGACGGAATCGAGGGGATCATGGACAAAGACCGCCGCGCCAACTTCCTGCGGAAACTGCACTCTTTCGCAGGCGTATTTCCACTGGGAATCTTTCTCTGCTTCCATATGTGCGTAAACTACTCCGCAAACTGGGGAACCACCCCATACGACACCATGGGCTCATTTATGGCCCATATGCCCTACAAGGTTGTGCTGGAAACATTCGTGATTTTCCTGCCCCTTTTATTCCATGCCCTCTATGGCGTCTACATCTCCCTCACCTCAAGCGTTACCGTGAAACGCTATCGCTACTTCCGCAACTGGTGCTACGTGCTGCAACGTATAGCTGGCATCGTCACACTGCTCTTTGTGATTTGGCATATCTATGGCACAAAGCTACAAGTTGAACTTACCGGCGTTGACCCAAGCTATGCCATGGTGGCGGGAATCGTTGCCACACCAATCGGACTTGCCCTGTTCGCCATAGGCCTTCTTTGCAGCATCTACCACTTCTGTAATGGCCTTTGGACGTTCCTTATTACCTGGGGAATCACCGTTTCACCCCGCTCCCAAAAAATATCAGGCTACGTACTGTTCGCCCTGTTTATCGCATTCGCTGCGTTTGGCCTAAAGGCACTGTCCGCCTTTGCCGGCTAAACCCGCACGCTACAAGAAAGAGGCTGTTATGGGCAAAGGATCAATCGCAGTTGTTGGCGGAGGCCTTGCGGGGCTGATGGCAACTTTGAAAATCGTAGAAGCAGGCTTGAGCGTTGACTTGTTTTCGCTCGTTCCCTTCAAGCGCTCGCATTCCGCCTGTGCGCAAGGGGGCATAAACGCCGCGCTGAACACCAAAGGTGAAGGTGATTCGATAGACGAGCACTTCGACGACACCATTTACGGTGGCGACTTTTTGGCGAACCAGCCGCAGGTACGCGCCATGTGCGAAGCCGCCCCAAAAATCGTCAACATGTTCGACCGCATGGGCGTAATGTTCAATAGAACCCCTGAGGGCTTACTTGACCTGCGCAGATTTGGCGGTACGCAAAAACGACGCACCGCCTTTGCTGGTGCTACAACCGGTCAGCAGCTCCTCTATGCGCTCGATGAACAGGTGCGCGCTCTTGAAGTTGAAGGCAAGGTGCACACCTATGTTGGATGGGAATTCGTTCCACCATAATCCATAATGGCGTATGCTGCGGAATCACCGCGCAAGATCTTTCGTCCATGGAGATACGCGCCTTCCCCGCCGATGCGGTTGTTATCGCAACCGGAGGTTGCGGTGCCGTATTCGGCAAATCAACCAACTCCACCATCAACACCGGCTACGCTGCAGCTCGTTGCTACCAACAAGGAGCGCTCTACGCCAACGGCGAGTTCATCCAAATCCATCCCACTGCAATTCCCGGCTTCGATAAAAACCGTCTGATGAGCGAATCGGCACGCGGAGAAGGCGGCAGGGTCTGGACCTACAAGGATGGAAAGCCTTGGTATTTCCTAGAAGAAAAGTATCCCGCGTACGGCAATCTGGTGCCACGCGATATTGCCACGCGCGAAATCTTCGACGTATGCGTGAACCAGCACCTGGGTATCAACGGCCAAAACGTGGTGTATCTGGACGTTTCCCATATCCCCGCACCCGTTTTGAACGCGAAGCTGGAAGGCATACTGGATATCTACCAGAAGTTCGTAGGCGACGACCCGCGCAAGGTGCCCATGCGCGTAGCGCCCAGCGTCCATTACTCAATGGGCGGGCTTTGGGTCGGACTCGATCAGCAAACAAACATCCCAGGCTTGTTTGCCGCAGGTGAGTGCGACTATACCCAACATGGAGCCAACCGCCTTGGAGCGAATTCCCTTCTCTCTGCCGTATTCGCCGGCATGACAGCCGGACCCAACGCCGCCGCCTATGCCAAGGGGCTCCCAGAAGGCCAGAACATCCCCCAAAGCGTCTACGAAGCAGCCACTGCAAAGGATGAATCAGATTATCGAAGCATTTTGAAGCTTGATGGCGCCGAAAACGCCTACCGCCTGCATCAGGAAATGGGCGAGCTGATGACAAAGAATGTCACCGTGGTTCGCAACAACACGGATTTGGCCGAAACGTT
>OLQO01000480.1_pt1 | contig 33838 bp, 34 predicted proteins | sample 1672281 | NCBI WGS metagenome assembly OLQO01 (sample SAMEA3136667, study PRJEB25190) | human gut metagenome | biome: human gut; feature: human-associated habitat; material: faeces | place: Austria | collected 2013
CCGGGCTATGCACTTTTTCGAGCCCCTTTTATGCACTTTCTACTTGACAAACACATACCTCCGTTTGTTTTGTTGTGAGTGTATATTACCGTCATGTCCGGGATATATCCAGTCATTTCGGAGAATATACTACACAATCATTCGGAGTAAAAACTGTGTATATTACAGCGTTATTCCGGCTGGCGGCAGCGGTGAATGGAGGCGATGATCTGCTCCTGCTCATCCGGTTTTACGCCGATGGAATCGAGCGCCTCCCGTGTGCCACAATCCGGGCAGATGAGTGTTTCGTTGTCGAGCCTTGAAAGAGCCGGATGCTCCCGGTAAGCTTGCCCGCACCTGGGACAGACTGATATTCGGATGATTTTATTTTCCCTCATGATGTTCCTCCCCACATTTGAGATAAGCGTCTATCAGCACAAGCCGGTCAAAGCCAAAATCGTCGTAGCCCTGGATGCAGGTCTGCATATAAGGAATGGACGGAATGCCGATGGGCCTGTCCTCATGCATGATGTACACGAATACCCGTCGCTTACGGATTTTGCCCGTGCGGATACCCTTGATTGGTAGGGTCAACTCCTTCTTGTAATAGAAGTTCGGGAAGCCCTCGTAACGGTCCAGGGCTTTTTCATCCTCTGCGGTGACTTCCCATACAGCAACAGGAACTGAGATGCCGGACTTCTTTTCCACCGTAAGGTAAGAGCCTGTTTTGCTGCCCTTGAAAAGCAGTTCGTAATCCTTGAGAACCGATGTGCCGATGATCCGTGCCGACGGGCAGCGCATCCGCATCTGACGGACATTGAGGTTGCTGCCATAAGCGATGTAATAGCGTTTTTCCATAAAAAATACTCCTTTCCGAAGTTGCCTTCTACCACCGAAAGCCCGCCATCAGCGGGTTCGGGGACCTCTGGGCTGCGTCCTTCAAGCGGCTGCTCTGCCGCTGCGGAAGGCTGCATCCCCATCCAGGCGCTTCGTGAGGAGCTCTCTTGCGGTCTTGAACTCGTCGCCAATAAAGCCGAGGCGAAGGAGCCAAGTGCGCATTGCGTATTTGGGGTTCTCGTTCTGCTGGGGCTTGGGGCTTGCGGTTCTGACCGTCTTTGCCATCTGGCTCAGGGCGAGGCACAGCTGAACGTAACTCTTGAGCTGGCCAGCGTGGAGTCCGTTCTGCTTGCCGTCTGCCGGAGCATCGAACTGGAAGAGCCGGAACTCGACCGTTCCCTTGGTGAAGGTGGCGTGGAGGTTCAGCATATGGTAGCGGCTGTCGTTGTAGTGCTGGCTTCTGCCGTAGTCGGCGTTCTGGCTGCCGTACCAAATATCAGCCAAGGCTGCCATGGTGGTGGGTTTTCTGTTGTTCAGCCGTTCCATGAATCTGGGGTCAACCGTGCGGCAGTAGCGGCTGATGCGGCCTCTGTCGAGGTTCAGTGCGCTTGCCAGGAGGTCTTCGTGGCTTGCCATGATGTTTGCGAGGTTTCGGAGCGTTTGGGGCGTGTGCCCCTTGGCGCCGATGTGGATGTGAACACCGCAGCCTCTGGTGGCATCGCTTTTTGCTCCGGCTTTGCGGAGGCGGCGAACCAGCTCCTGCAAGGTCTCCATGTCAACGTAGGTGAGGATCGGCGTGACCATCTCGCATTTCTCGCTGTCCGGGCCCGCGATGCTGACGTCCTTCTGGAATTTCCACTCGCGTCCGCTCTCATCCCAAGCAGACCAAGTGCTGTAGCCGTTGCGGCAAGCGGTGTTCTCGTACCGCCCGGTACCGAAGAAGGTGGCTGCCAGCCTTGCGGCCTTCTCTCTGGTGATGCTGTTCATTTCGACCTCGACCCCGATGGTCTGCTTCTTCATTTCGGCTACCTGGTTTTCTGTTCTCTGGCTCATGTTTGTGACCTCCGTTTTGGTTTGTTTTCCCTTTCGGTAGTCACATATTACCTCTGAAAGCACACTATATCCAGTTAATTATGAGCCATAAACCACACAATCTTGTGGCCAGCAAACTGTGTATATTACAGCAGTTTACGGCAAATATCCTCCCCGTAAGCCACGCTCAGACCGCAGCCGTTATCCCAGGCAACCATGATGCTGCCGATGTCATCCACACCTCGCACGGTTCCTTTCGTGCCGACAGGCGGTGCCTGTGGGTCATCCATCTGAACAAGCTCCACACGGGTGCCGACCGGGTATTCCTTACGGATACGCTCGACCGTCTCTTTACTCGGAAATCTCATGCTGCGCACCTCCGTTTCTGAAAGCCGAAGAGCCGGAGAGGTTCTTTAGCAGTATTTTTCGAGCAGTCTTATATTCCGCGCCGATGAAGCCGAGCCGCAGGAGAAAGCAGCGGAATGCATATTTCTCATTGTCCGTGGGTTTCTCGGCGGCGCTGACCCGCTTCTGATTCCGTGCCATTTCACACAGCTTGCAGATGAAGGTGTCATAGGCTTTCAGCTCCTCCGGCGTAGGTGTTGCTGGAAACCAGTGAAACGAAACCTTCGTGTCCGTGATTTCCAGTGGCAGGTCATTCACGCCGAGGGCTTTCTTGATAAGGCTGCCCTTAGCAGCGATGAGCGTCTTGAGGTTTTCCAGGTTGCTGTCGGTGAACAGGCTCCTCGGCATGGAAATGCAGACGGCGCAAGGCTCTTCCACGTCATCAGTGTGGCTCTGGTCAATGTCAAAGCCCTCATCGTAGATGTGCTGAAGAAGTCGCTCGATGACCTCGCTGTCGGTGCTGTCATCAAAGGACAAGCTGCCGTTTCGGTCAATGGTGAAGTAATCCACCTCATAGTTGAATGTGGGCGCACCGCAGTACTTTGCGGGGGCACCGAGCCAGTCGGAGATGGTCTTAACCAGCCGTTTGCGCTGCGCTCCCTGGGCATGGATTGTAATCGTCATTTTCGTGACCTCCTTGATTTTTGGTAGTCACATATTCGCTCTTAACGCTCTGAATAGCAAGGCTCAGATGAAGAGAATGATGTAGATTTATTCGTCGCCGGACTGTGCATACCACACAATGCTGTACGCGTCATTCGTCATGGGGTGCTACCTCGCTATACTTGTATTCCTTGCTGTCACGCAAAACGCTCACCTTCTCATCCGTGCCGACCTGCTCGATGTATCTGCGGACAATGACATCGCAGAACTTCTCGTCCAGCTCGATGGTGCAGCAGATGCGGTCGGTCTGCTCACAGGCTATGAGCGTGGAACCGGAGCCGCCGAAGGGGTCGAGCACCACGGAGTTTGCCATAGAGCTGTTCTGAATGGGATAGGCCAGAAGCGGGATCGGCTTCATGGTAGGATGGTCGCCGTTTTTCTTGGGCTTGTCGAACTCCCAGATGGTGGACTCTTTGCGCCCAGTGTACCACTGGTGCTTGCCTTTCTTCTTCCAGCCGTAGAGGCACGGCTCGTGCTGCCACTGGTACGGGGAGCGTCCCAGCACCAGGGACTGCTTCTTCCAGATACAGCAGCCGGAGAGATAGAACCCAACAGCGTCAAAAGCCTTTCGGAAGTTCAGCCCCTCAGTGTCGGCGTGGAACACATAGATGGAGGCATCGTCCGCCATGACCTTCTCCATATTGGAAAAGGCATCGAAGAGGAAGTCGAAAAACTTCTCCGATGCCATATTGTCATTCTTGATTTTTCCGGCACTGCCCTCGTAGTTCACATTGTAGGGCGGGTCGGTGATGACGAGGTTCGCTTTACGACCGTCCATGAGGGCTGTGTAGGTTTCCTCTTTGGTACTGTCGCCGCAGATGAGCCGGTGCCGCCCCAGCGTCCAGATGTCACCGAATTTCGTGAAGGTCGGCTTTTGCATTTCGGCATCCACATCAAAATCATCCTCTTCGGCTTCAATACCGTCGTCAAACAGCTTTGACAGTTCTTTCTCGTCAAAGCCAGTGAGAAGCGGGTCGAAGTCCGCTGCCTGCAAAGACTCGATCTCCACACGCAGAAGTTCTTCATCCCAGCCTGCGTCCATCGCCATACGGTTGTCGGCAATGATATAGGCTTTCTTCTGCACTTCGGTGAGGTGGTCGGCAAAGACGCACGGCACCTCAGAAATGCCTTCCTCCTTGGCGGCAAGAATACGACCGTGACCGGCAATAACGCCATAGTCACGGTCGATGATGACAGGATTGATAAAACCGAACTCACGGAGCGAGGAGCGGAGCTTATTGATCTGTTCCGGGCTGTGTGTCCGGGCGTTGTTGACATACGGCACCAGCTTTGTAATGGGAACGAGCTGCATTTCGGTCGTTGTTTTCATCAAACCAGCCCCCATTCCGCAAACTTCTCAAAGCCGCCGACCGAGCGGATATAGTTTCGAGCAATCTCCACGATTTTCTCATACGGTCTGCCGTCTACGGTGTCATCACCAATGGCACAGCAGAGCGTTACGGGCTTGCCGGTTTCCTGGGCTTTGAGAAAAGCATAGATGTTGACAGACACATCTGCCTTGGATAGATCCTTACCGTGCAGACCGCCGCCGGTCACTGAGTCAGCCATATCCGAACCGAGCTTGCGGTTGGTAGCGCCGGTGTCCACATTGGTACCACCTGTCCAGTCACCGAGTGGGTTGATCTCCGCATCGGGATAAATCTCGCGCAGATGCTGTGTCTCGGCATTGCTCTGACAGAGGATGAGTCGGTCACCGTCCAGAATGTATTTGCCGTCAAAGGGATGTTTGGAGAAAATGCTCCGTGCGATTTGCGACAGCTTTTTCTGCTCCTCGGTCACGGGCATCCCCTTGAAGATGCCGTTATCTCCGCAGTGGACGCCGTCTGCCTGGTTCTCGGCAAGGTGACCGTCCTGCGGCACTTCCACATAGTCCACAGCGAGGTTTCCAGCAATGCGGTGAACGGCGGCGGTGATTTCCTCTATCGGAATACTCACCGAAGCCTCCGCAATGATGTGGCACACGCCGTGACCGATGAGGACTTCAACAGCGATGCGGGGATTTTCTGCTTTCTTGTATGCCAGGTCGACAAGCGCACCGGCAATTCTGTCTGCCACCTTATCCGGGTGGCACGGATTTACTTTTTCAAACATGGTGTTACCCCTTTCTCGCACGGAGCAGGCGTTCCATAAGGTCATCCTGCGGCGTAGACTCGCCGTATTCCGTGCTGCAGTTTTCTTTCACGATTTGGAAGATCTCATTCCAGAGCCGAACCGCCTGGTTCATGTAGTTGATACCGATATTGATAAACGGGGACGGGATCGGCTTTCCCGTGGTGGGGTGCTTGGAGAGGAAACCCATGCGGTTGGTCATTTCCTCGCACTGCACCCAGCGGGCGGAACACATGGCATATCGCTCCAAGAGCTGCGGCGACACCTTTGCGGCACAGCCGATGCCTTTGAGCCATTGCCAGGTTTCCGTGTAGATTTCATGTGCCTGCAGGACGCTGCCGTCCCGCTGCTCGGCGGACAGAAAATCATGGGGCTTCGGCATATCAACACCCTCGACTTCGGGAATGTCCAGCACTTCAAGTTTTCTGCCGCCGGGATTACCGTTTTCGGCTTTATCTTTGACTGCGGATTTCTTCCTTCCCGCACCGGGTCTTGCGCCGCCTCTGCCGCCTGTGTTATTCGATTTTGTGGGCATCCAAGCTCACCTCCCTTAATTACCCTTTTGATTTCGCCTTTTTTGCGCACGTGACCCCGGGCCGTTGCCCGACCGAAAAGGTCCCGGAGATTTTTATCCCCCTACCGGTCGCCGAGGCCGTGGTGGATTTTGGTGTGGCAGGACTGACACAGACTCATAAGGTTGTCCCTTGCGTGAGTACCGCCTTTGGAAACGGGCATAATGTGGTGAACTTCCTGTACCGGGGTCAGCCGACCTTCCTTGAGGCACATCTCACAGAGGGGATGCTCCGCCGCATAGCGGTCACGGATGCGTTTCCATGCTCTGCCGTACTTGCGGTTAACATCGGAGCTGCGCTCGTATTTGTCGTACTTTCGACGTTCCTCCACACGGTGTGGTTCACAGAACTGTCCCTCACAGAGGTTGGGACAGCCGGGATGAGAGCACGGACGCAGCGGTTTCTTCGGCATCGTTTCACCTCCTCGCGGTCAAAGAGGTTTGTGCTAAAATGTATGCGAAACCTCTTTGCATAGGAAAAGCCCCACGGGATTGCTCCCATGAGGCTGTCCTGGATTCTTTTTCGCTATTATAATGATACTACATTTAGGATGGGAACTCTACGGAACTATCGTGTACACTTTTTGCTTTCAGAATATCTGCCACCACATCCAAGGCGCGGTCGTGCAGTTTCTGTATCCATTTCCCGCTGTAGTGCATATCCACAGCAATCTGCTCCCAGGTGTGGAAGCACAGATACCGTTTCTCCAAAAGAATCTGGTACTCGGTGTTGTCTACAGACTTAATGACCTCTACGATCTCACGCTTCAGATCCACGAGCCGGTCGATGTCCCTGTTGATTTCTTCCTGCAGGTCAATGATCTTGCACACGGCATCTGCCATTGTGGAGCCGCCGCGATTGGGATTTCTCGGCATACCTGTCAATGTGGCGGTGCAATTGGTGGCAAGTTCATTCAGTGATGCGACCTAGGCGATTTTTGCGTCAATGCGCTGGTCAAGGTGGTGCGCCTGTGAGAGATATTCCTTTGCCGTCATGCCGCCACCTCCTTATGCACCATGCGGCGAACACCTGTCATGAGATATTCGCCATCCAGGTCGGTCAGCGTTTCGTACCAGCCGGAACGGAAGAATCGCTCCAAGGATGTCACGGCATCGTCATAATCCTTGTTGTTCGGAAAGCGGTAATGCTGCTTGAGGGCTTTTTTGTAGTCTTTTACGGCCAGTTCTACAATGGCGTTGGCTAATGCCTGATAGGGGTTCATATTCGTACCTCCGATATTTTAAGATCCTCGGATTGGCACGGATTGTCGTTATTTTACGAACTATTGTCTCAGATTTTCAAATTTGCCTTGACTGCAGCTATCAAGGCCGACTGCGTTTTGTCTTTGGCTTTCAGCGCACACAGAATCTGCTCATCAATGGTGTCATCCGCTACAATGTGCTGAACCACCACGGTTTCGGAAATCTGTCCTTGCCGCCACAGACGGGCTATTGTCTGCTGGTACAGTTCCAACGACCATGTCAGCCCGAACCAGACGATGGTGCTGCCGCCGCTTTGGAGATTCAGCCCATGTCCGGCAGAGGCGGGGTGGATAAGCGCCACGGGGATCTCGCCGCTGTTCCACCTTCGGATGCTGTCAGAAGTATCAAGGCGGGAAAACGGAATGTGCCGCGCATGAAGCCGTTTCGTAATTCGCTCCAAATCATGCTTGAACCAGTACGCCACCAGAAGAGGCTTGCCGTTGGCGGCTTCGATGATGTCCTCCAGTGCGTCCAGCTTGCGGTCATGAATAAGGACTGTATTTCCGGCATCATCATAAATTGCGCCGTTCGCCATCTGGGACAGCTTGCCGGAAAGCGCAGCGGCGTTTGCGGCACTGATCTCTCCGTCGGGCAGGTCCAGTATGAACTGCTTTTTCATTTCAGCGTAGGCATCTCGCTCACCCTGGTTTAGATACACCCGATATTCGCTGGAGATCAGTTTCGGCATTGTCAGGTGGTCGGTTGATTTCATGGAAATCGTGATGTCCGATATTTTTAGGTATATGTCCTGCTCCGCTCCCGGCTTGGGGCGATAGCTGTAAACGATCTGACCGTTCATGGCGTCCGGCACGAAATATTCCTGCCGGTAATGCGTGATGAATCTGCCGAGGCGTTTACCGAGATCGATAACCTTGAACTCCGCCCACAAATCCATTAGGCCGTTGGAAGCGGGAGTGCCGGTCAGTCCAACAACTCGCTTGATTCTGGGTCGCATCTGCATCAGAGCCTTGAACCTCTTGGACTGGTGATTTTTGAAGGAAGAAAGCTCATCAATGACCACCATATCGAAGTGAAAGGGCATCCCACTCTTTTCAATCAGCCACTGTACATTCTCTCGGTTGATGATGTAGATATCGGCTTTACGCATGAGAGCCGCTTTGCGTTCCGGTTCACTGCCGACCACCACCGAATAATTAAGGCTGTGGAGATGATCCCACTTTTGCAGCTCCGCACTCCAGGTATCACGAGCCACTCGCAGCGGCGCAATCACCAGCACCCGGTGTACCTCAAAGCTGTCGAACAGCAGGTCGCCTATGGCAGTGAGGGTGATGCTCGTTTTGCCAAGACCCATATCAAGCAGTACTGCGGCGAAGGGATGTGTCTCGATGTAGTCAATGGCGTATTTCTGATATTCATGCGGTTCGTATTTCATCCACTATCCCTCCAATCTGCTCCGGGTCATAAAGGACATACACCTTGAAGCACAGCCGCCGCAGCAGTCCGTGTCTGGCAGCCTGCAGCGGTCGCGGTTTCTTTCCCGGCGCCTTGACCTCCACAAAGCCGAATTTGCCTTCCGGCATCAGCACCATACGGTCTGGCATTCCGTCAAAGCCGGGGCTGACCAGTTTCGGTGCGATGCCGCCAGCGTTTTTTACGGCTTTTATCAATTTCTGTTCTATCATTTTCTCTCTCATAGTGATCCTCCATCAGAAATTAGGTGGGTGGTGACAGTCGATGACAGTTATTTCAGTAACTTCTCTTAGGACTTGTTTTTTAAGGCTATAGGAGAAGTTCCTGTAGAGAGTGTCATCGACCGTCACCCTATGCTCAATTCAGGAAATCCGACTTAAGCTGCAGGCCGAAAAGCATCCGTGCGGATTTGCTTCGTTTCCTTTCAAAACCGGCGCATTCCAGCGCAGTGTAGAAATCTGTCGTACTGCGAACATAGTCACCCACCTGCGCACAATAACTGCGGTATGCGTTGTAGACATCGCCGGATTTCGCGGAGAAAGCGTCGCCGACCTCGCAGCATTCGTCCAGAAACTGCGAGAGTCAGTCGTTGTTGTCCTTGTATTTTTTGATGGCTTCCTCCACCACGGCAGGCTTGACGATATGATAGTCGTTGTCGATCACACGCTTTGCACCGACCATGATCCATTTCAGAATTGCGCCGCCGGCCTTCTCAAACAGGAAATCGGCATAGTTTTTGATATCAGAGTTTCCCTCGATCCTTGCGTTGAACGGAATCACGATCAGCCGTCGCCAGGTACCGGCATCGATTGCACCGACCTTCGGCAGATGGTTGGTATAGAGGACCAGCGTGTGGCTTGGCACGTAGCTGAAGGGGTCTTTGTACTTCTTCTCGGCGTAGATTTCGTCCGTAGAGCACAGCTGTTTCACATTGGAAGTGCTCAGCCGCATACCTTCCTCCAGTTCTGCTGCGATAATCAGCCGCTTGCCCTTAGCCTCGGCCAGTTCCGGCTTCACATTTCGCTTGCAACCCACGGTCAGCGTATCAGCGGACATATTTCCGCTGTAGGTGCCAAGCACACGGGAGAGTGTGTTCCAGAAGGTGGATTTACCGTTTCGACCTTCGCCGTAAGCAATAATCAAGGCTTCGACACACACTTTTCCGATGGCGGACAAGCCTGCAATCTCCTGCACATAGCGAATCAGATCCGCATCGCCGCAGAAGAATGTTTCCAAGGCGTCCTGCCAGATATCCATACCTTCATCGGCCGGGTCAACGGTGGTTTGCTTGGTGATGAAATCCGTCGCTGTATGTTCCCGTGCGGATACAAGCCCCAGACGGAGGTCGTAAGTAGAGGTCGGGGTATTCAGCAGAAACTCATCCGAATCCAACTGCCGCTGGTCGATCTCCAGCATGGGGTGCGACTCTTTTAATGCAGCGGAGATGTATTTGGAGTCACGGCGCTTGATGGCGTAGTTGCGGTAGGTCGTGGCATTCTCATATTTCTGAAAAGACCGCGCCTGTTCCGAATTAAAAGCCGCAGCTGCCTTCTTGGGACCCATCGACGCCAGCAGTTCCCAAGCACCGTTTTTCATCATCTCATCGGTGGTCTTCCTGATTTCGGTCTCCGCCTCCTCAAGCTGGCGGGTCGTCAATTCCTGCGCCACCGCCTGCGCCTTGGGTTTGGATTCTTCCCAGAAGCCGCCGTTGTACACGAGAAAATCGGTAGAGGGCGTATAGCGGAGCTTTACCTCGTATTCCCTTGAAAGCACAGTGGCCTGTCCCACATCAGAATAGTCGGTCGGCTTGAGCTGCAGCTCCTGGTTGTACTGCTCTGGCGGAATGTAGCCGTCCTGTGCGGAGATTTTTCCGTAAAACCGCTGTGCGCTGCGCCAGATGCTGTCCAGTTCCGACTGCTCCAAGGGCGGCTGACAGCAAGCGGCAACCTCCGTAAAATGCTTGCGCGCTTCTTCGGTATTTCCGAAGCGTTTCAGAATGCGCCCGGCATAGTGCGACATGGTGGCATTGCGGCTTCCTTCGGGAATAATGATGCTGCCGTAGCTGCCGGAGTCCATATTGGCGTCGAAATCATCATCAGCAAGGAAAGTTGTCAGCATCATCGGCCCGTCAAAGATGTCGACCTGCGGAACTTCCGTGCCGAAGAAGAATCTGGCGGCATCAAGTGCTTTGGTGTCAAAATACGGAAAGAGGGTGTTGACCAGCTTTTTCAAATCGCTGTACTGCGCCGCATCCGTCAGTCGGTCAATGGGAAACAGCACATGGAATTTAGGTCGCGCTTCCTTGCCGTTTTTCACCTTCATATGGCTGCGGCTGTAGTGAACCGCAAAGGCCACGCCGGGAAATGCGGTGGCAACATCGGAGGGATAGACCCAGTTCTCCGGATCATCGCTGTGGTCGTTGTCGCAGTCGACAGGGAGACAATCCGCTCCGAGGAAATTATCGTTGTTGCGGTAGCTGCCTCGGTATTCGGCGCAGACATAGTCGTAAGACACGGCCTGCAGCAGCGTGTTTTTATCGGTCACCGCGACCTTATGCGGGTAGACGCAGTTCTCCGGCATCCCCAAGCGGTCGGCGCGGTACAGTGTAAATCTCATCGTGATACCTCCTTGCAGGTCTCGCTGAAATAGCGAATCCGATAGCCCTTCCATGTGGCTCTTTTGATTTCTGCCTCCATACCTTCGGAGATGTGTTCGCCGAAAACCCACATTTCCGCACATTTACTGAGAATTGCGTTGCCGAAGAACAGCCCCAGCTCACGCTCTTTTGGCTTTTTGTCGTCAAGGAACTGCGGAAAGAGCAGATGCGGTGCAATGGGAATATATCCGGCTTCCACCGCAAATCGGCTGTAGCGTCTTGCGGCGGCAGTGTTGTTTTCGACATCTCCGGCATACGGACTGCAGATATACACGATGGGTCTGAATGCCCGGAGCGCCTTTTCTTCTTTTTCAATGGCACAGAAAGCACCGTAAGCCGTAGGGTCGGCATAGCCTTCTGCATTTCTAAAATCAGCCATGACAGGCTCCTCCAATCTATAGTTTTCACTACCCACTGGAGCGTTCCGTGGGCAGTGGTCCGGTTTTAGTCCTTTTTGTAGAACATGGTTTCATATCCGTCAGCGCGGAGTTTCAGCCCGGCAGCCCACGGCGGGGTGCGTCCCATCTGGTCACATATGGTGTGGAGTTCAACCTCCGGTGCGGCTTCTATCACCAGTTCGTCGTGAATGTGCATGGTGATAAAGCAGTGGGACAGGGTCTGCATGGTATAGCAGAGGATATCACGGGAAGTGGCCTGAACGATATTTTCCACGAGTTTTGGGCCGTAGGTCTCCAGCCGCTCCCATTTCTTTGTGCCGCCGATGCCCTCGTAGGTGATGCATTCGCCACCGAACTGGTTAGTGCCGAGTTTAGGCTTTACATAGGAAAGCTTCCTGCCAGACGGAAGTGTGATAAAGAGCATCCCGCTCCGATAGGCGAACCCGATGCCACAGACCTCGCTGTCCAAATGCTGCTTTACGGCACTCATGGCAGCGCGGTCGATGTCCCACCAGAACTTCACGATGTTCTGGTTCGAGTTGCGCCACGCAGTGACCAGCGGCTGCAGTTCATCTTCGGAAAGCCCCATCTCCAAAGCGCCCATTGCTTTGAGCGCGCCGACCGAACCGCCATAGCCAATGGCGAGTTCAGCGATTTTTCCTTTCTGCCGCAGATGACCGTTTACACCGTGCTTTTCCACCGGAACCCTGAACATCTGCGATGCGGACGCACAGTAGATATCGCCGCCTTTTTCAAAAACCTCCTGACGCCAGGCTTCTCCCGCAAACCATGCCAGCACTCTGGCCTCAATGGCGGAAAAGTCGGCAACGATAAACTTGCAGCCGCTTTTCGGCACAAATGCGGTGCGGATCAGCTGCGACAATGTATCCGGCACATCTTCGTACAATAGCTGTACAGCGTCAAAGTTGCCGGAGCGGACAAGACTGCGAGCCTCGGCCAGATCGGGAAGATGGTTCTGCGGCAGATTTTGCATTTGAATAATGCGTCCTGCCCAGCGGCCGGTTCTGTTGGCACCGTAGAACTGAAACATCCCACGGGCACGACCGTCTGCGCATACGGCTTTCTCTATCGCCTGATATTTACGGACGGAGGATTTCGCAAGCTGCTGGCGAAGCGAAAGAACCTTTTGCAGCTCTGTCGGCGCAGTTTTGAGCATTTCCGCAACTTCCTTCTTGCCCAGGGAATCGACCGCCAAGCCATTATCCGAAAGCCACTGCTTCATCTGCTGTACCGAGTTGGGGTTATCCAAAGCGGTCAGCTTCTTCATGGCGTCGGTAAGCTCTTTGCGGGAGCGGGTGTCCATGGCAATCGCCTGATGCACCAGCTCCATATCCAGCGCAACACCTCTGTCGTTGATCTCCTGGTCGAGGTGATACTGCTCCCAGACGGCTTCCAGCACGGGAAACTTGGCGAGTTTTTCCTGAATGGACATCTCGACCTCAACATCACGGATGTTGTATCGTTTGAACGAGGTCCACTTATCCGGAGCATTCTCCGGCAGATTACGAGTCCGACCACCGTTGACCTTCGTCGGCGCACAGGGCTGACAGAAATATTTGATGAGTTCCTTGCCTTCGGTCAGCTTTTGCTTTCCAAGTCCCAACACGGTGCCGACGCCCTCCAGTGAAAGCGGAAGCCCCATATAGGCAGACCAGATCATGGTGCATTCCCAGGAGGCAGGGTTGAGATAGTTTCCCACGGTATCCTCCGAGATGCTGTAGCCGGTATTATCAAAGTTGCCGTTTTTCCGAAGCCAGCGTGAGAGGCATATCCGCTCGAACTGCGCATTGAACGCCCACTTTGTGACACCTGTGTCCGTCAGGGCGGCAATAATCTCCGCAGGAATCGTCTCTCCGCAGGCAAGGTCAACCACCTGCACGGGACTGCCCTCAACGGAGTATCCGAAGAGAAGAATGTCAAAATCCGACGCTTCGGTGTATTTGTAGATGCCGCATTTGGCAAGGTCAACGCTGCTGTATGTTTCAATATCGATACTGAGTGTTTTCATATACACGAATCCTTTCCATAGCCCGAATGGGCGGCAGGAACATTCCCACCGCCCACGGGATCGGAGATTACTCTTTGTTGAGTTCTTTCATACGAGCTTCGTGATACTCCACCTCACGAAGGGCGTGTTCCTTCTCAAGCTGTCGGCGCTCTTCCTCCCATGCCGCATTGCGCTTATCGCGTTTGCGGTCATCGACGGCGTCAATGATGGATCTGACGATCCAAAACACCGCCAGGAGCAGATACAGGGACAGAAGCAGAATGCAGAGAATCGTGGTAATACTCATGCTGCGCACCTCCTCAAGATAGGAAATCTTCGTCCACATCGGTGGCGAAATCGGACGCCGCACTGGACTTGCCGCCGAGAGGCTCACCGTCACGGATCTTCTGAAGGTTGTTCAGCCCGCAGGCGATGCCCTTGTTGCCGTTGCTGTTGAAGGCGTAGAAATTGATGCTGGCACGGCCGTACACGCCGGAGTAAACCTCGGAGCGGGTCAAGATCGGGTTGCAGTCGGCGTCCACGATGCCGGGAGCGGTTGCGGAGTTGGCGTTGATAAAGTAGCTGTTGGCATAAGCGGGATCATCCGGGCGCTCGGTGTCTCCGTCGCGGAGGGGAGTTTTAATGGCAGTCAAAGGCGGAACGGAGCGACCGTTGCCCTTGAGCTTCGCCTGACCTTCTTCATAGGCTGCCTGGATAGCTGCCTTGATCTTCTGGACGGTCACGGTGTCAGACTTCGGAATGATGAGGCTGACGCTGAACTTCGGCGTGCCGCCGTTGATGGATTTTGCTTCCCAGACGTTGGCGTAGGACCAGCGGGTATCTTTGCCGGTAATGACCTTCATGGGGTTTACGAGCTTAGTGGTAGAATTCGACATATCAGTTGTCCTCCTTAAAATCATCGATAATGGTTGTCATTGCCGGTCTTTTATCGCTTTCCGGCACAAGCGTGGGTTTGCCTTGCGGCTTGGTGATCAAATCACCGAGGATAGCGTTGAATTGCTTCTTTCCGAGCATCGCAGTCATAGCGGTAATGCCGAGAACCTTGTGCTCATAGGGGTCGTACCCTGCGGCGGTCACGGCGGCGATGACGGCGTGTTCGTCTGTGTACTTTCGGTTGGAGCGTCCCTCGACCAGCTTGTAGCCGGGCCACTGTTTTCCGCTGATGGCCGCCTGCAGCGCATAGTCCTTGATATCGGCCGCCCAGGTAGTCAGTCCGTCGATTTGACCGAGGATATCTTCGACCTCCTCATCCGTGAGCAGAGGCGGCTGCCGAAACTCATATCGGGCAAGCTCCATGTTGGCTTTGGCTCTCTCGCGGCAATCCGCTTTTGCCTTGCAGAACTGGCACCATTCGCCGCAGTGATATTCACCGCTGCCTTGGAAGGCCAGCTCTGCGGTCGGCGTCAAAACCTTGTCCGCCCACTCGCAAAGCTCCTGCTTTGGAATGGTAAAGGTGCTGACATTGGAGCGCCTGGGCTGATAGATGGTCATACTGACGGTGTCGATGTCGTAGATGCAGTCGAACAGCTCCAGAGCACCGAGAGCGTACAGCTTCATCTGCGGATTATCGTCGGCTTCCACCAAGACTCCACGCCCATGCTTGTAATCCACAATGTGCAGCGTTCCGTCTGCGATGATGACGCAGTCGCCGGTGCCGAAGCCCTCTTTTACATATTTGGAGTAGTCAAGCCGCTGCTCAATCAGCACGACAGGGTCGGTGCAGACCTTCTTGGCTTCTGCGACGAGTTCCATTACAAAAGCGACATAGCCGTTGGCGCAGTCCTCCATTTCGGTGCTGTACCAGGTTAGGCTTTCGGTCGGGTCCGCTGCCGCCATACCGAGTGCTTTTCGCAGCTTATACTCGCAGAGTGCATGGGCATCGGTTCCTTCGGCGGCAAAATCGCTGCCCTTATCATCGTAGCTTTCGCACAGCCTTGCTGAAGGCGGGCAATTGAGCCACCTGTGGGAGGAGGATGCGGAGAGCAGAGCATGATTACCCATTGCCCAGCACCTCCGCATCCGCCACAAGGTCCCCGTACCGGGTGGGGTCCACCTCGGAGAGCTTGGTTGCTCCATACCTCTGAAGAAGGTCACGAATCTGAGTGGTGAAGCCATCTCTTGATTTTTCTGCCAGAATTGCTCTGACTTCTTCAAGCGAATATGTCTTTTCCGAAGCAGGTGCAGCTTCTGCGTCGTCAGCGCCGCAGAACGCATCGGTCAGCCAGTTGGCGATATCGTTAATAGAAGATGCAATATCCCGTAACTCTCGGATGGTCGCTTCCATTTCGCTCATTTTGCTCATCGTGTTTACCTCCTTCCTCTGATTGACTTGCCTGGTTCAGCTGAATTAGTTTTTTTGCCAGACGCTTTGACACTACGCTGATTGCCGTAAGCACACCGATCAGTTCCTCATCGCTCACGGGCTTGTTGTTTGTGGACTCGTTCATTGGCGGTTCCTCCTTTCCGAGGTGCTGAGTTGTCTTGCTGTCCTCAGTACCCACTGGAGGGAAGCTGTCGAAGCGGTCCGCTTTTTGCCGAAAAAAGATTTATCCCTTCGACCGCAGTTCCGCAGTCGAAGGAACGATGGAAAATATTAGATGTAATAGCCTTTGAGCCTGTCCTGCAGTTCCGCACGGATTTTTGCCCAGTGCCGCTTGAAAGTGGAGCGTGCCATACCCATGATTTCTGCGGCTTCACGCTCCGAATGGTGCATCATCAGCTCGCAGATGCGCTGACCCTCCGGGTCAAGACGGTCGAGTTCGTCATATAGCGCCTTGAGCAGTTCCTGATCCATAAGGATGGAATCTGCAGTCGGCGCATTGTCCGCCAGCGTGTCGCCGAGGGTCAGATCGTCATCCTCGCCACCGATGGCCGTGTCGATAGAGACCTTCTTCCCGGCAGCGTAAAACGGGCAGCCGGGGCAAACACCGTCGCACTTCCAGAATTGAGTCTTGGTGCAGCGGCACTCGCCGTTCTTCTGGGCATGGTAGCGAGTGTTCCAGATTGGGCGGTAGTACGCCCGGTAGACTTCTTCGCTGACTTCGATGGGCATCCCGTCAATGGGGATAAAGTAACGATTGGCTTTCTTTTGCATGATTGTTTCCTCCGTTGGTTTTCAAATTTGCGGAAACCACCGAAGAAAAAAGCTCCTGCGGGGTTTCCACAAGAGCTATCCAATCGTTTTTTAGGTCAGCTGCCATAGTTGATAAGGTTAATAAGGTCAGCAGCCAAAAAAGATTTCACAATCCCGAAATGATGTGTTCATCGCATGGGATTGTATTTTGGAGTTTTTTGTGCTATAATATGTTTTAATAGGGTTTGGTGGGTATTCAAGTTCCCCACACTATTAGAATTCAAGTAAAATATGCCAAGCGGAGGAAAACACAGTGTCAATAGATGATTACCCTCGTTTGTGCGGAGGCACCTTCTTTACGCTGGTGCTACAAGCTCTCCGCCAACGAATGAAAGCAAGGGAGCACTATGCCGGGGACAGCGATGGATTGTCCGATTCAGAAGTAATGGTAGGTCTGATTAAGGTAATCAACCTCGATTATGTAGATCCCGGCAAAGAAAAACTCAAAACCATCGTTAACAACTACAAGAGATGCGAAACATCAACAAGTGCCTATCTTCCGTTTGGTGATGATCAGGTCGTTACAGCTTTTGACACTGCGGTGAGAACTGACTATCAAACCGCCTTGAATGGAATGATCGGATTTGTAAATGACTTCCTTGATATGAGCGAGGCGGTTCATAAAGATGTCAATCTGGTCAGAGCCCTTATTGATTTGATTCAGCAGGATCAATCTATTAAAGCCAATGACGAGTTCTATACCGAGCCAAATGGCGAAAAAAAGAAAAAGACCGCACTTGGCGACCTTAAAAAAGTATGTCTGCCAGCGTTCTTGCTCGGCATTTGGCATTATATCGTTATAAACCGCAAGGATAACTCTATAGGGCAAAAGACCTACGATGCGTGGTGCCCATCCAACGGCAGAGCTCAAAGAAAATATACTGCCCACATGGGCGAAGGCATCCTTGATGACCTGACTACCTATTATGTTGAAACCATGGAAAAGCCAGGAGCGGATAATGATCCGGTCGAAACGGTAATAATTGACGATACACCAGAGCAACCGACCCAGCAGACTGTGAATAATCCGTTCGTATTTAATTTCACTCAATATGGCAACAACGGCACACAGATTGGCCACGTTGAGAATTACTACAGTGGCAAAAAGAAGGAGAATTGAGCCTATGAGTGGTGATACTCAGATTGTCAAGACCGGCGATAGCCTCACTCAGAAGACACAGTCGCAGCAACCGATTCAGGCGAACCTGAATCAATATGGAAACGATAGTACTCAGATTGCTTATGTTCAGCACTATGATGCCACTACAAATCAGACGGTACTCATCATGCAGGGGGTTCAACCAGCCGGTGGAACTGTCGTTGGACAAGGCGTTACATTCAATTATGACTGTTTCAATTTCTTTGTTCTTGGAACCGAGCAATATGACGGCCCATCATTTATGGTTCCAAAGAATCGGGCCTTAACAGAAAGTACATCGGATGAGATGAAGACACTGTGTGCTGCACTGACTGCGGAGGCAATTGAGATCGTCAAAACTTTCCCTGCATTGTTTTGTAGTGAGAACCATAATTTCACAAAAACCGACCCTGACCACATGGCTTATTACGGTTATGTGACGGATATAAAAGTACAGGATAATGGGATCAAAATATACTTCACTAAACTGAATGCGCTGCCCCAACAGGTTTTAATAGACCTCGCTGCAGATCTCTGCATTGGCGGTGCAAAGGCTTATAACGAACTCAGCCGGACGCATTGGGCAATAAAGCGAATCAATCTGGTGGAGATTCTTGAAAAGGCCGGATACAGAGTATTCAAACTCTAAACTCATGGTTTGTGCAAAAATGGAGGTAATACGATGAGTCGTGAATATGAAGAAATGCAGGTTGAAAAGTGGGTCAATCTGGAGGATGTCGCGGAGCATTTGAGCATCAGCCAGGATACCGTTCGCACATGGATCAAAGAAGGAAAGCTCCCCGTTTATCGTGCCGGGAAAAGATATAAATTTAAAATTTCCGAAGTTGATGAATGGGTTCGTAAAGGGAAAATTCAAGAATAAAGAACACTTTTAAGGATAGGATGGTGAAATGAATGCAGCGCAAAGTTCCTTCAGCAATCGAAAACATTACACTCAATAGAGCAACATTCACGGATGTGCCAGTTGCCGATCTCACATTCGTAAACTTCTTCTATGGGAATAACGGAGCGGGCAAATCCTCAATTGCCCATGCCATTGAGGAGGACGACGGCGTTGTCTGGGCAGACGGAAAGTCTGCGGATGATTATGATGTGCTTGTTTATAATCAGGATTTCATCAATGAAAACTTTGTAAATTACGGTGATTTAAAAGGCGTATTCATTTTTGGCGAGGAAGATATCGAAGCAAAGAAGCGAATTGCTGAGCTGACCGAAGAAAAGAAGAAAAAATCCGATGCAAAGGTGACCGCCGGTGAAGAGTACAAACAGAAAATCGCCGGTGTTGACGCTGCGTTGGCTCAATTTCAGGAGGCCTGCTTCTCCAAGACTGCGGATATCCGCAAGCATTTTGAAAAGTGCATGGACGGCAAAAAGCAGAAGAGGAATTTTGCAGAGGCTGTTCTTGGAGAGAAGACTCCCAAGGAGCATGATCTTTCCGAACTGGAACGCCTTTATGGGGTTGCTTTCGATGATACTGCCAGAGCTTATGCCGAATTCAAGAAAGCCGGTGCGACGACTTACGGCAGTCTCCCCGGAAAAGAACTGCTGGATAAAGTTATCGTCAGTAGCAGTGATACACCGTTCGCCCGTTTCCTGAAAGCCCTTGGCAGCACGGCTTCCGATTGGGTTCGTGATGGGCACACGCATTTTTCTGGTTCTGCCGGTGGGAAGTGTCCATATTGTCAGCAGAAACTCCCGGCAAACTTTGAAAATGAAATTGCTACCACTTTTGATGCACAGTATCAGCAGGACATTCGGGACTTAGGGCAGTTCCAGACCACCTACAGCAGAGAAACGGCAGATATCGTGCGCGTGCTGCAAACCAACACCGCCGATGCAATGCCTTCTCTTGATTTGAAGGCATATCAAGAGAGGCTCTCTCTGCTGGAGAGCAAGTTCGAGGTCAATCGACAGCGTATTGCCGAAAAGGTTAAAGAACCCTCAAAAACGGTGTCTTTGGAGGATACCGACACGCTTCTCCTTGAAATCGGCGCAATGATCGATGACATCAATAAGCTCATTAAAGCGAATAACGATGTTGTTGCTGCCAAGAAGAGTAGCAAGGAAAAGTGTAAAACGGAGATTATGCAACACCTCGCATTTTTGCTTGCCGATGAGGTGACGAGTTATAAAGACGAGGTTGCTCGCCTGAAAACAGAAATTGATGATGTAACCGAGCATGGGAAAAAGCTCAAAAAAGAAATCGGAGAGCTTACTACACAGATTTCCGAGTTGAATAAGCATAATGCAAACACCGAAGCCGCCATCGACAGCATTAACAAAATTCTGCGGGACTCCGGTTTCCAAGGGTTCAGCATCCGAGCCAAAGATGGTGTTGAGAATGTTTATGAAATCGTTCGTGAAAACGGAACGGTTGCCGAAAACCTCAGTGAGGGTGAACGGAACTTTATCGCATTTCTGTATTTTTACCACAGAGTGCGCGGCAGCATGAACAGTGAAGAACTGAAAGAAAAGATCGTTGTAATTGACGATCCCGTTTCCAGCATGGACAGCACTGCTCTTTTCATTGTTAGTGCCATTGTCCGCGAAATGATCAATGTCTGCCGAAATAATACCGAATATCTGAATCCGCAGGTACCCGGTGATTACATCAAGCAGCTGTTTATCCTGACACACAATGTGTATTTCCACCGGGAGGTTACATATCAGCAGGTCGGGTACTACAACTGCACATCGTTTTATATGATTCGTAAAAATGATAATGTATCCACTGTTAAGCTCTGCAAGCGGCAGAACAAGGAAATTCCGAGCGAAGAAGAAAACTACAATCCCGTGCAGAATTCCTATGCAGCTTTGTGGGACGAGCTCCGCGATCTTCATTCTACGATTCCGGCACTGAATGTGATGCGCCGCATTCTCGAATACTATTTCCTTCAGCTTTGCGGTTATGAGGGCAGCGACCTGCGGTCTATCGTGCTGGAGAAAAAGGAAAACCGGGAAAAGTTCATCAAGCAGGTTGAGGGCGAAAAGCCGGATATGACCGACTACCAGCTGGCATCTTCTCTCCTTGCCTATATCAACAATCCCAACGGTATCAGTGACGGCTTGAATTATGTGGAGGACTGTGAAGACGCTGAAGCATACAAGCGTGTGTTCCAGATGATTTTTGATGCACTCGGTCAGAGTCAGCATTATAAAATGATGACCGGACAGCGCACAAAGTCCTGATTATGGGACAGTAACGGGTGTAAAATAAAGGTAGTATGGCACTACAAGAACGAAAAGTGAGGTAAACGGCAAATGGCTGATAAGCAAATTATAGATGCAATGTGGGATGATTCGCCTGTCGATGTTTCCACGGAAGTAAACTTTATCTGGTCCATCGCAAACAAACTGCGTGGACCGTACCGCAGCGACAAGTACAAGGATGTCATCATTCCGATGACGATCATCCGCCGCTTTGAGTGCGCTCTTGCTCCTACCAAGCAGAAAGTCGTTGAGCAGTTCAAAGCAAACCCGAATTTCCCGGCAAAGGCGATGTATCGCATTTCCGGCTTCCAGTTTTATAACACCAGTGAATTTGACCTTGCAGAGCTTGTAAATGACGCAGACCACATTGCCGCCAATTTCAAGAGTTATCTGCAGGGTTTCTCTGCAAACGTGCTGGAAATTCTGATGTCCAAGGAGCGCGGTCTGAACTTTGGCGAAGAAATCGACAAGATGGACAAGAATAACCGTCTGCTCTCCGTCATCAAAGCGTTCTCCGAACTTGACCTTAATCCTCGTACCATCGACAATGTGAAGATGGGATATATTTTCGAGGAACTGATCCGTAAGTTCTCTGAAAATGCCGAAGCCGGCGACCACTACACCGGCCGCGACATCATTAAGCTGATGGTCAACATCCTGTTGGCCGAAGGCTGCGACGATATCTTCGATGATGGCAAAGTCATCACTATATTGGATCAGGCCTGCGGCACGGGCGGTATGCTCTCCACTGGCTATAATTTCATCAAGCGTTATAATCCTTCTGCCGATGTGCGACTGTTCGGGCAGGAGATCAACCCGGAGTCTTATGCCATGTGCCTTGCGGAGATGCTCATTAAGGGTCAGAATGCCGAAAATATCTGCTATCAGGACACCATGAAAGCCGACCGTTTCAAGTCCACCAAAATGCGCTTTGTGCTTGAAAATCCGCCGTTCGGTACTGCATGGGGCGGTAAAGACGCCGCCGAAGGTGTCGAGGATGCCGTCAACGCAGAGTATCAGAAAGGTTTTGACGGTCGCTGGGGCGCAGGCCTGCCTGGTTCTGGCGATATGCAGATGCTGTTTTTGCAGTCTGCCATCGACAAAATGGACGATACCTTTGGCCGTGCCGCTATCATCGAAAACGGCAGTCCGCTGTTCTCCGGCGGGACTGCATCCGGCGAGAGCCAGATCCGCCGTTGGATGCTGGAAAACGATCTGATCGAAGCCATCATTGCGCTGCCTACAGACCTGTTTTATAACACCGGCATCGCTACATACATTTGGGTTCTCTCCAAGAATAAGCGTCCGGAACGCAAGGGGAAAATTCAGCTGATCGACGCATCTACTTTCTTCAAAAAGCTGCGTAAAGCCCTTGGCGATAAGAAAAATGAGATCTCACCCGAAGACCGCAGTGCTGTAACGCAGCTCTATGCGGATTTTGCAGAAAATGAATATTGTAAGATTTACGATAATGAGGAGTTCATTTACCGTGAGTACACGGTAATGCAGCCTCTCCAGCGTAGCTATGCCATTACAGAGGAGCGTATCGAAACCATGCTGTCTAAGGGGTCGCTTTCTTCTCTCTATGACCAGGCCAAGGTGGACGAGCTGGAAAATGCCGAAGAGTTGACAGGTAAGGAACAGAAAAAACTGGAAACCTACCAAAATAACAAGCCCGTCTATGATGCGATCATTGATACACTGAAAGCTGCAATTTCAGAGCAGGTATACAATTCACCGACAGAATTTATGCCTGTGCTGACTAAGGCACTCGCTTCGGCAACAGCGGATAAAAAACTGCTCGACAAGATTGCTGACGGACTTTCTGCTATAGATAAGAATGCAGAAGTCCAGCGTGACCGCAAGGGCAATATCATTTATGACAAGGAAACCAAGGATACCGAACTGGTGAAATGGCAAGAAAGCATCGAGGACTATATGGCTCGCGAGGTCCTGCCGCATATCCCGGATGCCGCTGCATTTTTTGAAGAAGATCTCGGAAAGAAAAAGCCCGTCATCAAGACAGGCGCAGAGATTCCGTTCACACGGTATTTCTATAAATACCAACCATCTACGCCGAGCGAGGAACTTGAGACCAGATTTAAGGAATTGGAACTTTCCGTGACTGAGCGTGTGGCGAAGTTGTTCGAGTAAAGGAGGTATGCGAGGGTGTTTAAGTTTATATTCGAAATACTGACCGACCCTTTGGGGCTCCCTATAGAATGGTACTGGGAGTATCTGATTTTAGCTGTGATCGGTGCCGTTGCATACGCTGTTGCTTACCGTTGCGTCGGCGATATGTATAGCGGCGGGATGATTGACGGCAGCACAAGCGGTTCTTTCTTTCATTGGCTCATTCGCCTGATTCTGTTTGTCGCCCTGTGGGCAGTTACCTACGGAATCATTGCAGCGGTAAAATGGCTGACGGATAATTGGGTGCTTGTTCTGTGTATTATGGGCGGAGTTGTCGCTGTTGTGGGTATCCCACTTTTTATTACAATAATCATTCGCAAACACAAAAATAAATCGGGATTGGAGGTGTCAGCTAATGAGAGCAACTAAGGATAGTGGCTTTGAGTGGATCGGAGATATACCTTGCTATTGGAAAATAGATAAGTTGAAATATCACCTTAGGAGAAATGAGCCTAGAAATCCTGGAGATGCGGTTGTACTGTCTTTATACCGAGAATTTGGTGTCATACCTAAAAATAGCCGTGATGACAACCATAATGTGACCTCTGAGGACACATCCAAGTATAAGTATGTCCGTCCTGGAGATTTCGTTATCAATAAAATGAAAGCATGGCAAGGCTCTGTTGCTGTATCAGAATATGAAGGCATTGTGAGTCCCGCATATTTCGTATATGAATTTACGGATGACACCATTTTTAAACGTTATTTTCATTACTTGCTGAGAAACTGCTATAAGGATGAATTTATGCGCTTGTCCGGTGGAATTCGTGTGGGTCAGTGGGATCTACCTGCTGACGCATTAGAGAACACATCAATTCTAATTCCACCAATGGATGAGCAGTGCCGCATCGCCGATTTTCTTGACACTAAATGTGCCGAGATCGATGCACTGACCGCCGATATTCAAACCCAGATTGACACACTGGAGCAGTACAAGCGGTCTGTTATCACCGAGACTGTCACCAAAGGACTGAATCCGAATGCGGAGATGAAGGACAGTGGGATTCAGTGGATTGGCATGATGCCTTCACATTGGGATTGTATTCGTGGCAAGTACATTCTTCGCTATATGCAGAAGCCCGTGCGTGAGGATGACGGTGTAATCACTTGTTTTCGTGATGGTGAGGTTACTCTTAGAAGCAATCGCCGTGAGGATGGATTCACGATGTCTGACAAAGAAATTGGTTATCAAGGCATTGATGTCGGTGACCTGGTCGTTCACGGCATGGACGGTTTCGCAGGTTCTATCGGCATCTCCGATTCGAGAGGTAAGGCTTCTCCGGTTCTAAATGTGCTGGATACCGACCAGTGCAAGCGGTACATCATGTATTATCTTCGCAGCATGGCTTACAGTGATGTATTTCTTGCTTTGGCTACCGGTATTCGTGTGCGTTCCTGTGACCTACGGTGGAACAAGCTGGCGGAGCTTTCCTATCCGGTACCGCCACTGGATGAGCAAAATGCCATCGTAGAACACATTGATTCTGCACTTTCAAAAGCGGATGCTGTTATCGCTGATAAAAAAGCTCAGATTGCAACACTCGATGAATACAAAAAATCTCTAATTTTTGAGTATGTAACCGGCAAGAAGGAGGTGCCTTGCAATGATTAATATGGGCGGTTGGTATTGGTATCTTTCCGGTGAGGAAGAAAAGCTGGATCGTCACAAATGCGGAAAATGGATGTATTTCTTTGATGATCAGTCTTTTGCACAGAAGATTTGCGAAAAGGCCATTCGAGAAGGTGCCTGCTATGAGTGCAAGTGTACCGATATGGCAGAGCAGATGGTTCCAACTGGTGTTATCTGCTTTTACCTTAATGGTGATGATATTGCAAATCATAAGCGTGTACTTCAATTTATGATGGATAACGATCTGATTCGTAAGACCAAAGCGGGTAAATACTACAACATCAGTTTCAAATTTGACGATCAGACTCGTACTGGTGAGTATGGATCAAATTTTGAAGGAAAGATTAAGCTGGAGACATTTATAGACTTAACAACCGGAAAGTGGGACAAGAAGGAGGATGAAAATGAATAATATTCTCTCCGAAAAAGAATACCAGCATTTCATCATGGACAGGCTCTCACAGGACAATGGTTATATCGTCCGCAAAGCAACAAGCTATGACCGTCTCTTTGCCATGGATAGGGAGCTGTTGTTTCAGTTTCTGAATGATACCCAGCCAGATGAGATGGCGGCGCTCCGCAAAATCTATAAATCCGACCTTGAGGATACCCTCGTCAGCTTTATCAATGCCGAGGTCACAAAAGCACGTGGCTGCCTGCTGGACGTGCTGAAGCATGGCATTGAAATCTCCAACATGAAGCTGGAGCTTATGTACACCAAGCCTGCAACCACATTCAACCGTGAGCTGCTGACAAAATATGAAAAGAATATTTTCTCTGTCATGGAGGAAGTCTGGGCAAGCGATGACGAGCGCATTGACCTGGTGATTTTTCTGAACGGTTTTGCCATCATGTCTTTTGAGCTGAAATGCAATGCCGCAGGTCAGTCCTACCAGGACGCTATCTATCAGTACCGTGTTGACCGAAATCCGAAAACCCGCCTGTTCTGGTTTAAGGCTGGTTGCCTTGTGAACTTTGCAATGGATCTGGAGCAGGTCTATATGACTACCAAACTTGCAGGCAACGCCACTTTCTTCCTGCCGTTCAACATGGGCAACGGCGAAGGTGTTAATGCCGGTGCGGGCAATCCTACATTTAAAGACAAGTATAGCGTGTCATATATGTGGGAGGATATTTTGACAAAGGATACCGTCCTTGACCTTATCAGTAAATTCATCTTCATCGAAACCAAGGAAAGCAAGGACGATCTGACAGGAAAAACGAAAAAATCTGAAAATGTCATATTTCCTCGATATCACCAGCTCGATGTAATCCGCAAGCTGCTGAGTGATGTCCGTGACAACGGCACATCGCAGAATTATCTGATTCAGCATAGTGCAGGCTCCGGCAAAACAAACTCTATCGCATGGCTGGCACACCGCTTGACTTCTCTGCATGATGCGGACAATAAAATCATCTTTGACAATGTCGTGATTATCACCGACCGAGTCGTAGTTGATCGTCAGCTTCAGAAAGCCATCATGGGCATGGAGCATAAAGCCGGGCTTATCCGTGTCATGGATGATAAATGCAACTCTGCCGATCTTGCCATTGCACTGAACGGCAATACGAAAATCATCGCCACCACGATTCAGAAATTCCCGTATATCGTGGACAGCGTTGCAGGACTGAAAAACAAGCGTTTTGCGGTCATTATCGATGAGGCACATTCCTCCACAGCGGGTAAGGACATGGCGGCTGTCACAAAGTCCCTTGGTGCAGGAGAACAAGAAGGTGCCGATGTTGAAGATATGATCACGGACGAAATCCGCAGAAACGGCAAACAGACAAATGTATCTATTTTTGCTTTTACAGCAACACCAAAACCGACAACCATTCAGCTGTTCGGTCGCTTGAATACAAAAGGTCAGCGTGAGGCATTCCATATCTACTCCATGAAGCAGGCAATTGAGGAAGGTTTTATTCTCGATGTCCTTCAAAACTACACGACTTATGACACATTTTATCAGATTAACAAGGAAATCAAAGAAGATCCTCGTTGCAAAACTGTCGATGCTAAGCGTCAGATTGCCCGTTTTGTAGAGCTGCATGAAACGAACATTGCCCAGCGGGTAGAGGTCATTGTGGAGCATTTCCGCACAACCGTTATGCCGGAGCTCAGCGGCATGGCAAAGGCAATGGTCATCACCGCATCCAGACAGGGCGCTGTGAAGTACCGTCAGGCTTTTGAGGACTATACCAAGAAGAAAGGCTACACGGATATTAAGGCACTGGTGGCTTTTTCCGGCAAGGTAAAGCTCCCGGACGATGACACAGAATACTCAGAGGCTTCCATGAACGGCTTCCCGGAGGATCGTCTGACAAAAGAATTTGATAAGGACGAATATCAGGTGCTTCTGGTCGCCAACAAGTATCAGACCGGGTTTGACCAGCCGAAACTCTGCGCTATGTATGTTCTCAAAAAGCTGAAGGGAGTATCTGCTGTTCAGACGCTTTCCCGTCTGAACCGTATCTGCCCGCCGTTCGAGAAGAAAACCTTTGTGCTGGACTTTGCAAATACATACGAGGATATCAAAGCGGCGTTCGCACCATACTATACGACTACGCTGCTTTCCACTTCCGTAACGCCGACGGCGATTTACGATCTGGAGGCGCAAATTGATGCGTACACCGTGCTTGACCCGGATGATATCGAAAAAGCCAACGAGCTGCTTTACAAGGGGAATATTTCCTCCAAGGATAAGCAGAAACTGACTTTCTACTTCAAACGGTCGAAAAACATGATCGAGCAGTATGAGCCGCTCAAGCAACAGGAGATCGTATCTCAGATGCGGCATTTTGTTCGTTTCTATGAATTCCTGTTGCAGGTGTCCTGCTTCGAGGATACCGACCTGCATAAGAAGTACAATTTTATTACTTATCTGCTGGCATACATCAATATTAAGCATCCGGGCGGCGGCTATAATCTGGACGGCAAAATCAAGGCTACGAATTTCGTTCAGAAAAAAGCCGAAGAACATACCAATCCGAAGCTGGTAGCACAGCCGGTTGTAAAGCTGCCAACAGCGGAGAGTTTTGGATTGACCGAAGCAAAAGAGGAACGGCTTTCCCAGATCATAGCCGAAATCAACAGCCGGACTGGAAAAGCCTACGACAACGATGTTGCGGTCAAAGCCATGCTGCAGATTCGGGATATTCTGATGAAATCCGATAAACTGAAAACCAGCGCCCGGAACAACACCGTCAAAGACTTTGAGTTTTCGTACTTTGACGATATCGACGATGCACTGATTGAGGGACTGGAGCAGAATCAGGATTTCTTTTCTCTGCTGCTCAGTAATGATGAAATAAAAAAACAGGTTCTCGGTATCTTCACGGAAGAGATATACAAGAGCCTGAGAGAAGCGTAAAGGGGTGGTTTCATGTTTGATCAATTTCGATTGAAGGATGTACTGGCGCAGTACAAGCAGAGCTTTGTTTCCACGCAGTGGGGCAACGAAAAATACAAATGGGAAGCCGTCAAATGGTTTCAGGACAATTGGGATGTGAATGCGTCTGATTTTCCCGAAATGCTGAGCCGCTCCCTTGACAAGACGTTTAACCTCCTGGCATCAAATAATAATTTTCCGAAGGGCATGATCGTGGGCTTTGCGAAAGCCGCCCCGGAGGAAGTGCGGGCTATGTTTATCGCCCTGTTTGACGAGAGTCAAGATGTGTTTGAGAGAATGAATGCATTCAAAATGCAATCGTCCATTCTTCTCGAAAAATACGGAAACGGTGCGGCGCAGCACTACCAGTACGAAAACGCTATCAGCACATACCTTTGGCTGCGCTATCCGGACAAGTATTATATCTACAAATTCGGTGAGGTAAAAACGGTCTCCAGCGAACTGGAGTCGGACTATCGGTTCAAAAAGGGCGCCTATGCGGACAATATCCGTAATTTCCTGCGGCTCTATGATGAGATCAGTGCCGCACTGAAAGAGGACACTGAACTGGTGAATCTGTTCCAGTCGCAGCTGACGGATACCTGTTATCCCGATCCCGAACTGAAAACGCTGACCATTGATGTCGGTTTCTATATCAGCCGCCTCTATTCGCAGGAAAATGCGGAAAAAGCGGAAGCGGCAGCATGGTTTCCGAGCGATTACACACCCGGATTGACCGAAGAGGACTGGCTTGCCCTGCTTGGCGATGACAAGGTGTTCACAACGGGAAGCCTTGAAATCATGAAACGCATGAAGGATTACGGCGGACAGGCGACCTGCACACAGCTTGCGGTCAAATACGGTGAAACAAAAAATTTCTATTTAACGGGTTCAACCGCACTTGCCAAAAGAGTCGTTGAAAAAACGGGTTGTCCGGTTTTAACCGACGATAAAAATGAAAACTCAAAGTGGTGGCCTGTTCTGTACATCGGACGATATGCAACGAAGGACGAGCAAGGCAGCTATATCTGGAAATTGCGTGATGAACTGTCCGCCGCTCTTGACAAAACCGATTTGAGCGGTATTGAACTGTATGTCGCTGCCGCTCCGGGCGAAGAAGATCGTGGATATTGGTGGCTGAATGCCAATCCGAAAATCTGGAGCTACTCCGATATTGCTGTCGGCGAGGTGCAGTCCTACACGCTATACAACGAGAACGGAAACAAGCGCCGCATATTCCAAAACTTCTTGGATGCGAAAGCCGGAGATATGATCATCGGCTACGAATCCAATCCGGTAAAACAGATCGTTGCCATTGGTCGTGTCAGCGCAGAGCAGGACGGCGAAAAGCTGTTTTTTGAAAAAGTAGAAGGACTGACCTCTCCTATTGATTATGCTACGCTAAAAGAATGCCCTGAACTGGAACGCATGGAGTATTTCCAAAATCCCCAAGGCAGCCTTTTCAAGCTCACCAGAGGTGAATATGACTTCATTCTCGATATGATTCGGGAAGAGAATCCGGTATCCACGGATGCAGCTATAGATGCGTACACAAAAAGTGATTTTCTGGATGAGGTCTATATGACCGAAAAACGCTACGAGAACCTTGTGGCTGTTCTCCGCAACAAGAAGAACATCATTCTGCAGGGTGCCCCCGGTGTTGGCAAGACCTTCGCTGCCAGACGGTTGGCATGGTCTATGATGGGTGAACAAGACGACAGCCGCATTGAATTCGTTCAGTTCCACCAGAATTATTCTTACGAGGATTTTATGATGGGCTATAAGCCTGTTGAGGATGGATTTGAATTGAAATACGGCATCTTCTATCGGTTTTGCCAGAAAGCTGCAAACCAGCCGGACAAGGAATTCTTCTTCATCATTGACGAAATCAACCGAGGTAATATGAGCAAGATATTCGGCGAACTGCTGATGCTGATTGAGAAGGACTACAGGGGTACCAAGGCGACGCTGGCGTATAACGGGCTGTCTTTCTCTGTTCCCAAAAATCTGTATATCATCGGCATGATGAACACGGCAGACCGCAGCCTTGCGATGATTGACTACGCTCTGCGCCGTCGATTTAGCTTCTTTGAGGTGGAGCCGGGATTTGATTCCGAAGGATTTATCCATTACCAGAACGGCTTGAACAACGAAACGCTGAATGAGCTGATATCCAAGGTAAAAGACCTGAATCATGAAATTGCACTTGATAAATCTCTGGGTAAGGGATTCTGCATTGGACACAGCTATTTCTGCGGCAGGGATATTTGTACAGATGAGTGGATGCACTCCATCGTTGATTATGATATTCTGCCAATGCTCAGCGAATACTGGTTTGATGATCCGAACAAACTCCAGCGTTGGGAAAATATTCTGCAGGGTGTGTTTCAATGATTAAGGATAAAAGCATCTTCATCAAAAACATATACTATATGCTTTCGTATGCCTTCACGACGCTCAATCAAGGCGGATATGAGGATGTTGCTACCGAAGAGTTTGAAAACATACACAATCTGTTTGCAGCCATCCTCGCCAAGGGCATAGGTCGGCAGTTGAAGCAGGGCTTATATCGTGAGTATCTGAATCGCAAAGAAGATGTAGCCGTTGTTCGTGGCAAAATCGATATGCCGGGGACCATACAGAACCGTCTCGCCAGAAAGCGGGTATTGACCTGCGAGTATGATGAGCTTTCAGAAAACAACCTTCTGAATCAGATTCTGAAAACAACTGTTATGCTTCTGCTCCGCCATGCAAGAGTGAGTCAGGAGTATAAGAGCGATTTGAAGAAGGAAATGTTGTTCTTTTCGAATGTTGACACCATAGACCCGTCTACAATACGTTGGTCTGCCATCCGATTCCAGCGTAACAACAACACCTATCGTATGCTCATCAGTCTTTGTCAGCTGATTCTTGAAGGAATGCTGCTGACAACGGACTCCGGTGAATATCGGTTAGCTTCTTTTATTGACGAACAGCGCATGAATCGCCTTTACGAGAAGTTCATCCTTGAGTATTACGCCAAGGAGTGCCCGCAGGTGACTGCAACGGCATCTCAAATTCCGTGGGCATTAGATGACGGCATCGGCACAATGCTTCCGGTAATGCAGAGTGACATCATGCTGACCCAAGGAAGCACTGTGTTGATTATAGATGCTAAGTATTACACGCATACGACACAGGCTCAGTACGATGTCCACACCTTACACTCTGGGAATCTATATCAGATTTTCACTTATGTGAAAAACAAAGACACAGAGTTCGGAACTCAACCGCATACGGTTTCCGGTATGCTCCTGTATGCCGCAACTGACGAAGCCATTCAGCCGAACAACAGCTACAGAATGAGCGGAAACAAAATCAGCGTAAAAACGCTTGACCTGAATAGAGATTTCTCGGAAATTGCCGCGCAATTGAATGCAATTGTAGATGAGTATTTTTCGGATTGAACTTTTTAATTATTCCTACACCTTTTAATGGTGGGTGAACCTTTTAATAAAAGGTCAGTGCCGTGTGCATTTGGTATCAAAATAGGTCTTTGCTTTCAGGTCACGCTCCACGTGAGCGTGTGAGTTGAAATTCATGGCGCAACACCAGCTTCCAAAAATTCAGGGGGTCACGCTCCACGTGAGCGTGTGAGTTGAAATTGCCTGCTTGAGACAATACGCCTGGAGTGGTGATGTCACGCTCCACGTGAGCGTGTGAGTTGAAATTAAAAACGGCATTGACCTGAGGAAAAACAGCCTGTCACGCTCCACGTGAGCGTGTGAGTTGAAATCTGAGCTACTACGTGGCGCAGACCATAGAGAAGCAGTCACGCTCCACGTTAGAATATGGTTAGTAATCTGTATGTCACGGATATTAAGATGTGTTGTATATATTGTCTTTTCTTAAGTGTTGAATTTTTTACTATTGCATTGTGATATATCGTAATGAAAATATAATATTTTATTCAAATTTCTGCTTATGTGTACAAAAATTTTCCCCACAAATAAGATAATTAGTGCTATAATAGTCTTTACAATAAAATGTTTTCATCAAGGAGGATAAAATAATGAGTTTGAAAGAATATGTAGCTTTGTTACCTACATTGGATAAGGATACTATATATACGAGTATCCTTATTTTTGTAGTTGTAAGTATTTTTAAACTGCTTCAAAAAACAATAATTTTGGATATGAACAAATGTGATCGTCAAGCTGACAAGGCTATTAAAAAAATTGTTGATCTAATAAAATTGTTAGATAATCCGGTTTTAGATTACAGCAAATTTTATGAAGCATATTTATTCGTTGATATTAAAGAAAGAAAAGAGTTAAAGGCTTATATAGATAATCACGAAAAAGAGAAAATTGGTGATTTTTTATATAAAAAATTAGCTGATTATGATTGTTATATCAGTAAATTAGGCGAAGATGATTTAGTTGATCCTTTTAACTTTGTAAAAGTGAACCAAAAGCTAAAAATAAAGGAAAAGATTTTATATCCTTTATTTTATACTTTTATTGCTTTTATAGTAATAATTCTCATTTTGGTTGTTTATGCCATCTCGGCAAAGTATGGTCCACTTGAGTGGTTAAGGTTTCTAAATATACTATGTGCTTTTATTTGGACTATAGCAATCATAATATATTTGTTTAAATATGATAAATTCTTTTTATCGTCAGTATTTATATTATTAATTGGTATTTTTAATATTGCGATATTTCTAGTCTATGGCTACATTCCTTATTTTTGCGACGTTCTTTTGTTCATTAGTAATGTATCATTGGTGTTAATATGTGTAAAAACAAAATCTGCTTGTAATCTTAAAGATGTAACTAGAAAAATGAATTTTAAATTTTATACAATACCAAAGAATATAATAAAAGATTTTGTAACTGAGCAAAATGCGTCTTTAATAAATAAAAAAGAAGTTAGGACATTTGCGTATCTGTATGACGGAAATGTGTGTGCTGTTTTTCAGGCTGTAAAAAAGGAAGAAAATATAGTTTTGAAAAATGTAATTACAAATGAAATTTTTGAAGATATTAAGAAAGAAAACAACACTGCTATCTGTAAAATTATGAAATCATATTTTAAAAAGTGAATTAATTTCCCGTCAATCTCCCCAATTCCCCCACCCCAAATTTGCGCAAACAAATGATTTATAATTTAATTTGGCAACATTTCTGCAATTGTTGCATTTTTTCTGCAACAAAATACCCACTTTTCGTGTATAAGTAGAAGAGGTTTCACCACAAATCGGAAACCTTGCGGAGCGACAGTGTATGAGGAAACATTTTGTCAACGTGAGTTAGGTGAACACGATGAGAGGTTCTGATCGCACAGAAAAGCACTTCCTGTACTCCGTCTGAAGCTTGAAAATCGAATATTTATACCGACACACCTTAGCTATACCCCATGAGCATACTGCTAAATTTAATTGTTATAACCGCCTGTAGGTTTGTCAATCATATTGGACACTATTATTAAGAAATTCGATAGGCGAAAACCATTTGAGGGGACGCATAGGACGGTTGTTTGTTCGACTTAAACGTGCAGCTAGCTGCACGTTTAAGTTGTCGCAGGAATAAAACCTATGGCACGAATAGAATTTGTTGTGATCTTCTCGGTGACTGCGCTCTACTTTGCCATTGTGCCTAGGCGTATATGGACGAATGAGTTTGTGTTCAATGTAATCCTGTATAATAAAACTTGACACATACAAAACAATCAAAGTATAATAAAAAC
>OLQO01000482.1_pt1 | contig 33606 bp, 22 predicted proteins | sample 1672281 | NCBI WGS metagenome assembly OLQO01 (sample SAMEA3136667, study PRJEB25190) | human gut metagenome | biome: human gut; feature: human-associated habitat; material: faeces | place: Austria | collected 2013
GAGATAAGTTAGTAGATGAATTAATAGATTACATTTACAAATATTTTGAGAATTTTGAAGACTTTGATTGCTACAATTTTATTGTAAAAAATCAAATGTATTTTTCTAATGCTTCAGATAAAAAAACTATAAAAGCTACTAAAGATAAAATAAAATCACTATTAAATGAATGTAAAATTTTAGATTATGATGGTGTTTTAAAAGGATAGAAAAAAATAAAGGAATGATTTTATGGTAAAAAAATTAGTTAATGGTGAGATTAAAGACCTCACAGACGTTACCATTGGAGGAATTAAGGTATACAAATGTACACCATCTAAAGGTAGGATTAATGCCAGTTTTAGCAAAGACAATATTAACGAAGATTTAAAATACAACAAAGACAACATTAGCGAAAACTTAGAAGTTAAAAAAGAAGACACTGAACAGAAATCTGTACTTGGTAGCATGTCAATCTTTAACTAAGAAAACTTAGGAGGTGAGTTTGAATGCTAATGATAATAATTACTAAAGATGGAATTATTGTTGATTTTGGAAAACCAACAATGTTCATTGATGATAAAGATTTTGAGACTTTTTTAGACAATCCAAAAGAAGCAGTTAATTTTAGAAATGAGTATGGCGAAGATGTTTGTATTGGTCGTTTAGGCCAGAAAGATACTGAAGGCGTCTACCAAGAGAAAAATGTTAAAGATGGAACTGTAAATTTAGATGACAGGAGAGCAGGAGGTGTTTTTTATGGTTATGTCTAAACAATTATTAGAAGAATACAAAAAAATGGAAATTACTGCTCTTGATGAGCAGATTTTATTTTTATGTAAGTATGACAAATATAAAGATGTTATTGACATGAAAGTTATTTATCAGCAATTTAAAACAGCTGTAGCTTTGAAAAATGAGGATGCCATAAAGATCTTTGAAGACATTCTTTTACAATGGATAGATATGGATGATATTGAAACTTTAAAGTTGTACACAACTTTAGCCAAGTAATTCTAACGGAGGAATAAAATATGAGTTTTAAATTACAAAATAGACAACGTGTAGATTTTAATAATTTAATTTACAAAGAAATTCCTAAATTATTAAAAGAAAGCACAAAATTTGTAAAGAATGATTATAAAATTGAATTTTTTCCTTATCCATTTAATGTAAGTGAACCATTAACTAAGGATGGTACAATTTATCAGGTAATTAAAGTGAATTGCGTTATCACTTCTTTAAAAACTGATGAAAAGGTTTCTTTTAATTTAGATTTATTAAATCTTCCTATTTTAGAAGAGCTTGGTTTTAAAATACGTGGAAATTACATTCAGGTTTTGGACTCATACAATCGTAAATCTGGTTGGAGTTTTTCAAAATCAACCAATAGAGACGGTACCCCGCAGGTAGAAGCTACTTTACTTCCAATTGGTGACAATGTTAGATCATTAAATATTAAATATCAAAATAAAGGTATAATGGTCTCAAAGAAGAACAAAGATAAGAATGATAAGTATGCAGATATTGATATTTGTACTTTTCTTAAAGCTATCACTGGTATGAATGAGATCGAGTTAATACAGATGTTTGGTTTTGACAATCCTTTTGTTTTACAAGCCTTTAACCCAGATAGAAAGAAACAGACAGAAATTAAAAAAGAGAATTTCAACAATAGGAACGATTGTATCTACATGACAGCGTATGCTTTCTTTGGACATAAATTAGTCCATGAAGATTCAGTTATTACAGATTTACAAGCTATGCTTGATAGATCTCTCTTTAATAAAAATTACTTTGATTTAGGTCAGGGAAATCTTGAACGATTAGACAACACACAATCTTTTGTAAACCGTGCAAGCAACAAGTATTTAGCACAGACCATTACAGTTAATGGAAAGACCTATGAATCTGGAATTACTTTAATGGAACCTTTACTAAAAGAGATTGATAACAGTTTGATTGATACACTTAAAGTTGAGTATAACAATAAAATTTACACTCTCAAAAAGTTTTCAATCTTTAACTTTAGAGTGCTTGGATTAAAAGCAGCGGAAACAATCACTGTAGGTGATGTAAGCTTTAGCAAAGGTCATACGTTTACAATGGATGACCTACAGGTTCTAAATGATAGCGATTTAAGCTGTATTGAAGTAATTGATACAAACAATAATAAAATTAAAGTTATTCGAAGAACAGATGCTTCAAAGTTATACGTTGAGGATTTATACACGGCAATAAGTATTCTATTTGATAACATTAATGGCTTTGATACATTTGGTAGTGACTACGAGTTAACAAATCGTGTTGTAGTTCCATTTGATAAAAAGGTGTGTGAAATTCTCACATCACATCTTAAAATGATTTGTAATACGTTAGAGAATTCATTGTCTGCGGCTAGTAGCAGCAATACAGCATTACCAGAATTCTTTAATGACTTTAGCCTAGATAAAGCTAAAGATAGTAGAAATGTGTATGACTTGAATAGATTTATTTCAAGTATTACCAAAACTGATACTGGCACAGGACAGATGGCTGATACAACCAACATCATGGCTAGCTTGGAACGAGCTAATAAGGTAACCGCAAACATTAGTGCACAATCAATTACTGATGCACTTGTAAGCGTGCAGGATTTACAGAATGGTCGTTTAGACCCGATTGATTCTCCAGAGTCTTCAAAGATTGGTATTGTTCACCATAGAACTATTTTAACCAAGGATGACGATGATGGTAATCTGTTAGTACCATTCTTACCAGTCAGAGATGGTGAAGTAGTTAGCGACAAACCTGTTTATTTAACAGCGGTTGAAGAAAAAGATCAGTACGTTGCAGAATGGTGTGAGACCTTTAAAAATGAGGACGGAAGTAAAAAACAGAGGGTTTTAGCCAAGTATTGTGGTAACGTTTTAACGGTTGATACACATTTAGTAACATACAAGGAGTATTCACCTTTAGCCTCGATGTCACCAGCACGTAGCTGTATTCCATTTCAGAATCATTCGAATGGTAAGAGACTTTTAATGTGCTGTAATCACCAAAAACAGGCAGTTCCAACCTTTGGTGCTTGTAGAGCAAGAGTAGGGACTGGGTGCGAAAGTATCCTCGATACAGGTAACTACACGGCTAAAAATTTACTACAAGATTTCTACGATTGTAATGTACAGATGTTTCCAGAGATGAAAAATCATGAAGATGCAATTCTCAATAGTAATTTGAAATTACTTAGTGTCGAGACAAGTCGTGAAACAAAAACATTAGTACTTAAAGTAGTAGCAATGGAATCTTTAAAAGAGAAGTTCCCGCAGACTACAAAATTAGTAGTTCCTTTTGCACAGAAAACTACAGAGAAAAATATGTTCTCTTATAGAATTAATGCAGTACCGAATAATGTTTACAAACCAAACGATGTTGTTGCGTATGCTCTTGGTTACTCTTTAGACAAGAAACCAACTGAAGTATTTGCTGACTACGGTGGTTTTAAGGTTGACAAGGACACGTTCAATTCAGGTTTAGCCATGGGTATGGATTTAACCATAGCTTTTAAAACTTACGAAAGCTCAACAATTGATGACGCTGTAACAATTAGTAATGAAATTGTTATGGACGATACTTTGTCCTCTATTTACATGGTAGACATTAAGCATGAATTACACTCTGATGAGGAACGAGAGGAAGTATTCGGTAAGTTAAGCACATCTGATAACAAAAACAATTTTTCATACATCAAGGAGGATGGTTTACCAGAAAAAGGAACAATTCTTCGTAATGGTGATGTTGCTATGACTGTCATTATTAAAAAGAGTAATAGTTCGTACAAGCAAAAAGAAATCACTTTAACAGGTTACACAGAAGGACAGGTAATAGACTCATATATTTATGAAAAAGACGGTTCTAAAATTGGTAAGGTAATTTTAGCTACCAGAGCCACAGCAGAAGAGGGAGATAAAATGTCTGGACGTTGTGGTAACAAAGGTGTTATTGCTAAAATTAAACCTGCTGAAGAAATGCCTTACGACCCTGTTACTGGACGAACTGTACAGGTAGTTTTAAATCCACTCGGAGTTCCTTCCAGAATGAACATTTCACAATTACTTGACTTAGTAGTTGGGGAAGCAATGAGAAAGAAAGATCACAGAATTGTAATCAGTCCTTTCTACAAGGATGATTTGAAAATCGTAAACGATTTAGCCAAGGAGTGTGATGTGCATCCTAAATATTTGTGTGATGGTCGTACTGGTAAAATGTTTAAAAGACCTATTAACATTGGTACACTTCACATGTTTAAATTAGTTCACATGGTAAATAAGAAAGCACACTCAATTGGTAGTCATGTTAAGGTCGATCCTATTTTTGGACAGCCACGACATGGACAGAAAAATGAAGGTGGTCAGTCCTTCGAGGAAATGTGCTGTTGGTGTGTTTCTGGTGTAGGTGCAACTAAAGTCTTACAGGATATGTACACTGTACAGTCAGACGATTTAGCTTCGAAAAAACTTTTGGCTGGAGAAATTAGAGATGACCCTAGTGATATACATATTGATGGAACTAATAACAGTGATTTCATTATGCAGGCCTTTATTCGTTCAATGGGTTGTGAACTCACGACAGTAGAGAACGGCTACGAATTTAGCCCACTTACTGACGAAATGATTCGTTCGTTATCGAGCATTCCTGTAGATCATGTTGATAATTTACATTCTACAGTAATCTTTGGAGATGCTTCAAGACCAGAGATGGGAATTCGAAACAGAAGCAAATGGGGTTACATTGATTTAAAATGTGAAATTATACATCCAACATGGATTGTTAAAGGTTCTTTAGACAAGTTAATTCTGTGTAGATATAAACGAGAAATTAACATTGATTCAGAAAAAGCTCCAGAGGAAATGCCTTTAGGAAAAATTTCTAAAGATAGGTTAGCAGCCATCATTAGGTCCGAAGTTTTAGTCAAACTTCCTGAAGATGGGACTAGATTACCTTTTGTTGTTTTAATTGATTCTAAAATTCTTGGAACACTTACAGAAAAAGAACGTGAACAGTACAGAACTGGAATGTCAGCTTTAGTAGAGATTTTCAAACGAATTGATGTTAGAGCAACAAGAGATTATTACCAAAGACTGATTGATAAAAAGGTAGATAACGGAGAAGAAGCAGATTCCGGTGTAATTGAAAGTTTACATTACTGTGATACTTTCCTTGCGTCTCATTCAGACAGTGGTGAGACCTCTTTAGCTGAGTATGTTATTTCAGCGTTTCCAGTTATGCCACAATCATTCAGACCTATTATGAAAAATCTTAATGTTAATGGAGTACCTGATTTTGATTGGCATTATAAACAGATTTTGAATGCTGTATCGGATGTTAAAAATAAAAATAAGTCGCAGGATTCTTTACTTAATTTGTATAGAACAATTTCTATTTTTATTGGGTACGAGAAGGTCGATAGACTTGAGTACCAGACGGTTTTACTTTGGTTCTACGGCCATAATTCAACCAATAAAAATCATGGTAAGATTCGTGAAGCTGTACAGAAAAAGAGAACAATTTGTTCAGGACGTTCTGTAATCATTCCAATGCAGAACGTACAAATGAAACCTACTGAAATGGGTGTACCACTTTCAATGGTTGTAAAGATGTGGGGAGATAGAATTATTTCCTACATTGGACAGCACACTTCTGTTGATGGCATTTTCAAGGGAGCTTCGGCACAGAAATTCCTCGACGTTTTAGCAGCGAAGAATAAAACTAAATTCTTAAGTATGTATTGGGAGCATTATGCTAAATATTTTGATATCGAAGAAGATAGAGTTATCACACAATTTATGGATTGGATTACAGAATTCATTGAAGGTGACGACAGTCTCGGTTTAGACCAGCAAGTTGTGCTTGCAGGACGACAGCCTTCTTTACATCGTTTTAGTGTACGTGCATTTTACGTTAAGATAGTTCAAAGCAAGGCTATCCAGATACATCCACTTTCGTGTAAAGGTTACAATGCCGATTTCGATGGTGATACCATGTGGTTAGTAGCTTTAATCACAGAAGAAGCAAAAAAAGAAGCTATCGAAAAGATGTCTCCAGAACACAATTTTATTAATCCAAAGAATTCAACCATTATTCTGGAGCATAGCCAGGATGAAGTTCTTGGTTGTTACTGCGCTACGATGTTAAAAGACAATGCTGACAACATTGGTGAGATCTATGAAGACACTAAAGACTTTGTTAATGATCTGTTCTATTACAGCGATTTAGCCCAGTTAAAATCTGACGTAGAGAACTCTGTCATCGAGACATACAACTTTGTGTGTTACACCGATTTAGCCACAGGAAGACACTACCTGTCAACAGCAGGTCGTATTTTGTTCAATTCACTTATTCCATACGGATTCACAGACAAGAAGTTTACAAACCCGTTAGCTTTTCCTGGAGTAGACTGTAGTAAGTATTACGATTTAGCTTACGATGGACTTTTAGCATCAGGATCTGGAAGAGGACCGATTAAATACTGTAGTATCTCTCAAATTTGTAAAGATTTATTTAAAGAGATGGGAGAACCTTGTATTTACATTTATCAGAAGATTCTTGAATTCGGTTTCTTCTACAGTGATTTGTTTGGAATTACGCTTTCAATAGAGGATTTGGATTTAAAGACTAAAAAGAAAGAGTTAATTGGTAAAGCAGACAAAATTAAAGCTTTAATTGAAAAGGACTATCAGAAAGGTCTCATTTCCGCAGAAGATAAGAAAGATGCAGTTGTTAAACTTTATAAAGAGACGAACAACAAAATTAAAGAAGATTTAATTTCTAGCATTCCAAGAAACAATAACTTCTTCATAATCTTTGATTCTGGTGCACGTGGAAATGCCAGTCAGTTAATGCAGACAAGCGGTGCTATTGGTATTCTTCAGAAGACAGCTACAGAGGATTTGGAAACTTCCCTTACAAGTAACTACACTGAGGGAATTAGCAGTTTTGATATGCACTTGTCAACGTACTCATCACGTACCGGTGTTGCCACAACACAGAACGAAACAGCTACAGCAGGTCATGCTACCCGTCATGCTGTGTACGAAGCAGCCGGACTTGAGATTGTTGAATACGACTGTGGTAAGAAGGACTGGTGGTATGACATTGAATGGGCAAATCATCGCCCAGAGTTGGATAAGTTCATTCCAACAAGAGAATGGTTTAATAAGCATCTACTTGGTAAAGTCACGGTTGATAAAGAAACCTTTGAAATCTTTGATTCCACTTTAGCAAAGTCTGACGGTGAAAGAGGAATTATTACTGAGGATAGCTACGATAAACTTGCAAATGGTTTTCATCACATTGCAGTGCAAGCTTTAGATGAGTTATTTGACGATGATGATGACGATGACAACGATGGCACGGAGTTCTTTGGTGGTGTTGCTTTAGCCCAGGGAATCTTAACTTGGGACGTTGCTCTCGAAGGTAAAGGACTTTTTACACCAATAGGTATGAAAATAGTTGGTGATATTAAAGAGTACAAAAAGTTAGCAAAAACATCTAAAGACGGTGGCAAAGATTACTACGTTAATGATAGATGCGTCACAGTGATTAAAGAAAAGCACATTAAAGAACTCAAAACAGAAAATGGTATTTTCACTTTTCGATACAAAATGGCAAAACTTTCACGTAATTTACTTGTTAATAGAGAAGGGCGTAATTTACCATTCTTAGAGTTACATTCAGAAGTTTTTCCATCAGGTCATTTGATGGCTGTAAATTTAATCACAGAAAAAACTCTTGATTGGGTTGAAGAGAATGGAAAAGATACTATTGAAGCAAGAATAATGTTAGATTGTGAGTCAGAGCATGGTATCTGCTCACGTTGCTATGGACTTGGTTTCTCAGATGCAAAGTTCCAAGAAATAGGTGCTAACGTCGGTATTGAAGCAGCCCAGTCTATTGGAGAACCAGCCGCACAGCTTACGATGTCATTAGTTAACTCTGGTGGTGTTGCAGGGGAATCCGTAGCTAACGGTGTAGAGATTGTTGGTGCTATGCTTCAAGGCAATTTACCTGGTAGCATTTTAGCCCCGGAAATTGCTAACATGGATGGTTACATTAACATTATTCGTTATGATGATACCGTAGGTATTAGAATCGAACCAGAAGATTCGGAAACAAGTAAAGTGTGTAAGCAGTGCATGGAAGATAATCAGATGTTAGATTGCCCTTATGGGCGAGCCAGCAAAGTAGCTTGCTTAGTAACTAATAAGCAAAGAGCAACAAGCTTAAGGGTAGGTAATGGACAGTACGTTCATGCAGGAGACCAGCTTACAAATGGTTTCTTACAACCATCAGGAGAACAAATTAATGCACGATTTGTACATCCTAACTTGATTACTTCTGAACATATTCCAGATTTAGCCAAGTTACTACGAACAAAGCAAATCATTTGGTTGGATTGTTATTTTTATACATTTAAAGAGAATAATATTTTTATTAATCCTCGTCATTTTGAAATCTTTGCCAGATTGCAGTTATTTAAGGTCACAGTACTTGACAGTAATAGTAAGTCTTTAGCTAAGAACAATGATGGAAATAATGAAATTAATTATTTACAGGGTGGTCGCTATGATTATAGTGAAATTGCAAAAAATTCTAATAAGCCAAAGAAATTTGCTATTAGAACATCTACTATAGATGAAGTTGTAACTGACAATAGTGGTTTATTAACAGCTTTAAGCTTTGAAGATGTTCCAAAACTTCTGTCTCAGTTTGCCAATGAAAAACGCAAGGTCGATATTCGTTATAACAATGCAATCATTGGTGGTCTTAACATTGGAGCAGACCTTGAACATTTAAAGACTCAGCCAAAGATGTTACACAAACCTGCAGTAATTCAGAAATTCAAGGTAGAACTACCAGATAAAAACAATTCTTTGGTCGAGACATTTTACAATGCTGCCACTGAAACAGAAGCATTGAATGATTTGGATTTATCACAAGCATTGGATGATTTGTTGTCCATGGATTCACTTGGTAGCGTGGCTTCGGATGGATTTAGCAGCGAACTTAATGTTGATAATGAAAATGATGATGACAATACAGGTGTAAACGAATCGGAAGCAAACAGTACTAGCTTAGATGCAATGTCCACTTTTAATTTCGATTTTGATGATGAAGAGGACGATGACGAAGTTGAATTCACTGGTAAAATCGACAACGATTTTACTAAATCTAATACCATGCTTGGCGGTATGGATCTATTTAGCCAAGTAAGAAAAGAATCAGTTGACAGTAACCACAGCATTGAAACCGGTACTGAAATTAATACTAATCAGGAAATTACTCCTGATTTAACAGGTTATTTCGCAGAAGAAAAAGTAGTTGATAGCGATTTTGATGATGAAGATGGTGAAGACTACGAAATCAATGAAAGCGATTTAGAAGAGTATATAAAAGGTAATGATGTTGATGCTACGCCTGTCAGCAATTCAGAAGATGTCGATGTTGATGTTACAGATGTTGATGCTGATACCACAGCTGTTGATAATGAAGATATTGATGCTGCAACAAGCAATACTTCTGAAGAGAATCACACTACAATGAAATTATTTTAATGCTACATAAAATTATTTTAATGCAGAGCATTGCGATGTAAAAGTCACAATGCTCTTTTCTTTAGCCCAGTTTAAAGCTGGGCTTTTTCACGCTTTAGAAAGGAGAGAGTTAATTAAACAGCGTGGAAATATTTTTAAATTTTGTTTTTAATTTTAATTTAATGTAGGTGATAATGTGAAACACAATCAGAATTTGGGAAAACGACATGCATATCGTTTTTACATTATTAATTTAAGAAAAGCTTGGAGAGAGAACAATCAAAGAACTTTAGCCAAGCAAGCAAACAACAATTGTGAAAACGATAAGACTTTTGCAGTGCAGAAACAAAGGAGTGGTAATAAACAAAAAGATTTAAATAACAGTGTTGTAGTAAATGATACTACTAGAAGGACAACCAATGATACTAAAAAGAGAATCAATAATGCTAAAAGGGTAACTAACGATACTAAAAAGAGAACCAACGATACTAAAAAGAGAACCAACGATACTAAAAGGGTAGCTAACAATACTAAAAGGGTAACCAACGATACTAAAAAGAAGTCTAATAGTTCTAGACGAAAAAAGACACAAGGAATGACTTATTCACAAAAGAAAAGGGCTTCGTTTAATTATCGTAATGAATATTTTAAAAAGAATCCTGGTATTTACGGTAATATTTGGTTTTGCTCACAATGTGGAAAAATACTAATAGGTAAGCACAATGTTGTTATTGACCACATTATGCCACTTAATAATGTGGCAGGAGTTAATCGAACATTTAACACAGTTGCTATCTGCCAGAAGTGTAATAGCTCAAAGTCAGACAGTGTTGATTACAGAGTTGTAAAAGGGTATTTAGCAAAGCTATTCGAAGTGTTTACTTCACACCTTCCAGACGCTTTAGCCCTGGTTCTATCTTTAATTGTATCCTTAGCTTATCAAATTTTTAATTTATTATTCATATTGGTTACAATGCCATTAACTTTAGCTAATGGCAAATTTTTAACATATGCTGTAGTTATTGTAATAATTTTTGCTTTTATTTTTAGTAAACTATGATATCAGCCATACTAAGAATAGGTAAATATTTTTTATTTTGGTCAATTTTGGAGGAAATATGTTAAAAGGTGTTTATAGTTTTAAAAATTTAGATTTAGATATTGCACAAGCTTACATTGCTATCGTTCTTGATTATCACAGTCAATACAAAGCTGCAGAACGAGTATTAAATTTTTACAAGTACGTTAGTAGTGATGAGAATGAAGTGACTGTAATTCGTGAAAAGAAATATCTTGAGTATCTCGCTTTAGCCAAGAAACAAAAGAAGTCTTTTTTAGCCACAGTAATTCATGATATGTACAATAATAAAGTTTTAGACAATGGTCGAAATAGAAATAATAGTTTAGCAAATAAAGTATCTTTGCTGGATTTAAATGTTAACATTAGTGAAAAAGAAATTTATAACGATGTTATGATTTTACAAACTTCGCAAGAACACATTTTAATTCATTACATGAGAACACATACTTTCTTTGTGCAATTTAGAAAATGGTTGAAAAATAAGTATCCAAAGGATAAATTTAATAGACCTAATAATTTTACAGATGCTAAATGTAAAGAATTGCTCAATCCAGTAATCACACGTTGTAGAAATTATTTTACTAATAATTTCAATAAATCATCTATTGGATTAGATGATTATATTTTCAAAGCTTTAAATATGTATTTCAAAGATTCACCTGACAAAGATGGTAATTACGACAAGAAATCAGAAGTTAATGAGTTCTTTGAAATTATGAATAGGCATGGGCAGGATAGAGAAGTTAGTGGTAGTGATGCAGATTCCTCAACAACGGCTCTTAATTTTGTAGGTATTGATTTACATTTACGAAAATCGGAAATAGATTTTCGAGATATTGCAATCAAAATTTGCAAAGCTTCTAAAATACTTTATACACATAAAGGCGGCGCAGCTTTCTATGATATTTTTTCACGTTATAGAGATTTAAAATTTAGGAGTGATGAAAATGCAATAAATGCAGTAAAAAAACTTCGTGGTTGCTTTGTTTACGATTATGGGCTAGAAGATGCTTTTGATATGCAGAAATCAGATGCCAATGATTCTTTTAGAAACAAATGTAATAGTCGAGAACGCTATTTATATATTTTTGATAAAATTTTAATATCTGGTGGAGTATCAATGAAAGATATTAAAACTATTTATGATAATCAAATCGAAGTATCCTTATCAGTTAAAAAGCGTGATCAGAAATGTATTTATAAAGTTGAAGGTGGAAATGTAAAAGGAAATTTTAAGAATAGCGAACGTTTTAAAACTATCTATGATGGATTTATTGCGCTTAAAGACCTTATTAATTTTATTAACAGTTCAGATAATGTTTTGGGCGTTACTCTTTACAATCTTAATACAGAAGTGTTTAGAAATCAGGAGCTTGCGAATACCATCACAGATTTAGAATCGTATGTAAAATATGGAAGCATAACTTCAAAATTAGTTTCAGAAGTTTCCAGTGATTACGATGGCGTAATGATGAAGTCAAACACAGAGGTTAAAGATGAGTTAAATAAACTTAAAGTTATAGACATGTTTGAAATTCTTAAGGACACTCCTTTAAATTCAATTCAGAAAATAAGAGAAATAGAAAAGAAAGAAAAACAAGAGAAAAATTCTCTTGTTTTAAAAATCAACGCTTTCAAAAATAAAGTAAATAGCTTTAACCCAGAAATATCATTCATCCCAAAGAACTTCGCATGTCCTTCAGACTATGTATGCGATTATATTAATCGTGGGGGAACTAATGTAGATAGGGCAGAGATGGAACATTGTATAGTAGCAATGTGCATACTATTTAGCAACGTTAAAGACTTTGATTTGAACGAACAATTTCAGTTCGTTGTTATCTCAAAGTATTTAGCTGCGATTGAATGCATTATGGCATTGGATGGGGTTCCAATGCTAAATAAACAGGGTCTTTTTGATTATAAAGATACGGACTACATTTTAAATTACATGGATGAAGAGGGTACCGAAGAGTGCTATGTAAGTAAGCATGGTACTAAAAGTATCTACGTATTTGACCATAGTTATAGAAAAGTATTTATTGATAAAATCTTTGATACCCTGATTCCCGGTTTAGCCCAGGAATTACCATACTGGCAGAAATTACGAATTTTATTTTCTATCAATAATTTTTTAATTTGTTTTCTGAAATCAATGTGTGGGATTTCTAATATTCTTGATCGTTATGCGGATAATCCAGTTAGTGTGTATATTTCTCTGTGTGATTATTTAGATGTGTTAAATCTTGATTTAGACAAGATTTCTGTTCCAAGACTGTACAGACTGTATAATTACACAAGATTAATTTATCAAACTGGAAATTCAATTGATGTTTACAAAGCAAAAGAAGTTAAAAAAGAATTTGAATTATGCATTCAAAAATTCTTTATCACTTTGTTTTCCGATGAAGAAAATAAAACTTACTACAATTTATTACAGAAGATGAAAACAGAAATGTTTGACACCTTCAAACCTAAAGGTTGTTTACAAAATGTTGATCCTGCAAAGAGAGATAGCTTAAGAAAGATTGCACGTAAGCTGGATTCAAAAGATATTTCATACGTAAAACAGGCGCATGAAAAGTTCTTTTGCGACAAGGATTTATTATATCGTTTTAGATCTTGTGCAGAGTTTAATGAGGATGGGTTCGCTGTTCAGAATGGAGAATTGTTTGAATCAAGTACAGGTAAATTCTTACATCATACAGGTGCTTCGGTTAAGCCAGACATACTTGGTATCGAAGAAATTATATCACCTATTACAGATAAAGATGTATCAGAGTATGCACTTTTCTCTTGCTCAGGACGTTAAATTAAGAAAGATGATGGTGATAACTTAAATGGAAAACAAACAGCTAAAAGAAAACAAACAATTGATTGAAGAACTGGAAAATGCTTTTGGTGATGGGTTCAGCTTTAACCTGGATAAAATTAATCCAGACGAGTATGCATCCAATAGCTTTAGCAAAGAAAGTGACAATGGGGTGTGCAGTACAGCACACCCTTCTTTAATGTCAATACTAGAGAAGAAAGTAAGAACTGCAGAAGAGTTAGAATTGCTAAAAACAGAGAGTTGTTTTGTAAATATATTATACAACGACGGAAGTGTTTTAGTGTTGCATACAACTTTAAATCCAAAAGTTTTAGCAAAGCAGTTTACATATCAAAAAGAGAATGCTCTTTTCGATTTAGATCGATATCGCTATTTTAGAATTGACGATGACGATGATTGTACACAAATTAAAATTACAAAAGAGAATATTTATGAGAATAATGAATTAATTTCATTCATTAATAGTGTTTTATAGGGAAATAGGGAGGTAGGAGTGTGGTAATTGATTTATTCCATGATGATAAATTAAATAAAGAATTCTCACGTGCAGACAACTATATTAATAAACGTAGTTTCACATTAAATGCAGATATAGAGGAGTTAAAACAACATTTAAATGTTAATTGCAGTAAACCAGAATTTATTAAGTTTAGAAATGAAGTTGTTAAAGCAGCATGCAGTGAAAGAGATTGCGAAGAATTCGTTGGTAGTTATAGCGATAATCACTTTAGCCTAGAACTACTAGGATTAGAAAAGAATAGTAAAAAATACATGGTTTTAGTGGATTTCAGCGAAAGTCTTGATTACATTTTACATTTACTTTCTCATTGCGATATGGAAAATATCAGAGCAATTCCAAATTATACCGAGGTGTCCAAAGCCTTTTTAAATGGAGATATGGACGCTTTAGCAAAGGAAACATATTCAATCTTTATACAGTGCGATCCAGCTTTAACCAAGTATATGAGTGATCTTTATTTAGAAGTTTTATACACATACAGTGACAATGAAAATTTACTTAACCGGTACATTATCATTTTTTACAAGAAAATCCTAGAACAAACGAGAGCAGCCAAAGCTTACATTATGTCATACATAAGAAAATTTGATAATAATTTCCGTTATAAAAGTAAAACTTATGCTGCATCTTTAGGCACAACAGAAACTGAAATTACTGACACTAATTTACTTTTAAAAGTAGATGGTTTCGATGATTATAATTTACCTTTACATGTGTACAAAAAATATGAATATTTAGAGGAGTTAGAAAAGGAGGGATAATATGGTCTTAGCTGGATTAGTACGTTTAGAGGGTGTTGAATACTACTTTGCTTGGAAAACATTAAAAAAGTCAAATACTTATGTTTTATTCTCCAAAGTACATGCACAGGATTTAGCAACGTATGAAATTATGAATAAGCATGAATTCCCTATTATCCAATCTGCAACACAACTTCCTAATTTCGCAACAAAAGATTACGTTATGGAAATCGTAGAAGAGCTTAAAGTATCTGGAAGAATGAAGAGGTACTCTAGGTTCAATACTAGCTTGCTTAATAAGATATTGAAGGAACTTAGCTTTGCAAGAACATACAGCTTTAGCCAAGAAAATACTTACACAAATGAAAGTACTTTTGTAAATGGCAAAATTCTAAAAGACTTTAAAGCAAAAGATAAAAATCTTTCCTATTTATATGAGAAGTCTGGAGATGAATTTCAACGTATTGAAATCGAACATAATGATTTTAACTTAATGTTAACAACCAAGCTTGCTAACTTTTCTTTAAAAGAATTTAACATGCAAGAGTTAGAAAACTATCAGAAAAAAGAGATTAGTACACTTACATTAGATGCAGTCTCATTCGATAAATTGTGTAACTTATTAGATATGTCATGGTTCTGGGACAGTGAAACCGGTAAAACCAAAAAGCATTATGAGGTTATTCAAACCATTACTGATTTTGAGTACAAGATAATGTATCAGTTGTACAGAGAGTTAGAACATTGTAAGAAGAATGGTACAAAGCTTAATATCTCTGTCGATACCGAGACAACAGGTCTTAACATCTACAATCTCTCGGAGAATAACGAGGACAGAGATCATTGTGTGGCTATTCCAATCTCATGGAAACCTGATACTGCATACGTTATTTTCACCGATATGGAATACTTTAGCAATGTACCCAATCAGTATGCTATCGACCGTTTAGCACAGCTTTTTGAAAACTTCAAAGGAGAACGTACAATTACAGTTTATGAACCTCCAAAGGAGTATTGGAATGATAACGATGTTGTAACATTAATTCAGGAAAATAAAAATGAAGAGGAAAAGAAAAAAGAAGAATCACAAAACAATGTAATAAAAGAAGTACAAGAAAATTCAGCTGAAATAACAGAGAAAAGCAAATCATCTCTTGGTAAAATGAACTTATTTGGAAAAATAAATTCTAACGAAGATGAATTATTCAGTGACGATACATTATTTGCAGTAGACAAAAATAATGTAGTTAAACAAGTCTTTAATGCAGGCGAGCAGGATAACGCTTTAGCCAAGCTTTATGAGAAAACTAGTAAAAAGTCTGCAGGTGATTCCGATTTAGCCAAGAACTCCAAACAAATTAAATTTACATTTGTACGTAATCTAATTAACCTCATTGGTCATAATATTATGTTCGACCGTAGAGTTTTCTATATGTTTGGAAAATCATTTTACTTTGACGATGATACACTGCAGATGGGATTTGATCTTAATCCTAAAACTGTACGTGGTTCTGTTGCCTTAAAAGGTTTAACACATCGTTTACTTGGACATGAAACTCCAGAGTTATCAGACATTTTAGGCAAGGGCAATGAGGACAAGTATAGATACCTTTACGATATTTTAGTAGCAATGGTGTACGGTTGTGCCGATGCTGACTACACTTTAACTATCTTTCACATTCTTAGAAAACTCATGTCAAAAAGGATGTACAAAGAGTACAAGCGGCAGGATGTGCAAATGCTAAATATTTTAGCAATTAGTGAATATTATGGCATGAAGACAATCGAAAAAGATGTCGAAGCTTTAGCCAAGGAATCCGAAGAGAATTTGAAAATTCTCAAAGACTTTATGTATTCCTACGTTGGTACATACGTTAATTACGTTAATCAGCGAGAACATCTTAGTATTCAATATCAATCTGGAAAGTTAACGCAAGAACAATACAATAAGGCAGTTGATAATATTAAGGCTGATAAAAATGCTAAGTATGAATTTGATGTGAAAGCAAGCGAGATTCGACATGTTATGTATGATATTCTTGGTTATAAAATCTATGCATGGACTGAGGGTGCTAAGAAGTTACCTAAGACCGATAAATACGTAATGAAAAAATTAGCTTCACAGAAACGTAAGAGTGATAGTCATACATTCGGAACAATGACAGAAGATTTATTGGTTTATGGAGCTAGCAGAGAAAAATATAATGAGTACGTTGCAAAAGGGTTTAAGTACAAAGCGGCCGATATGTGCTTAATCAAAGCGGATGATTTCAACAAGTGTAAAAATCCTTTAGCTATCGTTTTAACCAAGTACGCTGAGCTAAACAAAGAGTATACCAGTTATTTCAAACCTATCAGAGAGACCAACATGGAAGGTAAAATCTTTAAGAATTACTCTTTAGCCAGGATTGAAACACGAAGAATTATGAATCCTGGACAAACAATGAAAGGTAAACTAAAAGCGCTCATACGGTCTTATACAGATGATTACTATTTGTTAGACTTCGATATGTCACAGGTTGAATATAGAATCATGATCTCTTTAGCCAAGTACGTTTCCATGGTTAATGTCATGAACAATCCTGAAAGAGATTACCACACTGAGACTGCTTCCTTACTTCATGGTGTTCCTGCACATTTAGTCTCGAAAAAACTTCGTAAGAGTACAAAGTGTTTTAACTTCGGTATTCCATACGGTTTGTCAGACAGAAGTCTTTGTGATAATTTATTTGGCAAAATAGATAACGATACATTGTTTGCAACAAGAGAATTATTACAGAAATGGCTTAAGAGTAATAAACCAGTTTCAGACATGTTAAATCAGTATAGAGAAGATGCTCTTGTAGAGCAAAACATTTCAGACGATTTCAGAAATTACATTGATGCTTGGAAAAAGGATGAACTTGGTCAATACGAATTAAACGCTAAAGGTGAAAGAATTCCAACACCTATCGGAATGTCCATCAATGAAAAAGGGTTCTATCGAATTTACGATTTGCAGGATTTAGACCAGGCAAAGAAGGGTAGAATTCAACGTGCTGCTGGTAACTTTCCAATACAGTCGTTTGCAGCAGAAGTATTTAGAATCATTTTAACCCGGTTCTATAATCGTTGTGAGGAAGAGGGAATTAATGACAAGATAATTTGGCACATGTTAATTCATGATGAACTATTGTGTTCAGTACACAAGAGTTTACATCCTTTCTATATTTACAAATTAGTAAAAGAGTCGTGTATGATTACTATGCCAGGACATACTAAGTATTTCGTTGGTATTAACATAGGTGATACATGGGCGCAATGTAAGGATGATAGTAGAGAAGCTCCTGTTATCTTCGTAGAAAGAATGATTAAGAAATGGGATAACGGTGAGTTTGGAAAAGGACCTTTCTGGTTCGATGATCCTTGGGGATTTATTAAACCATATAGGGATCAGTATGTCCAAGATAGAATTCTTGAAATTATACAAAGACTTCAGCCAGATGTTATGGAGAAACCAATTAATGTACCTTTGCTTTTAGAAACCTTTAGCAACTACACTGTACGAAGTTATGTAGATGATTACGATATGAATTACAAAATCACAAAGCAGTACGATCCAGACGACCCTGACGAACAAATCCAAAAGAGCAATGATGAATGGACAAGCCGTCTTGAAACATGGGCTTTAGCTGTGTTTGGTGATGGTAAACAAATGATTGATATAGATGGTAATTTAAAAACATTACATAGCAAGCAGGATGATAAGACCCAAATTGCTGATGCTTTAGCCAAGATGCCAAATCAGGCAGAAAATTCTAAGCAAGCAATAGTATTTGATGACATTGCATTAGACGATGAAGAAGACGTTACATTTGGTATGCTGTTTGATGATGATACAAACGTAGATAATTCTTATTGGGAATTTGATGATAACGATTTACGTGTTAGTTACGATAATTACGGTGAAGACGACGATAGTGAGGTTGAGAAGGATGATGTTGAATTCATTGATGTCCAAAATGCTTCTAGCGTAGCAGCGTGCATTAAAATTGAAAAACCAATGAAGAACATTACAATGCTTAATAAACAAGCAATCATCGAAAGTAAGCACTATAAAATAACACAGAAATGTAAAGAGTACTTACAACCTTATATTTCTAAGTCTGGAATACGGATTGTATTTCATGAACCAAATGGATTGAAGCGCTGGCAGACCATTAAACAAAAAACAGATTTAAAGAAATTAGATAATTGGTTAACAAAAGCTAACGAAGTAATTAATCAAATAGTTAAAACGCATCATTAAGAATTAATTGTTAGTGCTCGGTATCGGTTAAGCTTTAGCCAAGCAAGTCCATTAGTGCTTGATATCGGTTAAGCTTTAGTCAAGTAAGTTCATTACAAGACTAGGCTTTAGCCAAGCGAGTGAACTACCAAGCTTTAGCTAAGAATTCCAAGCACTAACAATTTAGACCAAAAAACAAAGGAACACTTAACATAATAAATATTCTCAATATTTTTGACACCAAAGGAGATAACTATGGGAATAGGAATGAAAACTAGAAATGATAGTTCTGATAAAGGAACATTTAATCAAGAACCTAAAAAGAGGGTAAATAGCCAACGTAAACAAGACAATACACAAAAATCTTCAAAGCAGTCTCCAAATCAGTCTCTAAAGCAACAGCAGATGCAGAGCAGACCTAGAAAACGTGCTAGTGATGCACAATGGCACTCTGTAAATAGTACAGAAAGAAATAGCAATAGAAGTAAAAGGGTTAATCCACAGTATAAAAATTCACAGTATAAAAATTCTCAATACACAGATTCACCTTATGAAGAAGAGGAAGATTTTACATCACAAATTAGTAATAACAATAAATCACATAAAAAGGCAATACTAATAGTTGCCGTGATTGCATTAATTACCCTAGGGTGTGGAATTTTTTATCTCATGAATCAAGTGAAATCAGCGAACAATAAAATACCAACCAATTCAAAACTACTGACAAAACCATCCGAAGATGATGGTAATGCAGAGGAAGAGGAAGATGATGAAGATGCTCCCGAAGAAGGGACTACATTTGATAAAGGTTTTGAAACAGGAGACAGTAACAGCGAGGGTGGAAAATACGAAGAAGGCACTTTAACCAAGACAACTCCAGAACACTATTCTTCATCCGATTTTCTTAAAGATTTGAATGGATATGAGATACCTGCAGTCTACACTGTTCAAAACGTTACATACGATGTAGCCCATGTAAATTATCAAGCAAAAAGAGCAACCATTGATGATGGTATGGAATTCTATTGGTTAGAGATTGATTACAATGGTAAAAAGTACAGGGCACAGTGTAGCTACAACATGTTCAGAAATTTAGAGTCCGAAGGTATCTGTAAAGTAGCAGTTGAAATCTTAACATTAGATTCTGGACAGCAAGTTGTTTCTTACATGAAAGTTGTATCAGAAGACTACACAGTTGATGATGCCGAAAATGATTTTAATTTTTAAACAAACGTATTAGCTTATCATTAACTTCAAATGAGCGTAGCGATCGCTTTAGCCCAGCATGAGCTTTAGCAAAGCAGCCATCAGGAAGCAATGCGACTACCCGTTAGGGTTAACTGCGTCAGCATCGACCGACTATCTTTAGATCTGAGCGTAGTGATTGGAGGCGCGTATCTTTAGATCCCGTTAGGGTAGTGCCGGAGGAAGTGGAGATAATTTATCACAGCACATTTAGGTGTCAAATCCTATATGTGCTTTTATTTTAATTAATTTAAAAAAGGAGGTAAATCATGACATTAAAAGAACTAAAAGAAAACCATGATAGGTACTATGCTTTTTCACATTTTATGACTGTTGAAGAAGCAAAACGATTGGGAAGTATACCAGAAGAGTACTGGGATTATTTTCCTGATACTTGCGAATGTGGTAGTGAAAATATTCTTACTGGAAATTTACAACAACCACAATGTTGTAATCCTAAATGTTTTATTAAACAGGGATATGCACTTAGTGAACTTTTAACAAGATTTAAATGTAAAGGACTTGGACCAGCACGCTGTATTGAAATTGTAAAGACCTTATCACCACAATTTAAATATGATTCTTACATAGAAATTCTTGATATGAATCCGAATAGTTTTCCTATCGCTTTAGCCCAGAAAGCTTACTCTGTGGATTTATTAAATGCAATAGTGAAAATTCGAGGTGAGAAAATAACATTTCCAACTTTAATAAGTAATCTTGCTATTCCGACATTAGGCGATAAAGCTTTGAAGTTATTACAGGGTGTTAACAGTTTTGCAGAATTTGCAGCATACGTTAAAGCAGCTGGAAGTTTACAGAAATTTTGTGATTCAAGAGGTATTCATGATCCAATGGTTTTCTTTTGGATACAACAAAGTTTAATTGATATGTGGTTAGCAGATTTAATTATGCAGAATAGCGTTAGAAAAGAAGGTAAAATTAAGATCGAAATTTGTATTACTGGATTTTTGCATTTAAACGGTAAACGAATTACAAAAGATGAATTCGTGAAATTTTGTAATGAGATTTCTGTTAGCGAAGATGGTACACAGGTTTTTGAAGTAATACAAAATACTGCTAAAGTAGGTGCTGTGCATATTATAGCTGACGCACCATCAAATAGTGCAAAATACTTAGCAGGATTGCGACGAGGAGAAGAAGTAGATATTGACGGAGTCAAACGAAGTGTTTTAATGAGTTCCTCCGAATTCATTGATTATTTAAAGGAGTTGTTGGAAAAATGGAAACAGAAGCAAGACGAAATCAAACAAGTGGAACAACAGAAAACGAACTTACAAGTACAGGGAATGAAGCTATTTTAGCCAAGTCTTTGCAATCAAATGATTTATCCGATTCAGCAAAAGATGATGCAATAACAGATGATGAAATTGATTTATCCGATTTAGCAAAAGATGATGCAATAACAGGTTCAACAGAGAATTATGTAAACGAACAGGCAAATAATGTATTTGATTTATTACTCAAAGAGTTCTCTGAAAACAATACAGATACAACAGAATCATTAAAAAACTCACTTGAAAGTGAATTGGAAGACGCACTTAGCACCGATGCTGACGAAGCTATGATTGATGATATAGTCAATAGCTTAAAAGTAAAAGGTTTTGAAAACATCGATGATTTACCATACGAAACCTTAGAGATATTAATTAATCGTGCAGAGGTTTTTGATGAAAATGGAAAAAGCATTGAAAAATTTATTAATGATGTTTGTGGAAAAGTAATTAATGATTTCGCTAAATTCTATAAAGACCTCAAAGCGTCCCCAGCAATCAACTACATTCACGATGATGACGATGTAAAAGTTTTTAAATCTTATAATATCGATTATGAAGGGGCTTCTGGGTTATATTTGAAACGAATAAGAGAGTGCATAACAAGTAATTTTATGCACGATGTTGATGTGTGCTTGAAAACCGGCGAGAACTTTAGCGAAGAAAAGATTGAAGAAATCATACAATTTGTTTACCAGCGTTTACGTAATGATCCGACTTTAGCTGAGCGAATTGATAATAATTTTGATTCTTTCATTCAAAATGTACAAAGTACTTTGCATAATATTTTACAGGTAAATAGAAGAGCTTTAGCCCAGAACCAAACTAATAAGTTGTACAGAGATAATACTTCTAAATATTTACTCAAAGATGAATTGCAGATGTTTCAGGATTTATTGCCTTCTGCTAATAATGACTTTAGTTCTCTTAATGTTAAGTTTATTAAACAAATTTTTACAGATGGTGATAAGTATTATTTTAAATGTGAAAGCTGTGGTGAGAAGGTTTATTTAGACAAGTCAATTGCTGTAAATCTTAGTTTTCCGTTAAACGGTGCAGCTGGAAAACGTTCTTTGGTTTTGCCAAAGATTTTTAGATGTAAGTGCGGACAAAAGCATTTCTTTACTGATATCGAAATCAATCTTTTAAAAGAAACAATAAAACCTATTGTTAAATCTGGTATTAACGATTTAACAAAAAAATTAATCGATATGAGTAAAGGTTCCGCATTGTTAAAATACGAAATCCCAATTAACTTAGTAAAAGATAATTGGAGTTATTGTATTGTTGCAACAAATTCTAACGAATTACGTAAAGAGGGTAAATCGAAAAGTAGTGATGAACTAAGCTTTAGCACAGTTTCTGACATAGAATTTGAACAGGCTGTAAAAAGTTTTTATACGTTATTAAATACTTTTAATCCTAATGTAATTCCTAAAGTAATTTCTAAGTATGACGCAGAAGAGAAAGAAACAGATATACTCGATTCAGAAAAACTTGATGATATCTCTTTTAATTTCAATCAGAATGATTTATTTGGACAAGATGATGACTTCTTTAGCCAAGTAGATTCATTCTTCGCAGATAGTAGTAACGACCTCGATGACCTCGGTGCAAATCAGTCTATCAGTGGAGAAGCAGACGTAATTAATGATGACAACAATGATAGCATTGCGGCCAAATACGAAGAGATAGGAAATTTAGATGACAGATCTGATTTACTTACTTATAAGGAAATTGCAGTGTATTTCTGTAAAATCCTGAGTATTGATTATCCTGTAGTAAAAAATAAAGCACTATTCAGTTTAATTTTCTCAATCAATAATAATAAAGTTCTAAATGAGTATCTGAATTGTTCAAATATTTATGAACTTAAATCTATCTTAAAATTCATTGATAGCAGTGCAATACTTCTTGAAAAGAATGTACTGCCTGATGATCAACAGGTTGTTGAATTAGAGTATATCGCTAATTACTATGGTGAGGTCAACACTTTAGCAAAGTTAGAATCTCTTAAAGATGATAAGCCTGCTTATTGCCAAGAGCTTTTATCTGTGTTGGAATCTGAAAAAGTTTTAATCAAAGATGAATTAAAAAAATACGAAAATGAGAGAAAAAAGATAATTCTTGAATTAAATGATGTAATTGAGTCTCTTGCTTTTACACAAATTATTAATATTTCACAGGTTAAACTTGGTGATATTTTAAATATTGTAACTGATAAAACAATTTACAAGTTATTCGACTTAATTACTGACAGAATGATAATTACAAACTATGCAGAAGATTTCTATGACAGATACAAAACATTTAATATTTTAAACAGAAATTCACTGAAGAATAGCTTAAATGTAAGAACACAGGCTAAACATATTACACAAAGTGTTATGAACACTATTATGAATAAAAGTGATGATTTAGGAATTACAATTAGTGAAGGTGAACTGTACAATAACTTTAGAATGGTGGATGCTTTAACACAAAGTAATCTCGGAATTCTTAATGATTTAAACAGTGCTTTTACCAATGCAGACTACTATGAATTCTGTAGGTTAGTAATAAAAGTTAGTAATTTGCCTGAAAGATTAAATACGTTAATTTCAGATAAATACACAGATTTATTCTATGAATTCATTAATACGTTCTTGAACGATGCAAAAGCAGTGATGGATGCTTATGAAAGTCCTGAAAGCTATTACTTACAGGACTTTAGCCAAGATGAAATCACTTTAGCAAAGACCTACAAGAAGCAGCTACACTTTAATCGTTATATGCCAAAAAGACTTCCAGATGAAGGTATTATTGATTATATTAATCGCTACGAAAAGATGTTGCACAACGGAGATTTAACCAAGTACAATTCAGTGAATTACGGAAAAGGGTTCGATACTTACGCAGAATACTTTGGTTTACTTTTTAGTTGTTCTGCTTTGTATGAAACCACATATCATTCATTTACAACGGCTACTTTTGTAACACAGTTTGTTAAAACAGTTGTAGCTAGTAGAAGTAATAAAATGCAAACCGGTAAATTACTTGGAATTTCTACCCCAGTCTTAAATCTGATTGATTACGAGATTGCAAATAACGAGTCAGAGATTAATTTTGAAAACATTAATTTGTTGCTTAAGGTAATATCTGGAATTTATATTACTTCTGTAAAACGTCGTGTAGATGCATTGTACGAGAGCTTATACAACTACGTTGTTAAGAATACAGATGCTTTAGCCAAGTCTTTAAATTATTTTGATGTGAAGAATTGGTTATTACAGATAGCATCTGACGATGAAGTAAATTTCACTCCTTATAAAGATGTTCCAGAAATTACAGATTATAGTGATTCTATGTCTGAATTATACACATATTCAGAAGACGAGGAACTTAAACAGTACATTTAGGAAAGGAGACAAAGTGTTTGTTATTTTGTTAGAGAATAGTAACAATACTGTTCTTTCTGAAGTTGATACTTTCACAAACCATTATCCTAGAAGTTCTATTAAACGTATTACTAGATACACTACACTGGAAGAATTGCACAGTTTAGCCAATAAACCTTTACTTAGTATTGGATGGTTAATCATTTGTCAAGACACTGCTATAAAAAATTCATACTTGAAATTTCTTGAAGGGCTAGATCAATCTAATCTAGTCCTTTTTAGAATTACAAGCGAACAAAAATGTAGTGAGTTACTATCGGCTCTAAAAGCCGACAAAGTGCAGTATAGAATTATAAATAACTACAAATTAAAAGAGGAAAAGGTCATTGACTATGTTTGCAAAAATTTAAGTATAACAAAAGTTGATGCGAAGTGTTTATGTACACGTTCTGGATACTATTTGCCAGAAGTGGTTAAAAATGTACAAACTCTTAAAGTTCTTCCTAGAATTACAAAACCAATTATACGTAAATACACGGAAGACAGACGTAGTATAGCTGTTTATGATTTAGTAAACTATTTAATTGGAATTGGCGGGAAAACAACCTACGAAGACTGCATGCAATTGGTATACGAGTATCGCTATGGTTTTGAACATTTACTAAAAACCACTTTAGCCCAGATCACCATGTACATTAAAATTTACAATCTAATTCTAGATGGTGAATTAACTTTAGCCAATTGTAAAATTAAAAAGAAAGATTTGCAGGATAAAGAAATCTCTAATCTTCATGATTTTAGACTTTATAAAATTGTAGAGAGTTTTGATAAAATCTCATATGATTATTTAATACTTTTACAATTAAAGCTGCAACAAATCTCACCGAAATTTTATTCTGGAGTTTTTGACTTTGTAGCTTTACTAAAAATTAATGCTAAACCAGGTGTTGAAGCCAGAGTGTCTACAAAAATAAATACAAAAATCTCTTCAAAAGTTAAAGAAGACTTAAAAACTTCTGAAAAGAGGTTAGATGCGTTCAATCGTAAACGTTACACAATGACTACAGACGATTGCCAAAAAGCTTTCGAATACTTAAAGGAACAGAGGGACAAATGAAAACTTAAAGGAACAAAGAGACAAATGAAAACTTAAAGGAACAAAGAGACAAGAGGACAAACAAATACTTAAGGAGGTAATTAATTTGGAATATCAGAATATTTTAAAGTATTTACAAATTGCAAATAAACCTATTGAATTTCCAATCACAATTGTTGAAAAGTGTAAAGACTTTAGCAAAGAGTTGAGCGGAGTTTATGTTTATTTTGATAATGAAGATATAGAAAATATTAAAGATGCCATCATTGCATTAGGAACTCCAGAAGCACATCATTGTGCACAGCTTTTTACGCAAATTCCGGGAGAAGCATACAAAATGATTTTAATGCGTAGTGGTTGGAGTTCTTTTACAGACTATTTCATTAATCAGTATGGTAGTGTTAGTAATATTTTTGTTTACTTAAATAAGGGAAAAACTGATCAATTGGTTAAAGAGCAGCAGAGTATTTTTTCCGATGATGTCAATGGTGGTATTGATGCTGATCACAGCTCTGAAGTTGGTGACAATCACAATTCTGGTGCTGATGACCATTCGGAAGTTGATGAAGCTTTAGCCCAGGAGTTAAACGAAATGCCAGAAGTTGATGAAGCTTTAGCTGAGGAGTTAAATGAAGTGCCAGAAGTTGATGAAGCTTTAGCCAAGCAAGCAACTAACGAAGAAGTTGCTAACAATAAAGCAAAAGAAATTGAAGACTTTATTGATTCAATGATAATTTCGAGAGAAATTGAGGAAGAAGAAAAAGAAGAGAAGAAAAGACTGGTACAGAAAAAAAGAGAATTACATAGTGAACTTAACTCTTTACTCAAAACAAACAATGTAAATAATGATTCACTTAATCTCGGAATTTCAGCCAGGGATTTAGCAAAGTGGAAGGAGAAGAGTAAAAAGTTTAGTAGCGAAGTTGATAAATCTTCTCCCAGGAAAAACACTTTTAAAGAAAAATCATACGACAAGGAGTACCCCTCTAGCCAAAACAATAGTCCACCAAAGCCAATCAGTGAGCAAAAAGAAAGCACGGAAGAGCAGAAGATTGCAACGGAAAACCAAGAAGTAAATGCAGGGCAGGAACTCTTTAGCAAAGACCCTACAACAAATCTCTTTAGTAAAGAAATGGATGAAGAAGAGTTAAATGATGAAGATGTTGAAGATGCTACAGCTGGTGTAAATGGTGGGATTGCTGATGATTTAAAAGTCCCACACTTAATAGGACATTTAACTGAATTGATGGCAAATTCGGAAGAAGATTTAAAAAAAGATTTAAAAGACACTCAAAAAGAACTTCAAGAAAAATTTAAAGAAGATTTCAAGAAAGAATTCAATGAAGATCTTGAAGAAAGCTTTAATAGATTTCAAGAAAATTTAGGAAGAAGTTTAAAAAATCAGTCAATAGTTGACAAAACACAATTAACTGAAATACACGAAGACTTTTCTATTACTAAAGAGCATTTAGAAGATACCAAAAGACTTTTAGAAAACATTGTTGACAATAATAACTCTGAAAAAGTAACTGAACTTCTGCAACAGATTTCTGAAGTTAGTAACACAATTTCTAAAGATCAATTAGACACCAAAGAAGAGTTAACTATTTTAATTAAAAAAGTAGAGGGAGCTTTAGCAGAGTTTAGCAAAGACACTAGCGAAAAGCTCACAATCAATTCAGATGTACTGGCTGAGATTAAAGATGTTAAGGGAACCTTAGCAGAGTTAAAAGATAACTTAAGTGATAAATTTAAAGTTAACACTGATAGTGTTTTAGAAACTAAAAACGAAATTCAACTTATGAGAGAAAGCTGTAAAGAAATCATTTCTTCTTTAAATAATTTGCAAGAAAAATTCAGCAATGCTTTCTATGAAGAAGACGACGATGAGTTTGAATAGGAGGTATTGAAATGAACAAAAAAGATAAGGATAACATGTTAATTCTTGGGACATTGGTTGGCTGTATTTTACTATTTTTCTTTTTTAATTTCATTACAAAGAAGATTTACTTTATTGTTCTGGTAGGTATCATTTTAGCTGTGCAAACTTTTATAATCATACCAGCAATATGTAAATACTACTATGAACTAAATGGACTAAAACCAGGCTATGATAGGTTTATTCCACTCTATCAGGAACTTACTATTTTTCCAGAAGCTTTAGCAAAGTTCCTCGCTGTAATGTGGGCAGGAACTGCTATTCTTTTCTTAATTATTACTTTAGGAAGTAAGAGTGGAGTTCTTGGTACAGTTTTTGGTTTACAAATCATAATAAACATTGAAAACGCTTTTGGAGATACCTTAGCAAACATTTTAGCATTAGTATTAATAATCAGTAACTTTGCAACAGGTGCTGGCTTTATGCATGTTCGAAAAGACGTTATGCGCATGGACGTAGATTTTAGTGGAAGAGTTAATAGACGTTCAATTGTAGAAGTTCTTTATTATGTCGCATTATACATACCTGTATTTCGTTGCGTAACCTTGTGTAACATTTGGAACACCCTGCTTAGATTGGCTAAATTGAACAAATACAAACCTACAGTAGAAAACACTGATTTATATGAAGATGACTAAATGTAGGTGGAGGTGAAGAATCGGTGAGTTTTAATTTAGATAGTGAACTGGATTTAAATTTTGATTCTAGTTCATTAGCAGATGACCTAGAGGGTTTTGTGAAAAATGACACAGTGCAAGAAAGCATTACAGAGTACTCTAAAGAGCCAATGACAGACGACCTTAGCAAAGAAGAGTCAACAGTAGACAACTTTAACAAAGACAACTCAGAAGAGTCAACAGTAGGTGACTTTAGCAAAGACGACTCTGAAGAGCCAACGGTAGACGACCTTAGCAAAGTAGACAACCTTAGCAAAGAAGACGAAAGCGATGAAATTGATTCATTACTTGATGACAAATTAAATCAAATCTTTAGCACAGAAGACTTTGATGATGATTTTGAGCAATCTGCAGAAGAACAAAATGTTGATAAGTACTACCAAGAAGATGATGTCAATCTTGAATCTGTTATAGATGAGTCAACGTATGCAGAAATAAAGTACCCATGCTTGTTGTTGAATGGTGCAAGCACAAATGAAGAAGTTGATTTTCTTCGAAGCTTTAGCACAGAAAAAAACAATAGCAAAGCGATTTATTTGTATTGTGAAGCTGCTCAGGGTGTTTGCGAAATTGGGTACATTAAGTTGACTCTTAAATTTCTATTAACTTTAAGTAGAATGCCAGGATACAGATTGTATAGTTTGTATTCGGATACATCAGAAAGAAATGAAATAAAATTAGATGATCCTGAAGTTCTTAGTAATTTTATTTCATTATAGTAGATAGGATGATTTCGTTTAATAGCGATTTCGTCCTTTTGCCATTTCGGAAAGGAGGTGGAATCATGGGTGAAGGAACCAAAATTTTAGGTATTCTGATCATAGCTGCAATTATCTTTTTCGGCAAAGATAACATTACAAGTGATAAAGGCGGAAAAGGTAAGGGCGGTAGCGGCGGTGGTACCGGTGGTGGAGGTGCTGCGTAATGCTAATGTTTCTAGTATTGGTGCTTGTTACTTTTGGTGTTTGTACAATTAATCTTTCAAGTCTTAATCTAACAGAAAATGAATTACATTTATTGTACGTCAGTGATGATGCAGACTTTAGCCAAGATAAATCGACTAAAGCGAAATCGGACGAAGAAGAGGAAGCTTTGGATTTTGATTTCGAAAAAGATGCAGAGAGAATGACAAATGCAGAAAGCACTGCAGAGAAAGATGCTTGGGATAAATTTTCAAAAGATTTAGAAAAGGATGGAATTGATTTTAATAACTTTGATTCAGAAGAAGAAGCACTAAATTTAGCTAAGAAAATTTACGAAAAGAGGTGATTTAGATAAACGAGTATGAAAAAGCAATTATGTTTAATACAAAATTAATGAAAGTATTCTACATAGTACTTGTAATTGCCAATCTGTTTGTTCCACTAAAAAAGAGTACTGGTGGCTATGTTTTTTCTATTTCAATTTTTAACATAATTGCATTAGGCATTCTATTTTATGCCTTATTGATAGGGTTGGGATATTTTAGGCATAATATTCCATTTTTATGGTTAGGTGTTCTTAGAATTGTTCAGGGACTTTATAAATTTTTAATACATCCTGAAAATTTTAATTGGTACGGGTTCTTGGTATTAGTACTGATGGATGTGTTTTTTATTTTCTTTCTATTGATGGATAAGCGTAATTATTCGTATGTAGAGGAAGAAGATGATTTAGATGATTTAGATGATTCAGATGATTTAGATGATTCAGAAAACGAAATGGCAGAGGAGGAAACAAAATGATAATCAAGGCGGCAGACGCTGACAGAACTATGGATCTCGATATTAAAGAGTTACAGGATGGTTTTGAGTATGAAAAGATTTGTTACTTATTAAATTATAAGGCAGGCGTTACACAACAGGAAAAAGGGTTTTACACTTTTTATGTAAAGGATAAAAATGCTAATGTAATTGCAGCAAGAATGTTCGATCCAAAGGATTACGTTAATACAGGATTTACTGCAATGCTGATGAAATCTAAAGCTGTAAAGATTAAATTCATGGCACAGATTTGGAATGGTTCTTGGTCATTAATTGTAAATGATATTGAAGCATGGTCAGGAGAATTTAATTATGAGGACTATGTGGGAAAGGCTGAATACTCAGCAGATGCTCTTGAAGCTGTTTACAGTAATCTCTTTAGCCAAGCTCTAAATCCGGAATACTACAGTGAGTTCTTTCCTGATTTGTGTGATGGAAGAATTGGTGGATTTATCTCAGTTTTAGAGAAGTCCTTTACACAACTTTATTCTTTTAAAATAAAAAGTCTCAATGTTAAGGATTTGCATCAGATTTTCTTTATTGTTATGGACGCATACTTTAATTTTCTTAAACTAAAGAAGCAATACGGAATTGTGCCAAGCCAAAAGATATTTGAAATTGTTAATTCAATACATTTTCAGTATTCTGATTCAGCGTACCTTAATGAGATAACTGACACAGTTTTATCTTTAACAGGTTTAGCCCAGCCGCAACACATTTATAGTCATTTGATTTGTGGAGTAGTGAATCAGACTAAAGAACTGCTGACATTGATTTATAAAAATCAAACAATGCCAAATGGTTCTACAGCAGTTTTAGCAAAGTCTGTACCTAACCATAATGATAAAATAACTTTATTGAAATATTAAAGGTGAAGGGGGTTAGAAAAATTAGTAAACATTCAAAAAAATATTTACAATGTTTTATTTTTCTACTCCTATTCTTTTTAACTGGATGTAATCCTTTAAATAGTTTTGATTCAAATAGTGTGGAAGCCGAAGAACATGTTGCAGCATCTGGAAATGGTTCTGGATACATAATTGACTCGTATGATATTAAACAACCAGATAAAAAAGCGAAAAAGGTTGTAAAGACTTATGATACAGATACGACAGATGTTACACATATTTCTATTGTGTCAGCACTTACGGATGCAACAGAAAGTGTACTTTCTAACATAGCAGATCATGTCAAACTTAGAAGAGAAAAAAGAGAAGAAGAAAAGAACAATGAAGCTATAACTGCAAACAATCTTGGTAAGTACAAGAAAGGAAAAAATCTCGGAACATTTCGTGTAACCGGGTATTGCCCATGTAGAGCATGTAGTGGTAGATATGGAAGGCATACTTCTACAGGTGCAATAGCTAAGGCAAATCACACGGTTGCTGCGGATAATAGAGTTTTGAAAGCAGGTACTTGGATAATCATTAATAATAAACTTTACAGGGTAGAGGATGTCGGTGGTGCTGTAAAAGGAAAGAAAATTGATATTTTTGTCAATACACATCCTGAAACATTTACATTAGGTTTTGATTACGCTAATGTGTACTTAGCTGTGAGGAAGTAGAACGCTTTAGCCAAGTGACTTCTTCTAGCTAAAGTAATACACCCTGATGGGAAGTGGAACACCCTGATGGAAAGCAATACACTTTAGCAAAGTGACTTCTTCTAGCACAAAGAATAGGAGCTTAAAATGAAACGTATAGCGATTGCGGTATTGGCATTAAGTTTTACATTTGGAGGAATCTTTAGTGTAAAAACAGCAATGGCTGATACTACAAATAAAAAAGACAAAACAGACATTAATTATGACTCTCCATTGATGACAAATGAAGACGATTCTTTAGCAAAGATGAATTTAGCAAGTTATGATGTAAAAGATGCTGAAGAAATTTCGAAAGAATTAGATTCATACAACACAGAAAAAGTATCATCTAATTACGGCATTGATTATGACAAAGTTGCTGATTCAAAAGATAGCAAAAAAGACGCAGAAAAGAACTCAAAAGAAAATAGTAAAACAACACATACAAATTTACCAATGGATGAAAACGATGAAAATTATAAGTCGGCAGACATTACATACTATTCCCCAGATGGTACGGCAGTTAGCCAAAATGGTAGTAATGGTGATGACGATACGAATGAATCTCCAAGCACTGATGAATACTCTAATTACAGATACAGCTATTCCACTTTAGCCAAGACTGTAATGACGCAGGCACTCAGAAGAAATACAGAGTTTAGACAAGCTTCTAAACAGCGTCAAGAAGTGATACTTTACGCTATGCAATACATAGGAAATAAGTACGTGTATGGTGGTGAAAGTATAACTGATGGTATTGATTGCTCTGCTTTCACTCGCTATGTAATGAGACATTTTGGTAAAAAATTACCTAGAAATTCGTACTCACAACGTAGTTCTGGTAAAAGTGTTGATAAACCAAATACAGGTGATTTAATTTGCTATAGTGGACATGTAGCCATTTATATAGGAGATGGTAAAATTATACATGCTAGCAATCATCATGCATACCCTAGAGGTGGAATAAAGGTTAGTAGTTCTTACAAGTATAGAGCAGTCAGATCAATTAGGAGTTTATTTAATGATTAGATTTAAAAAGAAGGCAGTCTTATTAATGGGCTGCCTTTTTGCTATTAGCTTTAGCCAAGGCTGCACAAGTTTTGGAAGTTCTTCTCAAAGTTCCGTTGGTGGTGTAATACTAGGGAATTACGATGTAAAAGAAAAAGAGTCGATTCCAACTGTTAACTACATAAATTACAACACAACAGGAGTAATTGGAGTTAATGCACAAATTGCAAGTGGAAGCTCCTCTTCCACTTTAGCCAAGCAAAATACAGTTGAAGGAGTCACATCCGGAATAGATAAAAACAATGGAACTGGAGAAGAAACTGAAGTTATAACTAAAAATAAGAACGGACAAGCAGCTGTTAGAAAAGCTATCAAAGGTAATAAAGAATTGGCCAACACAACTGCAAAAAGAAAAGCAATTGTAAGTTACGCTTTGCAGTGGGTTGGAAATAAATACCATTATGGAGGTACCAGTTTAACCAAGGGCATTGATTGCTCTGGGTTTACCATGCTGGTAATGCGCCATTTCGGGATCAATATTCCGAGAACTACCTGGACCCAGCATGACGGAGCAAAGGGCTACAAACAGCCAATTCAGATCCCCATTGAGGATCGGAAACCAGGAGACTTGATTTTCTATTACAGTGGAA
>OLQO01000495.1_pt1 | contig 33016 bp, 26 predicted proteins | sample 1672281 | NCBI WGS metagenome assembly OLQO01 (sample SAMEA3136667, study PRJEB25190) | human gut metagenome | biome: human gut; feature: human-associated habitat; material: faeces | place: Austria | collected 2013
GGTAAGAGGGCTTGCATCAGACTGCAACGCGAGCGTTGGAACCATCTACAATCATTTTGCTTCGAAGGGCGAGCTCACCACAGCTACCACAGCGCTCTATTTCAAGCGCGCGTTCTACACCGATTTCTGCCACCCCACGAAAGGTGAACGTTATCTGGATTTCTGCAAGCGCATGTTCGACAGCATGGAAAAAACAATCCATCATTTCAGGGAGCACTGGCTTAAAGACTCCGAGGCACTGCCCACGGCAGAGAAGACCATCGCGCGATTCCGCGAAGAAAAACAGTTCGACCATATTTGCGAGGGTATGATTATTATCTTCAAAAACGACCCCTCCATCAGGCACGATCTTCCTAGCCATGTCACCGCAGAAGCCGTTTCCAAGTTCACACTGCGCAACATCATCGCCGAATTGCGAAGCGAACAACCCGATTGCTCCCTCCTGTTTACCATGCTCGAACAAACCCTCTACGAACAATAGGGCCAACGCGAAATGCTGCATCTGAACATTAGCCCGTAGATGTTCAGATGCCACGCCTTCAAGATTGTTCTTGTCAAAGCAAAGCAATCAACTGCAAAGCACAATCTTGAAAGGAGCAAAAGATCATGGGAATCCAAGGTACCCCCAACATGGGAATGGTGATCTTTGCCGCTATTATCATTTCGCTTGCACTCGTCTTCTACACCATCGGCGTATTTGCCGAGCGCCGTTCTGGCACTTTAAGGCCAAAGCATCTGGCTTTCTTCTGGACTGGCTTCGTGTTTGACACTGCGGGAACCACCATCATGTCTATGGTCGCAGGCGAAACCGGTGGTGCAGGTTCGCCCCTCCATGCAATCACGGGCGTACTCGCGCTTTCGCTCATGCTCTTCCATGCGGTTTGGGCAACTGTTGTTGTTCTTCGCGGCAACGAGCGCTCCAGGGCCAACTTCCATCATTTGAGCATTGGCGTGTGGCTGTTCTGGCTTGTCCCCTACGGCGTTGGCGTGATGCTCGGCGCACCGATGTTCCCGTTCTCCGATTCGATGGCACTTACCATTGCCGCATCTTTTGTTCTGATTCTGGGCATCTTCTTCTGCCTTAAGGCCAACAAAGCGCGCCTGCATCGATAGCGTGCAACGCTACCCCGAAGACGGCTGCTGGTTTCCTGGCGGCCGTCTTTTTGTTTCACCACAGCTGAAAAGCCCAAGAACTTCGAAGAGTACGAAGCCGTATGCGCTTTCCCGAGCAGAACTTGCCCCTGCAAGAAAGCACGAAACCAGGAATCCCCTTTCCGCCCAACGAAGAAGCTGCCCCTCCCGCACACTCGCGGCGCAATAAGGCTCGTCTGCAGAAGAAGCCCACAGCAATGGAAACAATGCAAATAAAGTCACATTCCGTTTGATCGCTTTCGCAATTAACTTAAGCTAACAACCGAGAATGCAACGGTTTCGCGCCCTAGGCGACGAGACAACGAATAAGGAGCTTGCTATGTACGACAACGGCCCAAAGCCCGGACGCAACGATGAATGCTGGTGCGGAAGCGGAAAGAAATACAAGAAATGCCACGGACCCATTGATAGCCGCCTCGAAGGTTATTATCTTGATGGGTACGAAGTAGTTCCCCGTTCGCTCCTTAAAAGCCCTGAAGAAATCGAGGGCATTAAGCGCTCGGCCGCTATCAATATCGGGGTACTCGATTATGTTGCCGAGCATATCAAGCCAGGCGTCACCACCGCCGAAATAGACAAGTGGATCTATGACTACACAGTTGAACGTGGGGGCATCCCTGCCGATCTTAACTTCGAGGGCTACCCCAACAGCGTTTGCACCTCGATCAACAGCGTAGTATGTCACGGCATCCCCAGCGACGACGATGTGCTCAAAGAGGGCGATATCGTCAACGTAGACTGCTCTACCATTTTGGACGGATACTACTCCGACTCTTCGCGTATGTTCTGCATCGGCGAAGTGAGCCCCGAGCGCAAAAAACTTGTCGATGTAACCTATGAAGCTGTTCAGCGCGGCCTAGCTGCAGTAAAACCCTGGGCAACCGTAGGCGACATCGCCCACGCCGTGCAAACGTATGCCGAAGAAAACGGCTTTAGTGTAGTGCGCGAATTCGGAGGTCACGGCATTGGAAACGATTTCCACGAAGACCCCTTCGTCTTCTTCGTGGGCGAACCTGGTGAAGGCGCGGTCCTTGCACCGGGCATGTGCTTCACCATTGAGCCTATGATCAACGCAGGCGGCCCCGAACTGAATATGGAAGATCCAAACGGCTGGACCGTCCGTACTAAAGATGGCTCGGATTCCGCCCAATGGGAGGTGCAACTCGTTGTAACCGAAGACGGATACGAGCTTATTTCCTGGTAAAACGCACAATAGCAAAAAGATTTACACTCACCTTACCCTGGTTCTCCTATGGGCAAAATGCTCCAACAAAACCAATACGGACCAAACTCGCCATCGATCCTATACGGCTGCCAGATAGATCATTCTGGCAGCCGTATTTTTTCCCTGCTGGAAAGAGTTCAAACAACCCGCCAAGACTAACTGGCAGTGCCGTACGAAAGAAAAGACCCGCCGAAGAATCATCTTCGGCGGGTCTCGCAAACTCGGTTGGCTGCCCTCCCTACATCAGGCCAGAGACATCAATGTCCAATTCGCCACGCACGGCCTTTTCAACCGTCTCGAAAGCCAATGCATGATCTTCATGGCTTGCCATTCCCGAAATGGCCAAGGTGCCCACCATGCCCGCGCCCTTAATGCACAAGGGGAAGCAACCGCCTGCTGGCGCATAATCCTCATACGACATGCCGCGCCATTCGAAGGGATGGAGCCCCTGTTCACACCAGCACTCCCAAAAATATGAGCTTTGGTTGGTAGCGTAGGCAAGATTTTCTTTACGGCGAAGCCAGTTATCGCTTTCGGGTTTTGTGCCTGCCATTGAAAGCGAGAACAACGTACGGCGATTCAGCGTGATACGCGTTGCGACAGGTTTGCCCATTTCACGTGCTCGGCGAACCACGTAGAAGCCCATCTGAAGTGCAAGCTCTTCGTCGATCCGATCGAATTCGTACATGGTTTCTTGCTCTTTAATGCGTTCCATCAACGCTTCGATATTGTCAGTTTGCTCCATAGCGACCCCCTAATACTTCCCAAACCTATACTGCAAATTTTCCCAGAAACGAAACGAGTACACCAGAGATCGGAAAGTGCGAAATTCACTTTGGCTCGAGGGCACCACTCCGCAAAACCAAACTGATAACACCATGCACCAGACGCAACAACCCAAATAGTCAGAGCCACAACAAACGAAAGCCCTCTTTCCTTTGCGGTAGAATTGCAGCCATGAAACCAATTGCGCACATCCACACCGACATGCCGCAAAAATTCGGCATTCCCCGAAACAGCTTCCTTGCACCGCATTTACGGGGAACCATCATCTTCGAACCCGAGTTCGCCCTGAACTCAGCAGTAGAAGGAATGGAAGGCTTTACGTACCTATGGCTCATCTGGGAGTTCGAAAATGGAACCCCTGGTGGCACCGCCGCCGATATAGCCAACGACGTGCAAACCGAAAATAAACGGGGCACCACGGAAAAATGGTTCCCAACGGTAAGACCACCACGCCTCGGGGGAACCAAGCGCAGGGGGGTATTTGCTACCCGTAGCCCCTTCCGCCCCAATCCCATCGGGCTTACCTGCGTAAAGCTAGAGCGCATAGAACTCACTGAAAACGGTCCGATCATTCATGTTCTGGGCGCCGATCTGCGCGATGGTACGCCTATCTTCGACATAAAGCCTTACATTCCCTTTGCAGACTGCCACCCCGACGCACAAGGCGGTTTCATCGACGAGACGCCTTGGCAAGAACTCACCGTTCACTGCCCCGCTAAACTGCTGCAAGCCATTCCCGAAGAAAAGCGCGAAGGCCTCCTTGAAGTGCTGGGTCAGGACCCACGTCGCGCAGGCAGCAAGCATGAACCCGAGCGTACGTATCATCTTGCCTATGCAGGGTTCGATATTGCCTTTACCGTAGATAATACAAATCTTCATGTTCAAAGTATCGAACCCGCCATCGCCTAAGGCGTGAACGCGCCCCAAACCAAAAGAGGGAATGCGAAGTTTCGCATTCCCTCTAACTTTTAAGCAATTCGCCGATTGACTATTGCATTACAGCATATGAGCGCGCAGCTCTTCGCCAGACTTCGCAGAAAGATAAGCCGGCGCAATATCGAATACCGTTTTGCAACCATGGTTGCCCTCAGCAGAGAGACGAGCAACAGCGCGAGCATAGCAAGCCAACACACAAGCGGTGAACTCGGGGTTGGACTCAAGATCAAGCGAATATTCGATCTTGCAGTTCTTGTCGCCAGCAGTCTTACCAGTACGGATAACCATGCCCCCATGAGGTAGGCCAGCATGGTCGCGATCGAGCTCCTCCTGGCTGATGAAGTTCACGGTAACGTCATATTCGTCGAAGTAGTTTGGCATTTCCACGATCTGCTTGGTTACCTCGGCAGGGTCAGCACCCTCTTCCAAAACAACCCAGCACTCACGCGTATGCTTTTCGCGCGTAGTAAGCTCGGGGTTAGAGCCCGAACGAACCGCTTCCAGCGCCGCGGGAACGGGAATGGTGTATTGACGAGCATCGGCAACGCCAGGAATGCGACGAAGCGCATCGGAATGCCCCTGAGAAACGCCGCGCCCCCAGAATGTGTAGTCGGCACCTTCTGGCAGGATGCAGTTTGCGTACAAACGGTTCAAGGAGAACAGGCCCGGATCCCAACCGCAAGAAATCAGGGCAGTTTTGCCAGCGCCCTTAGCTGCCTCATCAACGTTGGCAAAATGGGTGGGTATCTTCGCATGGGTATCGAAGGAATCTACCACATTGTACAGAGCAGCGTACTTCGGCGTCTGTTCAGGCAAATCGGTTGCGCTGCCGCCGCATAGGATCAAAACATCAATATCTTCATTGCCCGCCTCAAGATCCGCAGCCGAGCGAACTGCAACGCCAGGCGTTGCGATTGATACAGTTTTAGGATTGCGACGCGTATACACAGCGGCGAGTTCCATATCATCGTTTTGACGAACAGCAAGCTCAACGCCCTTGCCAAGATTTCCGTATCCCAAGATACCGATACGAATCATGCGGCTTCCTTTCTAACCAAGCCCAGCTACTAAAGCGAGGCAAACTCTCACGTTAGTGATTGTACGCTGCAAGCATTCAAGAAATGTTTTGAATGTATTAATACTACGGAAAACGAAACGAAATGGTTAACCACTAGCAAGCAGTTTCGAGTAGATACGCGCACCTACATCAATTCGATGGTTGAATGGGGAGCCTACTATCAAGAGTTTGTCAACATGGCCTGAACGACCCACATCCATTATCTTTGCTAAAATAGTCAGCCTGATAAACCAGAAGCGTGGACTTTTCCAGACGGCTTTCGTCTCCTTTTCGCCACGCAACCGCAAAGCTGCATTCACTCTTGCAATGCAGCGAAACGATTGCACAAAGGAGTTCACGTTGTCCCAGAATGCTCCCAAGCATAAGCCGTTCCCTACCGCCGCAGTTGATGCGGGCACTCGAACCAAAGCTGCTATCTTGGTGTTCTTCGGTGGTGCCTGCTACGGCTTCAACGCCACCTGCTACAAGCTTTCCTACGCATGGGGGTTCAGCTCCGCACAAATTGCCGCCGCGCAAATGTGGGCGGGCTTCGCGTTGTTTGCCGTATACCTCTTCTTTAATCGCGTCCGGGGAGAAAAATGGGCAAAACTTGGCTGCACCAACACGCTGAAGCTTCTCGGCATTGGCGCCGTAACCTGCATTACCTCGATCTTCTACACCTATGCCATGAGCGTGTTGCCCGTTGCCTTAGCTCTCACGCTCTTGTTCCAATTCACCTGGATAGGCACGGTAATTCAAGTAATCATGACACACAGGCCACCTGCACTTAGCCAGGTGATATCGGCGGCGGTCATCGTGTTCGGAACGGTGTTCGCCAGCGGTCTGTATGCCACCGATCTTTCGAGTTGCAACCCTTGGGGCATCGCAGCCGGAATCCTTGCCGCCGTAAGCTGCGCTTCGTTCTTGGCCCTGTCTGGTCTGGTGCAGCCAAAATGCTCACAAGCCCAGCGAGGTTTGATTGTCTGTGGTGGCGCGGTGGTTATGTCGCACTTCATCTGCCCCGACTTCATCGTTTCGGGCGTGCTCTTGCAGGGCATTGCCCCCTTGGGCTTGATTGCCGGAGCATGTGGGTTCTTCCTGCCTATTCTGCTCTTAAGTATGGGTGCGCCCCATTTGCCCACAGGACTTACGTCCGTACTAGCCGCATCGGAGCTGCCAGCTGGGCTGTTTGTGGCAATGATAGTACTAGGATCGCCCATCGGTGCCGTTGAATGGCTTGGGGTGGCCATCATCCTGTTTGGCATCTGCGCTTCGCAGCTTCAGCTCTTCCCCAATAGAGCGTTACGATAAACGAGTCTTTGCACGATAGTCTAAGACCCCAAGCAAAGCTGATAGAGCTACAGCCCCACACGGTCTTTCGCTGCTATGCGATAGAATAGAAGGGCTAAACTCAATGGCTTAAACCATCGATTAAAGGACAACCATGAGCATCAAAGAATTCATCACCGACGAGGCGCTGCTCAGCACGCCCTGCGAAAAAGCAACCGCCGAGGATGCCGCCGTGGCACAGGATCTGCTTGACACCTTGGCTTCGCTTGAAGGAGCAGCGTGCATACATGCAAACCAGATCGGGGTAACCAAGAGCTTGTTCGCTTATCTTGACGAAAACGACAACCCCCACGTCATGTACAACCCCACCATCCTTATCGGATTGGTACCCAAAAAGGAAACCGAGAGTTGCTTTACCCATGAAGAGCCAACCGTTAACACCCGTTATGAAAAGGTAAAGGTCTCTTACCAGGAACTGGTAGATGGCAAGCTCGTTTCCCGTAAGAAAGACTTCCATGGCTGGGTTGCTCAGCTTATCCAGCACATGGCAGACCACAGCAAGGGCAAACTCGTCTAGCGATAGTGCAAACACTGCAAAACGGCGTTGGAATCACCCGACGCCGTTTTTTTATTGAGAGTACTACCCATGAACAAGCGGCAACAATAATTCGATATCATGGAGTTATGGAACAAACAGTAGAAATAGCTGGGCAAACGGTATCAATCCACTATAGTGGCAACACACTGGTATCTTACGATCCTATAGTATATCTGCATAGCCTCAAAGGGAACGGCAGTGAAGTTTGGGGGCAGTGCCAATCGCTGAATTGCCCACCCTTTACTCTGATATCTATCCCGACCCCCAACTGGAACAGCTCCCTAACGCCTTGGAAATGCGAGGGTCTTTTCGCAGAAGATAAGCCTTTCGAGGGAAATGCCCGACAGCACCTTCTTCGGCTTGAAGCAATAGTCGCTCAAACCGAGAAACATCTCGGAATAGCGCCACAGCATCGCTGCATTGCCGGCTATTCCCTAGCAGGACTGTTCGCCACTTGGGCACCGTTCAACACCACCCTCTTCGATGCTCTTGCAAGTGCATCGGGCTCGCTGTGGTATCCCGACTTCAGCGAATACGTATCAACCAATACCTTTGTGAAGAAACCTTTGTGCGCTTATTTTTCCCTCGGTACAAAAGAAGCAAAAACACCCAGCCGCCTTCTTCGCAGCGTTTCGCAAAGAACAAAAAGCGTTGTTTCGTCGTTTCAGGAAAAAGGCGTTGAAACCCTCTTTGAGTCAAATCCCGGAAACCACTTCAAAGAACCCGACCTGCGCATGGCCAAGGGTATCTGTTGGATGCTTCGCCAACTCAATCGATAGAACAGGTTTGTTAAACACATTCATGGTATTTGCGCTATAACACCCGATAAACCTTTATTTTTTATTTTTTTCATATAAAGTGGCAGATGGATAGGCGCATCACAGCATCAAACCACTACATTCATGCCCACAGAACCATTAATGAAAGTCCCGTCATGGAATTCAAAGAAGTAGTTGAAGATCGTTACTCTTGCAAAAAGTTCAACGGCGAGCCCGTTGCCGAAAAGGCTCTGAAGGCTATCCTGGAAGCAGGGCGCGTGGCACCCACCGCAAAAAACCTGCAAGAGCAGCATGTTTACGTGGTGCAATCGCCCGAGAAGCTTGCTCTTATCGATGAGCTTACCCCTTGTCGCTACGGCGCCACCACGGTGCTTGTCGTAGCCTTCAACAAGGAAAACGTTTTCACCTATCCTGGCGGAACGCGCGACTCCGGCATCGAAGACGCCACCATTGTGGCTACGCACATGTTGCTCGCCGCAAAGAACGCTGGCGTAGACAGCTGCTGGGTGAACTTCTTCAACCCAGAGGAAGTAGCAGGAAAACTCGAGCTTCCCGAAAACGAAGAAGTACTGATGATGCTCGACCTGGGCTACGCCGCAGAAGATGGAAAGCCACTGCCGAACCATGCCAGCCGCAAGCCCCTCAACGACACCGTAACCTACCTCTAAACATCTCCCGCTGGGCTGTTCATGTAATCAGTAAGATCCCGATACAACTCGAAGAGGCCGCCTTTCAGCCGAGAAAGGCGGCCTCGCATAGTTATCGGACGACGTTGGCTCTTTACCCACGCTTGAGCGACTCAAGCGAAAACAGAAAATCCTGCAGCTCAAACAATGGGTGAACGCCGACCAACACCCGAAGACTAACGTTTAGATCCCTGTCTACGGATGCCGCCCTTGCTTCCGGAAGCCTTGTTCGGCCCATGGCCCTGCGGTTTAAACGAGCTTCTTGGGGAACTTACCTTTCCCTCCTTATCGAAGCGAGCATCCTTACGCGAACGAGCACGCCCAGATGAAGCAGGTTGAGGCTTGCCCCCGCTTTCCTTTCCGCCGGAACCAAGCACTTCACCTCTTTTGCCGTATTTACCACGCTGTAAGGAACCAGTGCTTTTACCGTGCTGACGCTTACCCCTAAAGTCGGAATCGGCAGCCGTCTCCTTCAAGCAAGATCCCGCAGCAGAGCTGCCCCCTCGCCGCTTACCACGCTGATCCTTGGCACCCCTGGCTTGATCATTCGCTTTGCGTGCCCCGACCTTATCGGGACGCACCAGACATTTTTCGTCATACCCAATAAGGTCTTCCCTGCCAGCCGCCTTCAGGGCCTCGATAACCAGCCTGCGATTCTTTGGGTTGCGGTACTGAATAAGCGCTCGCTGCATTGCTTTTTCATGAGGCGTGCGTGGGCAGTACACTTCTTCCATGGTGCGCGGGTCGACCCCTGTGAAATAGATACACGTGGAAATGGTGCTGGGCGTTGGATAGAAGTCCTGCACCTGTTCGGGGTTAAAGCCCATATCGCGGCAGAACTCCGCCAACTCTACAGCCTCTTTTAAGGTAGATCCGGGATGCGAACTCATGAGATACGGAACCACGAACTGCTTGAGCCCAAGCTTCTTGTTGGCCGCATCAAAGCGCCGCACAAATTCCTGGTAAGTGTCGTTGTTCGGCTTCCCCATCACCTTAAGCACTTCATCGCTCACATGCTCCGGCGCCAGACGAAGCTGCCCCGAAACATGATACTGAGACAGCTCATCTATGAATTCGTTGGCGTGCTTATCAAGAAGCACATAGTCAAAGCGCAGTCCGCTGCGCACGAACACTTTCTTAACCCCAGGCAAGCTGCGCAGCTCGCGAAGCACGTTCAGGTAATCGCGATTGTCCACCTGCAAGCTCCTGCAGGGCTTCGGTGCCAAACAGCGTTTTCCGCGGCATGCACCTTTATCGAGCTGTTTGGGACAAGCCGGCTTGCGGAAGTTTGCCGTTGGACCGCCTACATCGTTGATATACCCCTTGAAATCGGGGTCTTGCGTGATGGTCTTCGCTTCCTCGACCAGGCTCTCCTTGCTACGGCTTTGAATAATGCGACCCTGGTGGAACGCCAAGGAACAGAACGAGCACTCGCCAATACAACCCCGATTACTGGTTAGGCTAAATTTCACTTCGCTGATTGCGGGAATGCCGCCAGCCGCTTCGTACATGGGATGATAGGTTCGCTCATACGGCAAACGATATACTGCATCGAATTCCGGGGTTGAAAGTGGAGTGCTCGGAGGATTCTGCACAATGTACAAGTTGTCCTGCTCGTAAGGTTCAACCAAACATTTGCCGCTGAATGGGTCAAGGTTGCGATACTGCAAACGGAAACTTTCAGCATATTTCAGCTTATCGACACGCATGCTTTCGAAGGAAGGTAGCGAAACGTATCCATCCATTACCCCTTCAAGGTTATGGGATCGAAATGCTGTGCCCTCGATCCAGGTAATTTGGCCAATAGGGATTCCTGCGTTCAAAGCATCGGCGATAGCAACAATCGATTTTTCGCCCATCCCGTAGCTGATCATATCGGCCCCGCTGTCGAGTAACACCGATCGCTTCAGCTTGTCAGACCAATAGTCGTAATGAGCCAACCGGCGCAGCGAGGCTTCCACACCGCCCATGATAATCGGGGTATCTTTATAAGTGCGCCGAATTAGATTGCCGTAGACCACTGATGCATGGTCGGGACGCAAGCCCATCTGCCCACCAGGGGAATAAAAATCGCGATTGCGGTGTTTTTTTGCAACCGTATAGTGGCACACCATCGAATCCATGTTTCCCGCGCTGACCAAAAACGCCAAGCGGGGCTCGCCGAACACATCGATGCTGGCGGGGTCATGCCAATCAGGCTGCGCAATAATGCCCACTTTGTAGCCATTTGCCTCAAGCAATCGGGTGATGATTGCCATACCGAAGGAAGAATGGTCAACGTACGCATCGCCACAGACGTATACAAAGTCGCACTGGTCCCATCCGCGCTCTTCCATTTCTTTACGCGTCACCGGCAAAAAGGCCACGGCGTTCCTCCTTTGGTTCATTCAAGCGCTTCCATTTTATCGAATGCCCCTTAGCGTGCGAAAACAAGAGCTCTAGCACAGCAAAGCACTTCGGCATGCCGGCTCTTACCATGAAAAAGTATCGAGAGTAGACCGTACTGCCAGTATCATCGCTGCACGCCTTTTGCATTTCGGCTTCAAGGGCGCATTAGATTCGTACAGCAACCCTAATCGCATTCACTTCGCCAGGCAAAGCCTAGCCAAATAGTCTCAATGCAACAAGATTTTCCTTCGCCCCTAAAACGCAATCCGGATACAGAAGCGGAAGGGCTGCTGGGGCGCTATACCATATTTCTTTTTTTACGGTGTACCACGCATTTCCCACATTACGCATCCAGCATGTGTTACACTTGCTTTGCACCCGAGGGCTAACGCCCATTTTTTAGTCGCATTCAAAGAGTGGCAAGTCGGCCCCTCCGTGATTATCGGAGCATTTTTCAGCGACTTACATACTTCACTACAACTGAATAAGAAAAAAGATATGCAGCCCGCCAAGGGATACGTGCATCTTTTTTTCGCTTTGGCTGTTCAGGCCTAGCTCGGTCCTATCCCGAGCTTGTCTCGGCGTACCTTGATGCATCCACCGATGCCGTGGCTTTAGTTTGGCACGTCCAAAACCAAAGCTTCACGCCACTATTCCTTTCCGGCGAGTTTGCAGCAGCTTGAAAACCGCATACCACCCACCTATGCATGGCTCAGCCATGCCCAAAAGAAAGGACTAAATCATGGACCAAACATCAACCTATTCCCCACTCGTAATGCAGGAAACCTCGGATGGCCTGCGTCTATACGACATACGAGACGAAATGCTCGCTTCTCGCGAAATAGAAATCACTGGCGCAATTGACGCCGGCTCGGTTTCAACCGCTATTCGCTGCCTTCTGCATCTTCAGAAAGAAGACCAGCAATTGCCTATCACCCTCTACATCAACAGCCCCGGCGGAGAAGTTCAATCCGGCCTTGCGTTGTATGACGTAATGCAGGCCGTCAGCTGCCCGATTCACACGGTATGCCTCGGAATGGCAGCAAGCATGGCAGCATTGCTATTCATCGCGGGAGACCAACGCGAAATGCTGCCCCACAGCCGCGTGATGATCCACGATCCGCTTATTGGCGGCGGAATCGGTGGCAGCGCACTGTCCGTAAAAGCTCGCGCCGATGACCTGATGAGAATCCGCGACATTACCGCACAGGTTATCTCCCAGCACACGGGAATAAACCTCGAAGAGGTCTTCGAGCTAACAGCGAAAGACACCTATTTCGAAGCAGAAGAAGCCATAGCCAATGGCATGGCAGATCGCATCATCACGAGTCTTTAAAAGGATAAGCATATTAGGTTCGCGGTCCCATACCGCAACCAGCACGCAACGCTAAGGAGAGCACATGAAATCGAACATCACTTCAGCAGCTAACGACCGAGCAGCCTATCAGGGAAACATCGTCCTCACCAAACACATCGCCGCCAATACCGACAGTTGGCAAACAGGAATGAACAACAACATCCTTGTGCTAGGTTGCTCTGGCAGCGGTAAAACCCGCAATCACCTCAAACCCAATCTGATGCAGTGCCAAGGGTCCTATATTGTGCTAGACACGAAAGGGATCCTCTATAACGAAATGGGAGCTTACCTCGCCCTGCAAGGCTACAAAGTAGATCAGCTTGACTTCACCACCATGGGTGGCACCTGCGGATACGATCCCTTGCATCAGGTCCGCATCGAAAACGGCAAACCAAACCAGCAAGACATCATCGCCATTGCAAGCGCCATTTGCCCGAAAGAAGCGCAGCAGTCCGATCCCTTCTGGGGACTTGCCGCAGCTAATTATCTATCGAGCTATATCGCCTATGTGTTCGAGGCATTGCCCGAACGCGAGTGGACCATGGCTTCGGTTATCAAGCTATTCGAAAGTGGCAGCGGCAAAATCCAGCACCTCTTTAACGATCTGGCAATGCATAACCCCGATAGTTATGCTGCATCTCTCTATAACCGGTCAAAAGCCACCTGCGGCGCCGAAAAGATGCACTCAAGCATCCTGGGCATTATCGCTGCAAATCTATTGCCGTTCGGATTCGAGGGAGCGCTCAATTCTTACGCCAACCCCAACCGCATCGACTTCAGCTCGTTTGGACGAGAGAAGCGCGCCCTGTTCGTAACCATCGACGACATAGATCACAGCCTCGAGGGACTTACCAGCCTCTTCATCGAACAGGCTTTTACCCGCCTTTGCAGCAGCGCCGATCGCGACTACACCGAGCACAGGCTCCCCATTCCCGTGCGCTTCATCCTGGACGATTTCGCAAACCTGAACATTCCACATATCGATGATATGCTGGCGGTTATACGCAGCCGCGAAATCAGTGCAACGATAATCTGCCAAACGGTGAGCCAGCTAGAAGCACGCTATGGCATGGCGGCGGCAAACTCCATCATAGGAAACTGCGACCGCCACCTGCTTCTAGCAGTCCAAGACGAAGCAACCGCCCGCTACTTCAGCCTCAGGGCCAACAAACCAGCGTTCACCCTGCTCGAAACGCCCGCTGATTCCTGGTGGTATTTCGAACGAGGCAAACGCGGCGTGCGCGACAACGCCTACCGTCTCGAGGAACACCCCGAGTACCCCTTTCTTCAGGCTATTTGCGAATGCAAACATCAAATAAGCCAAGATGGCCAATTCAAGCTCCGCTTTGAAGAGGAAGCGACTCTGGCCAACGAGTGCCCAACCGATGCCGACCCCACCATAAACACCGATTTCTTCGCCGCGTAAGGAGGCACCTATGAATCCGAACCAGAACAAATGCACTCTTGATCAGCTTCTCGAACATGCAGAATCTCAATCCCTCGAAGACCGGCAAACAAGGTTTCGCACCGAGCGCTTAGAGGAGTTCAAAGGATCGGAAATCTATCTGGACAACGCAAGCTTTTTGATCGAACTCGTTGAACCCTTACGACAGCTGTTACCCACCAAAGAAGAGTTCGATTCATACGCATACGGAAAGCCCTTTCCGCAAAACAACGACAAAACGCTTGAAGGTATGCGAAGGATCAAAAACCCCGCCATCGTCATGGTTGATGAGGCCCACCGCTGCGAAAGGGACGATTTCCACTCTTGGAGCAACATGAGCGATGAATGCTGGAATGGATTGCTTGAGAGTGTCGATTTCATCAAGGACTTCTGGGAGGTAAACGAATCGGCAAACACGCTTGAACTCGCAAAAGCCATTATCCTGCACACTGTTCTCTATGACGACGGGTTAAAGGACGAAGTATTCCACAAGGCATCCGAAATGGTACGTATCATGACGATTCCCGCCAGCGACCTAAAAGCATGGAAGGACAACCTTCCCGAATAGACAGACGAGCTCCGCCTTGCGCATAATGCCCACCCTGGCAGCAACCAAGGCCGAAACAGGCACCAAACGAAACGGTGCTTTTGCCGCAAAGGAAGTGCGTCAGCGGACGCACTTCCTTTCGCATGCAATGACACTACAAAGAAGAGCTCGTCGGATACGTAAAAGACCAGATAGCGCACTATTCAGAATAGGTTTGCCGAGCCGGTCCTATTCAGTACCGATCCTCACAACATCAAGGAACTCAGACAACGCATTTGCCCCGGGAGCTACCGCAGCAATGCCGTCAGGCGTGAAACGCTGCTTCAGAGCCCACGATGACTGCTGCAAACTCTCTAAATAGTACGATTGCGTCCTACCGCATAACAGCCACAAGGCATCCACTGAAGCACCCTTGACGCCACACATTTCCAGTTTGTATTTGCGTAAGCACTCCAACATGCAACTCTTGGCATCGTTTTCCGAGCCATCGAACTTCACCGCTGATACCTTGCGGAACTTGGCGTCGAGCACGAGCGTCCTTGTACCTTCGCATGATTCGTGGACTATGAGGTAATCAGGCGTCCAATAAGAATCGAAACCTGCAGAGGTCAACGTGGTTCGATGCAGCGAAATACCATGTTCCTCGCGCTCGTCACCATAAATAACCGGCTGGTAATACAGCGTTATACGCTCATCGCCACGCACCAGGCGAAACACCGTTGCAACCTGGGTTTCATTCTGAAAGTAGCGCGAGTCTAGGCTATAGTGCGCCTGTTCGATAGGGTTAGCATCCAATGAACTGTTAGGCGAAAACCCTCTACCGTGCAAAGCGGATAGCAGTTCGTAGAGCACATAATATTCGTAGAGCTTGTCCATCTTCCAGGTGTGCAGAACCATGCCATCACGCTGCATCTGAAACTCGCCAAACGCATCCCATGCCCGCATGAGAGCGTGAATTTCCGCATAAGCAGGGATTTCCTGGAATGTCTTGGTACGCTTCGGCAGCCTATAACGGATGCTGCGCACATCGGGCAACGCACGATCAAGCGCCTTGGCTATGCTGCGCATTCTTTTACGGAGGGCAATTGCTTTGCGCAAAAGAGGATGCTCCCGTTCAAAGCATGACCTCAACATCAAGAGCGCCGGAATCAGACCCTCGCCGTCATTAAGCCCTTCCAGGCGACTGATCATGGCTTCGATATGGACAATATCATCCTGTGCTCCCTCAATGATGCGGCCAAGCGCCGCAGCAATCTCTTCGGCGTAAGAAAAAAGCGCTCGATTCTCCTTGGTGTCAAATGTCTTCCTGGGGCGCTCGGTACGCATACGGGCGGGAACAACATACCTGCCATTAATACGTAAGGGCGTTTTCGCATCCGTCGCGTGAAGCACATCAGGATTACTCGCCAACCAGAGCAATTCCTCGCGCCCCAAACGGCGCATTTGAAGAGGCGAAACCATGACGTCCGTCTTCACGGTACGACAATGAGCATGGGTGCAGAAATAATTGAGGTTTGCCTCGTATCCGCGAACCGCCCTTTCGCAAAGAGCAAGAAACGAGGAAAGCGATTCAGAGGAATCGGAAACCGTGCCCGACTCCACCAAGGCATATCTGCTTTCTCGAGCTTGGCCCTCACCGAACATCCACCGAACTGCCTCGTCGTCACTTCCCGAGATCAGAGTGTCAACCATACCCAGCACGGAAGCCTCTTGGTCATCCTTATCGCAGGCGCAAGCGATGTCCTTCGTTGAGAGAACCCGCAGACCTTCCCCAGCCAAACCCACGTGAAGGGAAACCGATGCGAAGCCGTAGGTCATAGAAAAAGGAAACCACTCATCTCCCCTCTCAAAATGCAGCTGGTAAAGATGCAGCTGGGAGCCGTGGACTTCTTCAACATGGTTTGCAACCATGCGAGCGCATAGAGCTATAGGCTCCTCTCCGTTGACCGACCATAAGATGCTCTCCTCTTCGGACGAGCCGAGAGGAGCATCGGTAGCCAATAGAGCACGATACCTATGCGATTCATGGACGATGCCTTCTGCGGCAAGATCCAAGGAAGCGGGTGCATAGTTTTCGAGCAGAGGAAAATCAACGCGGTCACTGCTCGACGCATCCACCAAACGCAGCACCCAATTGTAAGAGCCTTTACGCAAAGTACTGGTAATAGCCACTGTCTTCGCCAGCCTCAAGCATGTGATCGACACGAGCCTTGGTCAACGGAAGATTGCTTACCAAGGAAAGTTCTTCGAGCAGAGCCCCTAAGCGCTCTTCGGTACCCGAAAGAACCGGAAGCACTTTTTGCGCAATGGCGTAATCAACGGGAGCATATTGCGTTTGCGCGGACGAGCAATCCATAACGCTCGCCGCTGTGCAAGCGTATGAAAGCATCATTTTCTGGCTACGCGGACTTACGGGGTAGCGATGACGAGCACATAGCTCGACCACTTCCTTCAGCTTCGCTTCAAGCTCAACACTTAACAAGGCATTGCTCCTTGGGCCGAAAGCCGCCTGAAGAGCCTGATACGAATAGACACTCGCGTCCTTGTAGTTGAAGGGAGCCAAGGGATCGCCAAGGTCATCCAAATCTAAAGCTTGCGGATCGAGGGTAACCACCCAGCTGCGGTCCAAGAAACGAGGCGACAACTCCTCGGTTGTATGGTCGAAGTTTACGGTCGCGATAAAGCGCAAGTAGCTCGGAACTTTGAAGGAATGGTTTCCGCCCAAAGAAAGCTCGAACGAACCACCACGGAAGGAATCGCAAGCGCGCAAAAACGGCGACCAATAATGTTCGATAGAGCTGAGGTTTGCCTCATCGAGCAGGAACAGATAGGGCACCGCATCGCCATCCGCAACTCCCTGTTCGCATTCGGCGCTCAAAAGAGAAAGCGCATCGAATGCAACGGGGTTGGACTTTTCGAGCGACTCGCTAAAGGGATTGTAGTAGCCGATAAAGTCTTTGTAGGAAGTCCAGCCTTTTTCAACCGGCACCTCAACAAAGCGCTTTGAAGCGGCATTTTTCAAGCCAAGAACCTCGGCGAGGATATTCACTAAAGATGTTTTGCCGGTACCGGGCAAACCGGCAAGAGTTGTAATGTAGCCCTGAGTAAGGCAGATGAGCACATTGGCAAGATCGTTTTTGGCAATATCACGGCCGTACGACGCACCGATAAGGTCATCGAGCTTCGAAAGCAAAGCCCCAGCATCAGACCCATCTTCCTCGGAAAGCAATGGCTCAACGGAAGGAGCAGCGTAGAGGCACTCCCCGCCATCACCCACATGCTCAGATCCCGACATTCCACCTACCGTAGAGACAACCTGCTTCAATGCCGCGTTCTCAAGGACTCGGCCCATCAAAACTTCTTCATTTGAAAAGGAAGACACCAGTTCATCGATTTGGCGCTGCACCGATTCCTTGCCACGTTCCAGACTGTCTTTTTGCTCCTTAAGAGCATGGACCTCTTCAACTAGTTTGTCTCGCTCCTCCTGGGCAATCTTGACATGCGACGACATCTCTTCTTCGAAACGCTTACGACGCAGGTCGAGTTCGTCGTCAAATCGCTTGAGCTCATCTTGCACATGGCTCAGCGATTCCTGAGCCTGTTTTGCAGCAGCCTGAGCCTCCGCGGCTTCCGCGGCATATTGCGCCTTTTCCTTTTCAACACGTTGACGCACCTGGTCACTTTCAAGAACCTTGTCATAGAACGATCTAAAATGCTCATTAGAGAGCACATATTCAGCCAACTGCTGAGGGTCGGCATTCTCGATGGCAGAATCCCTTACCGATTCAGGAAGAGTCGACCAGCTTTCGTAGGTGCCAAGAAGGCCCAACATACGCTCGCGGCGCTCAGGAGTTAGGGCAATTTTCGCATCTTCATCGAGACAGGCAGCAATCTCGCTTTTCAAAGCGCGCATTTGACCCTTTGTTAAGGGCGTTTCACCCGAACGAGAAATCCTGCCCAAGGCATCGAGGAGATCTTTATCGGTGATCCAATCAAAAAGGTTGTCCGAGGCAGCTACATGGGCATCAAGCTCTTCTGCACTGACATATTGAGCAACCATGTTGCCCAGATCGTCAACAAGATCAATGGAGAAGGCAAATTCGCTCTCATCGAAAACACCGATGCGCAAATCATAGGAATTGCTGGCCTGCAGCTGAACAGCAGCACCTTCAACGTAGGTTGCCTCAAAAGGTCCATAGTACTTGCGAGCGCCCAACTTACCCTGAGAAACCACGACGAGCTTGGTTTGAGGAAGAGACGCAACCGAACGGACATGTACCGGCTGTGCCTGCGCATGGGTTAAATCAACGATCTCTTGAATATTAAGCACCTGCACCAATGAACCTGAAAGGGAATGCCGAGAAAGGGGCATGAATTCAACCGACGAAGCACCCTTGGCGAAGTAAGGGTCAATGATGCTGTTGAAGCGTGATGTTTCGCTCTCTGGGTAATTGCGATTGCGGCCAGGATGCTCGTCGTTCACCCTCATGACAACAACATTGCCAAACATATCAAGCAACTCATGGGGAGTAGTACGACTCGTAACCATGGGAAGACAACCATTGTCGGGGAAAGCACTGTCCTCAAGGAGCGTAAGCGTCTCGTCATCTACCAAAAACTGGGGGTATGCAAAGCATCGAGTAGCACCCTTAAAAGAAGGATAGCTGACATACGTGAGCAAATCACGGCGAACGCATTCCTGAAAAGTGCCAATTTCGCCTTCGGAGAGAATCATACCCATAGTTTCGCTTTCTTCCCGTCAACAATCGATGAGGTCGTAGACCCTCTAAAAGGTACCGCAAAATGCCCGCTTTCAGCCCTAGATCGCTGAATGATTTCGGGATATCCAATGAGTTTCCCATGCAAAAAAACGAAGCAGGGCGCTTCGGCAAAGACAAATGAAGCATTCCGGAAAGCAACAGTGACAAGAATCCGTAAAGGCTGTATAAAACAGCGGTTCTTCCTATGAGCAGACGGCATCTTGCATTAATCTAAAAAATCGCAACTATATCCCTGCCAAAAGGGCTTTCCATATCAATCAGAAGGAACCACATGTCAAACTTGCAAGAAGAAATTGCGTCTAGACGCACGTTTGCCATCATCTCCCACCCCGACGCCGGCAAAACAACCCTTACCGAAAAGCTGCTCTTATACACCGGCAGCATCCAAACCGCTGGTTCAGTTAAGGGGAAAAGCAGCTCCAAGCACGCCGTTTCCGACTGGATGGACATCGAAAAGGAACGCGGTATTTCCGTAACCTCTTCGGTCCTGCAGTTTAACTACGACGGCTGCTGCGTAAATATCTTGGACACCCCCGGGCACCAAGACTTTTCCGAAGATACCTATCGCACTCTTATGGCCGCAGATGCCGCCGTTATGGTAATTGATGCCGCAAAGGGCGTAGAAGCCCAGACCAAAAAGCTCTTCAAAGTTTGCACCTTGCGCCATATTCCCATCTTCACTTTCGTGAACAAGCTTGACCGCGAAGCCCGCGATCCATTTGAGCTTATGGAAGAAATCGAAACGGTGCTGGGAATCGGAACGTACCCCATGAACTGGCCCATCGGCTGCGGTCGCAACTTCCGTGGCGTGTTCGACCGTCGCACACGCCACGTTATCGCCTTCGACGGCGAAGGACGCGGCAATTCTTCGAAGAAGGTTCAGGAAATCGAGGCCGAGCTGGGCGATTCAGCACTTGACGACCTTATCGGCGAAGACAACCACAGCAACCTGATGGACGATATCGAGCTTCTCGACGGCGCAGGCGATGAACTCGATCTGGAGGCCGTACGCAACGGCAAACTTTCGCCGGTATTCTTCGGTTCGGCCCTAACAAACTTCGGTGTGGAGCCGTTTTTGAAAGGATTCCTCAAGTTGGCGCCCACGCCGCGCGCCTATAACGACTGCCTTACCGATACGCTGGTAGATCCTATGTCGGAATCCTTCTCGGGCTTCGTGTTCAAAATCCAAGCGAACATGGACAAGAACCATCGTGACCGCATTGCTTTCGTGCGCATCTGCTCGGGCAAGTTCGAGCGAGGCATGGAAGCCTACCATATGCAGGGGAAGAAAAAGCTGAAGCTCGCTACCGGCACTTCGCTCATGGCTGACGACCGCGCCATTGTCGATGAAGCTTACGCAGGCGATATCGTGGGCTTGTTCGATCCGGGCATCTTCACTATCGGCGACACGGTATGCGCTGCAAAGAACAAGGTGCAGTTCCCCGCCATTCCTATGTTCGCACCTGAAATCTTCGCTAAGGTTTCGCAGGTAAACACCCTCAAGCGCAAGCAATTCGTAAAGGGCATGGAACAGCTTGCTCAAGAAGGCGCCATCCAAATTTTCCGCGAGCTTGGCGCTGGCATGGAGAGCGTTATCGTAGGCGCTGTAGGCGTTCTTCAGTTCGAGGTATTGGAACAGCGCTTGAAAAACGAATACAACGTCGAGGTACGAAGGCAAGGACTGCCCTACTCAATTATCCGTTGGGTAGCAAATCCCGAAGAAGTTGATGTTCCCAAGCTGAACCTTACCCATGACACCTATCGCGTAGAAAACATGCGCGGCGAAAAGTTGTTGCTGTTTACCAGCGAATGGAACTTACGTTACGGCATCGAGCACAACCCGAACCTGGAGCTATCCGAGTTTGGCAACGTTTCCTTCAAATAGCGTATTTGCAGGCGGCCTTCGGGCCGCCTTTCTTATGTAAATGCAAAGAATACAACTTAGCGTTCAAGCAAACGTTTCTGCAGCCTAGAGCAAACAACCACCAGCACAACGCCCACCAATGCCAGCACACCGGCAATAGTGAAGGCTGGAGCATAGCTACCCATCGCCTCGAAGGCCGATGCCGCTGCCGTAGGCCCAATAAACGAAGCCACCGTGTACCCAGGGTATACAAATGAATAGTTCTGCCCAAAGTTCACCGATCCGAAGGCATCACCAACAATGGCGGGAACGATGCTCATGGTACCGCCGAAACATGCGCCAACCGCAGCAACAGCAACAAGGAATGTTACGAATGTGGTAGCAGCGTGAATGCAGAACAACATCACTACCGCGTTAGCCGCAAGGGAAAGAGCCAACGCTTTATAGCGTCCGATGCTGTCAGACAAAGCCCCGAAGCCAAAGCGACCCAAGCAACTGCCCAGAGCAAGGGCGGCAACCATCACAGCGCCCTCCGATGCCGTAAGGCCAGCAAGTTCCTGGCCGATATTTGAGGCGTGAGCGGTAATCATAAGGCCACTAGTGGAAGCAACCATCATCACCAGAAACAGTACGTAATACAGCGGCTGACGAAACATCTGCGTTGCGGAAAGATTCAGCTCCCGGCACGGCTTTTCCTCGGTTGGCTCTTCCTTATTTTCCGTGCGGACGCTAGGCTGCCACCCTGCTGGGGGAACCAGCAGCAACCATGACACGGTAAGGTAAATCACCAACCAGATAACTCCCACAATATGGAACGCCATCTGAACACTGAATGATTCGATAAGGAAGTTGCCCAAAGGAGCAAAAAACACCGGCCCCAGGCCAATTGCACCAATGCATATACCATTGGCAAAACCGCGTTTATCGGGGAACCACTTCATTACAACGGCAACAATGGTGTTGTATAGAAGGCCGTTGCCCGCACCCGCAAATCCGCCGAAGAAGAGATAGAGCATTACCAAATTGCTCGCAAACCCGGAAAGGAACCAGCCCATCCCGAACAAAACGCCCGAGCACACCACGATATACCGAGGCTGGATGCGTTGCTGCAACCAACCTGCCAGCATGCTGGAAAAGCAGGTAGTCAGCAAAAACAGGGAATACGCCATGGAAACCTCTGATGCGCTAAACCCATAGGTGGCCATGAGCGGCTTATTGAAAATGCTCCACATGTAGATACAGCTTGTGCCCATTGCGGCAAGCGTGCCTGCTGCCAAAATGACGTTGCGCTTCGGTTGAATTCCCCTCATTGCAATCCCCTTTGCGCCCCCCAAGCACCGTGCCCTACGCGCGAGCTTGTGGTTCTTTCCCTCGTTTTCGCGTTCAGCGGATTTTGCCCTTCCGCCCAACACTCGACAAACAACGAGCAAACCCCATCGTTGCCTTACGTCAATTAATAACCAAGTTGCCGCACCATTAAGGCCAGAATTTCATTGCATCTTTTCGTCGTTCCATAAAAATCGACAATGGAAAACCGTTCAACCAGGTCACGAACGCGTTCACTTGAATTTCCTATGCTGAATCAAAGAAAAGCAAACGAGCGCGATAGAATAAAGCGCTTTCGCATTAATCGCGCAACGCGAAAGCACGTGCGTTCCACTCTTCGAGTGGAACGTTTCTTTTACGGGCAAGTTAGAACACGATAGTCAGGAGTACGAAAACCCCGCCATGCAGCACGATAAGATCAAACCGATTCTATTCAGCGTTATCAAGCACAGCAGCAAAGAAGAACTCAAGAAGCAGCTTCCTAAAGACATCGTGTCGGGCATCGTGGTTGCCGTTGTAGCCCTGCCGCTTTCCATCGCGCTTGCCATCGCTTCGGGCGTCGGACCCGAAGCTGGCCTATACACCGCCATCGTTGCAGGTTTCCTTATCGCCTTCCTGGGAGGAAGCCGCGTTCAGATCTCGGGTCCCACTGCAGCCTTTGCTACCATCGTTGCCGGCATCGTAGCAACTGATGGCCTCGATGGCCTATTTGCCGCCACTATTTTTGCGGGCATCGTTCTCATCCTTATGGGCGTATTTAAGCTTGGAGCGCTTATCCGCTTTGTCCCCTACACCATTACCACGGGCTTCACCGCCGGCATTGCGGTAACTATCGTTATCGGTCAAATCAAAGACCTGCTGGGGCTTACCTACCCTGCAGGCACCCCTACCGTAGAAACCACCGACAAGATTCAAGCGATTGTACAAAGCATCGCCACCGTCAACACTGAATCGGTGCTGGTAGGCCTAGCTTGCCTGGTGGTGCTGTTCCTGTGGCCTAAATTCAACAGGAAGATCCCCAGCTCTCTCATTGCCATATTCGTAGGCATCGGCATGGTGAACCTGTTGGGCATGAATGTAAACACCATTGGCGATCTCTACACCATCAGTAGCGCCCTTCCCGAGCTGCACATTCCCCAACTCAGCACCGAGCTCTTCCGCGAAGAGCTTGCCAACGGCTTTACCATCGCCATGCTGGCAGCCATCGAATCGCTGCTTTCCTGCGTCGTTGCCGACAGTATGATCAGCTCGCATCACCGCTGCAACATGGAACTTGTTGCGCAGGGCGTGGGCAATATCGGCTCTATCCTGTTTGGCGGCATACCCGCCACAGGAGCCATTGCGCGAACCGCCGCCAACGTTGACAATGGCGGGCGTACCCCCATCTCAGGCATGGTTCATGCCGTTGTTCTGCTGCTTATGCTGGTATTCCTCATGCCCTATGCAGCATTGATCCCCATGCCCACCATCGCAGCAATCCTGCTGCAGGTTGCCTACAACATGTCGGGCTGGCGCAACTTCGCGCACCTCTGCAAAACTGCATCAAAGGGTGCCGTAGCAACCCTTTTGCTCACATTCACCCTAACCATCGCATTCGACCTGGTTACCGCTATCGGCATTGGCATGGTTATCACCATCGTACTGTTCATGAAGATGGTCAGCGAAGAAACCGAGGTTAAGGGCTGGAAGTACTATTGCGATGCCAATTCCGAGGTTACGCATCTGCGTGAATTGCCCAAGAGCGTACGCGTTTACGAAATCAACGGCCCCATGTTCTTTGGCATGACCGACCGCATTACCGATATTTCGGTAAAGTCGTTCACCAAGTACCTGATCATCCGCATGCGCGGCGTTCCATCACTTGACGCATCCGGAATGAATGCCCTTGAAAACCTCTACGACTACTGCACCGAAAATGGCGTAAAACTGATCTTCAGCCACGCGAACGAACAGCCCATGAAGACCATGCGTCGCGCTGGCTTTGTTGACCTGGTAGGCGAAGAGCACTTCCGCGTCAACATCGATGACGCCATCGAACATGCACGCGAACTCATCGAACAAGAAGAGTGCAAGCTCTCTGCCTAGAAACATCACAACTACCAGCAATAACGCCCCCGATTTCCTCTACAAGCGCTCCTGTTTTCTGAACACCGAGAAACGGAAAGCGCTTGGAACGGAATCGGGGGCGTATCGTTTTACGGAATCATGAGCACCGCTGAACAACAGATTGTTTCAGTGACTCAGGCGCCAATCATGCATATCTTGATTTGCCCACACAACGAAGTACCATGGGTGGCAAACCCGAAGGGGGCATCGCGCTACGCCCTATCCGTCTGCGTGTTCGGGCGAAACACCCTAGGGAGCGGAATAGCCGCCCCAATCACCGCCGCCACAAGCATCACTACGACGCCCTTCAAGGGGAAACACAGCATCAGCAGCAGCGCTGCCATGATAGGCTGACGCATTACCGCTCCCATCAACGCCGATGTGCAAGCAGCCACACAAAACGCAGGAGCTGCCCCCGTAAGCAAGGCAAAACCATAGCCTAAGCTAACGCCAGAGAAGATCACAGGAAAGAAATGACCGCCTCGCCAACCTAGATTTAAGCACGTTGGCGTAAGAGCGCATTTCACAAAACCAGTAGTTATAAGGACAGCTGCAGGAAGAGCCGAATATCCCTCCATCAAGCGATGCGCCTGCGATTCACCGGCAAACATGGTGTACGGCAATGCCATACCGCATATAGCCAAAACCACACCAGCAAGCACCGCTTTCGCCACAGGACGATTCCCCATTGCATGCGAAAGGCACATAGTACCCTTATTAGCGGCATGAAATACCCAACCGCAGACCATACCCACCAAAGCCAACGGCAACAACAGCATCAGTTCGTACGAGCCAACTTCTACCGCATCGAATCTCGGCAAACCAGAGTTTTCACCAAACAGCTGGCCCAAAATCAAAAATGCACTCAAAGCTCCCGCAATAGCGCACAGATACACGACGGCCTTCTGGGCTTTTGGAAGAGCGATGTCCTCTTCTCCGCGTGCACCATCAGCCGTCCCGGAAAGCGGAGCCACAAAACCATAAAGCGGTGCAGTAAACAACGCAGCAAGCGCTGCCTGGGTGCCGGCAACGGTAAGAGCCCTGAAGTCAGCGCCGAACTTACGCATCCTGTCTCCCACCCAAGTGCAAAGCCCTGCGATGACTCCCGTAAGGCCAGCTTCGGGCCCTATACTTCCCCCAAACAGCAACGGCAGCAGAGCAGCTAATGAGAGCTTGCCGATATGGCTGTAATCGTAGCGACCATCTTGCTTTACCTTTGCCATTACGCTATTGAGATCTTCAGGCTCAACTCCTGTATGTTTGGCGTACAGCCCGATTACCAACCCGCCTAGCACACAGACAATCAAGGGGAAGGGCACGAATCCAAATGGACCTTGGGACAGAACAGGAAGCGGTTCTGCAGTGACGGATCCTATCCAACCAGGCAGTGTCTGCCACAAAAAGGAAATGCCCTCATCCATGAGAAAAAAGAACAACCAAACAAAGGCGCCAGCTAACGAGCCGGTTATAAGAACACACAGCAAAAAGAAGACGCGGTTAAAGGGCTTTGCAATACTTCCCATCAGCAAACACTTTGCCACATAATCGGATTCTCGCCATAACGCGCAAGGAGAGTATTCGCGCTGGAAAAGGGCCGCGACCCCATGAATGCGCGCAGTTCACCGGCCTGTTTATTTGCAGAAAGAGGCGAAGGATGGGTCGACCGAAGGATATATTTATTATCCAAGACAGCAGAGTCCTGGCCGGCGGCCTTCGTGCACGCATTTTCAACAAGAGCTACCGCATGTCTGCCCCATGCCAAAAACACAATAGGTTGCGGCAACATAAAGCACCGCTCAATTACATGATTGGTTAGCACCTGCCACCCCAGTTTTGCATGCGAATTTGCAGCATGCTCACGTACGGTAAGCGTCGTGTTCAACAGAAGAACACCCTGCCTAGCCCAAGAAGTCAAATCCCCGCTTTCGGGCATGGAACACCCAAGATCAGAAACCATTTCCTTATAGATGTTACGCAGGCTCGGCGGTAGTTTTTCGTCTTTTGGAACCGAAAACGAAAGCCCCATTGCCTGGTTGAGGCCATGGTAGGGATCTTGTCCTAGAATAACCACCCGTACATCTTCAGGAGCCGTAAAAACCAATGCATTCAAGATTTTATCTTGGGCAGGATAGATAGTTTCCGTTTTACGAAGTTCTTCCACTGCCCCCATAAGCCGCGAAGTGGTTTCAACGACTTCTTGCGAAGCACCACTCAACCAAGCATTGATGTCCTGTTCGTTATTCACTTCCACTCCAAAGAACATGCGAGGGCCGAGAGGCCCTCGCATGACTAGCGGCTAATACCTGTATACGACAGCCTATTCACCAAGCAGATTCGCAACGGTATGAGCAATGCCTTTGGCATCGATACCCAAATCGGCAAACAGCTGATCAACTTTGCCCTGAGCAACAAAGCTATCGGGCAAACCCAAAACTTCAACTTTAGAGGCAGACCCCATAAGCGCTATAGCCTCTGCTACGCCTTCGCCAGCTCCACCAATACGTACGCCATCTTCAACCGTTACCACAACCCCGGTTTCTGCAGCTGCCGCAATGGCCTCAAAATCGAGGGGTTTTACCCAACGCATATCAACAACACGCACCGAAAGGCCTTGCTTCGAAAGAATCTCAGCGGCATCAACGGCATAGTTGACCATACGACCAAACGCCAGAATTGCAGCCTGAGTGCCTTCACGAACTTCACGCGACTTACCAGGCTTCATCATAAGAGCATCGTCCGGCATAGGAACACCCGCTGCTTCACCACGGGGATAGCGCAGGGCAACAGGCCCATCAAGCCTCAGAGCGGTATGCAATGCATGGGCAAGCTCGGCTTCGTTTGAAGGTGCCAAGATTTTCATATTTGGCACGCACCGTAAAAACGCCATATCGAACATGCCGTGATGCGTGGGGCCATCGTCGCCCACCAAACCCGCACGATCGAGGGCAAACACAACATTGAGCTTTTCAAGCGCCACGTTGATAATGGCCTGATCGATAGCGCGCTGGAAAAAGGTGGAATACAAAGCTACTACTGGTTTACGGCCGCCTAGCGCCAAACCACTTGCCATGCCCACCGCATGACCTTCGGCTATTCCGACATCGAAGCACCTATCAGGATGGGAATTCGCAAAGGAGCGCAATCCCGTTCCGTCAACCATAGCGGCAGAAATAGCGCAGATAGAACTATCCAGCTGCGCTTCTTTCTCAAATGCCTTGGTAAATGCTTGCGTATAAGTAAGGGCCCTAGGGGCAGCCTTCAGTGCGGCACCAGTAGCAATATCATAGGGTCCCGTGCCGTGGAATCGGGACGGATCGGCCTCAGCTGGCCCATAGCCCGCACCCTTTTTGGTAACCACATGTACCAAAACAGGAACATCAGATTCCAGCGCATGACCGATAGTCCGCTTCAGTGCGGGAATGTCATGGCCATCAACAGGCGGCGTGCATACAATTCCCAATTGCTCGAAAAGCATGGTGTCAGGCACGACAAACTGCTTCAACGATTCTTTTGCCGTTTTACCCAGTTTCACCATGGCCTTGCCTGCAGGACCAAGAGAGTTCTCCATAAAATCCTGCATGTTGTCACGGTTTTTACGGTAATTGCTCGTAACACGCAGTGCACCCAGGTGCATTGCCATTGCGCCAACATTGCGTGCAATACTCATTTCGTTGTCGTTCAAGATGATAACGAGCGGCGTCTGTGCTTGGCCGATATCGTTGAGCGCCTCGAATGCCATACCACCAGCAAGCGAAGCATCGCCAATAAGAGCCACGATCTTTTGATTGTCACCACGCAAATCGCGCGCACGCGCCAAACCGCACGCTACGGAAAGCGAGTCGGAAGCATGACCGGAAGGATGAACATCATGGGGGTTGCTGTGAGGCTTCGGAAAGCCCGACAACCCCTTGTATTGGCGAAGCGTGGGGAATTCATTTAGGCGCCCTGTGATGAGCATATGGGCATACGACTGATGCCCAACATCGAACAGGAAACGATCATGAGGCGAATCAATGAGCGAATGAACCGCCAAAATGATTTCAACCGCCCCAAGGCTCGATGCGACATGACCGCCCGTCTTGGAAGTGACGTTAATGATCTCCTCGCGAATTTCCTGCGCCAATATGGAAAGCTCCTCATCAGTGAGGAGCTTCAACTTGTCTGGAGAATCGATGGAGTCAAGTATGCGGGCCATACGGCACCTCCTCCTATTCGTCCGAGGACGAAGTACCCGAATCCGACGAGGCTTGAGCCTCGGCGGATTCGGCTTCCTTAGCAGCAATCCCCTCTTCGACGATGCGAGAGGCGGTAAGACCGATGCCCACCGCCTCCTCGTACAGGCTCAAAGCCTCATCGAGAGGAAGCTCCTCATCGCTGACAGCCGCCACGATTTCGTCAAGGCGTGCCTTAATGTCCTCGAACGTTTGAAGAGCCTGTGATTCCATTATGCCTACTCGCTTTCAAGCTGGGTAGCGATACGACCCAAGATTCCGTTAATGAACCTCGGGGAATCGTCGCCGCCAAACTCTTTAGCCAGGTTAACGGCTTCGTTGATGGATACCGAAACAGGTACATCGTCAACGTAGCGCATTTCATACGTGGTAAGGCGAAGTAACGAACGGTCAACTACAGGCATGCGGTCGAGCGTCCAGTTGTCGCTTGCAGATTCAATAAGCTCATCGATTGCTTCAAGATTTTCCTTGGCTCCGTCAAGAAGCATCAGAGCATACTCGCCCAAACCCTGCGTTTCAGGGACAAGCTGGCCATTATCGATAAGCTCACGCGGAGTCTTTTCCAGAATCTCACCCTGATACATAAGCTGCAGCGCATGCTTACGAGCAAGAGTGCGTTCTTCGTGCTGAGAAAAAGCTTTAGACACAAGCACCACTAATCCTGGAATACGATGCCGTCAACGCGGATATCCACGCGTGACACCGTAAGGCCAACCTGCGAAAGAACAGCATCGGCGACAGACTTGCGAACATTATCGGCAATTTCGTTTAAAGAGCGACCCGACTGGACACGAAGGGAAACCGCAACGTCAACCGTGTTGTCATGAGAAACGTTGACGGACACGCCCTGCACGGACTGTTTGAACGAAAGAAGGGAACGGATCCCGGAAGGTGCGGCACCAACCGATGCCACGCCAGCAACATCGCGAACAGCGAGGGTAACAATCGTTTCCACAACGCCTGGCGCGATTGCCATGCTTTCGGTATTGATATCTGGCATGTTATTCATCCCCCATTTCGGTTTCGATGAAATCGGTATACACCCTTCCTTCAACGAAGGCTTCCTTTTCAAGAACCTCCAAATGGAAGGGGATCGTGGTTTTGATGCCCTCGATGCAGAACTCACTCAGGGCACGTTTGCCTCGAGCGATGCACTCATCGCGGTCAATGCCCCATACAATCAATTTGGCAACCATGGAATCATAATACGGAGAAATGCGGTCGCCTTGCTTGATGTAGGTTTCCACACGAACACCAGGACCACCGGGAACCTCGAAGCGCGTGATGTTGCCAGGGCACGGACGGAAATCATGCTCAGGATCTTCAGCGTTGATGCGGAACTCCATAGCATGACCAAAGGGCGCAAAGGGTGCGCGCTCAATACAGGAGATGGGCTCACCTGAAGCAATGCGCAGCTGTTCCTTAATGATGTCGGTGCCCGTAATCTGTTCCGAAACCGGGTGCTCCACCTGAACACGAGTGTTCATTTCCATGAAGTAGAACTTGCCGTCCGTATCGAGCAAGAATTCGATGGTACCCGCATTCTCGTAACCCGTTGCACGCACTGCTTTAACAGCAGCAACGCCCATAGCACGACGGATTTCCTCGGTCAGAGCTGGCGAAGGAGCTTCCTCGAGCAACTTCTGATGGCGACGCTGCAGCGAGCAGTCGCGTTCGCATAAGGAAATACGATTACCATGCTTGTCAGCAAGGATCTGCACCTCGACGTGACGCGGACGGAGAACAAGCTTTTCCAGGTAAACGTCGCCGTTGCCAAACGCTGCAAGAGCCTCGTTCTTCGCAGCCATGAACTGGGATTCCAGTTCAGCAGGGTCGTGCACTTCGCGCATGCCCTTACCGCCGCCGCCAGCAGATGCCTTGATGAGTACCGGATAGCCCACTTCTTCAGCGAACTTACGGGCTTCTTCGACCGTTTCGATAACGCCGTCAGAACCTGGCACCGTAGGAACACCGCAGGCCTTCATGGTGTCACGGGCGGCAGCCTTGTTGCCCATAGCATCAATGCACTCGGGCGAAGGGCCAATGAACACCAAATCGTTGTCAGCGCAGGCACGAGCGAAATCGGAGTTTTCAGCCAAGAAACCGTAGCCAGGATGGATAGCCTGGCAGCCAGTGTTCACCGCTGCAGCGATGATGGAAGGCATTACCAGGTAGCTTTTATTGGCAGGAGCAGGACCGATGCATACCTTTTCATCCGCATAGCGAACGGGATACGTATCGGCATCCTCCGTTGAATACACCGCCACGGTTTTGATGCCCATCTCCTTGCAGGCGCGCATGATGCGCAGGGCAACCTCTCCGCGGTTGGCAATTAGGACTTTGTCAAACATTTATGCACTCTCCGGACCAACAGCATCATGGCTCGCGTGGGGCTCAATGTAGAAGAGCGGGGTGCCGAACTCTACCGGCGTTGCATCCTCAACACACACCTCGCGTACCGTACCCATTTCCTCGGCACCGATTTCGTTCATGAGTTTCATAGCTTCAACGATGCACAGCGTCTGGTTTGCAGCAACCTCGTCGCCAACCTGAACAAAAGCAGGTTCGCCAGGAGCCGGAGCAGCATAGAACGTGCCCACCATCGGAGAGGTTACGCAATACCAATTTGCAGGATGAGAAGCAGCTGCGGCAGGAGCTGCAGCAGGAGCAGCAGCGGGTGCAGCAGCTGCAGGAGCTGCGGCTGCAACAGGGGCAGCAGGAGCGGCCGCAACAGCGCCGGGCATGCGGACAGCGATACGAGCGCCCTCTTCCTCGACTACGATTTCGCCAACGCCGCTTTCCTCAGCAACGCGAACGAGCTCTCGAATCTGATTGATGTCCACGTAATCGTCCTCCTTGGTGTTGCTCGATTCCTCTTCAAGAAGGAAATCGACCTTTTCAGATGTACGGTGCTTGCTCAAATACGTACGAGCCTCATTCGGGAAAAGCGCGTACATCAAAACGTCTTCTTCAGTTTTTGCCAGATCGCCGATTTCTTCTTCAAGCTCGGCGAACGTGGTAGTTACCAGCGAACCAGGAGCAACATCAGGATCAAGCATGATGTCGGATTCGCCCACAACACGGTTTACCACCTCTGGGCTCATGGGACCAGGAGCCTTTCCGTAGTAACCGCAGATGTAATCTTTCATTTCCTTGGAAACAACGCTCCAGCGCTTACCCGTCAGAACATTGAACACGGCCTGCGTGCCTACAATCTGGGAAAGAGGCGTTACCAGCGGAGGATAGCCCACATCGGCACGAACGCGAGGAATTTCTTCCATAACATCGTCGAGGCGATCGATTGCATTCTGGATTTCCAGCTGCGACATGAGGTTCGACATCATGCCGCCGGGGACCTGATGCGAGTAGACCTTCATGTGGGTAAGAGAAGAAACGCCACGCTTGTAATGCCCGCGCTTGCGAACCTCTTCCCAGTACTCGGAAATCTCAAACAGCAGACCCAGATCAAGCCCAGTGTCGTAACGGCTTTCCTGCATAGCAGCGACGAGCATTTCGACCGCAGGCTGGGAATTGCCAAACGCCAAAGGCGCAGAAGCGGTATCAACAATAGCGGCACCAGCTTCAGCAGCCTTCAGGTAGTTGGCAGGAGCCATACCGCCAACATAGTGGCAATGAACATGAATTGGCAAACCGATTTCGGCATTGAATGCCTTAACGATGCGCTCGGTGCGATACGGGGTAAGCATGCCCGCCATATCCTTGATGGCAATGGAGTCAGCGCCAAGATCCTTAAGCTGCTGACCATATTCAAGGAAGCTGTCGAGTGTATGAACTGGAGAAAGCGTGTAGGAAATAGCGCCTTCGAAGTGACCGCCGCATGCCTTAATGGCCTCGGCGTTATCTACCACGTTGCGAATATCGTTCAGCGCATCGAACACGCGGAACACGTCAATGCCGTTGCGATGAGCAGCAGCGATGAAGCGGTTGACGATATCCTTGGAATAGTGTTTGTAACCTACCAGGTTCTGTCCACGGGACAGCATGGAAAGACGCGTATTGGGGGTCTTCGACTTGATAGAGCGCAAGCGATCCCAAGGGTTTTCGTCGAGAAAGCGCAGGCAAGTGTCGAACGTAGCACCGCCCCAAGCCTCGATAGCCCAATAACCTACGCGATCCATCTTAGGTAAGATCGGGAGCATATCGCCGATAGGCATACGAGTTGCCCAGAGGCTCTGCTGGCCGTCGCGAATGGTGGTGTCCATGATCTGAAGCTTTCCCAAGTGTTTCGCACCTCCTCTTCGAAACGCGTTGCGCGCACTATACGCACGTTAAAAACGAAAATTAAGTATAAAGCACGAGGCGCCGTAGCGCCCCGTTGCCAGTAGAGTTTTCAGTTAAGACACATAGAACTAGACGCGCTTAACAAAGCGGCCGTCACGGCTGTCGATCTGAAGAACGTCGCCGATCTCAACAAAGGTGGGAACCTGAATGGTTACGCCGG
>OLQO01000506.1_pt1 | contig 32666 bp, 19 predicted proteins | sample 1672281 | NCBI WGS metagenome assembly OLQO01 (sample SAMEA3136667, study PRJEB25190) | human gut metagenome | biome: human gut; feature: human-associated habitat; material: faeces | place: Austria | collected 2013
CCGACTTTGTGGTTTAAGCGTAAACCAGTTCGTTCAGCAGGATTTCTTCTGCTCGGTTCTGGATGCTGTTCATCCTGCACAACCCATTCCATCTGGTCGCGTGCTTTGAGTGCTTCATCAACCCCCTCCTGCCGCATCATCTGCGGCAGGAGGGTTTCAAGGCGTTCCCGGCACTCTGCCTCCACGCCGATAAGGTGTTCCGTCAGTTTGCCGGAAAGCAGCAGGGCATTGTACAGAATGGGCTTATGCTCTTTAAGATACGTCTTGCGCATTCTGCCATATTTGCCCAGCGCCACGGGCTTATCCGGGATGGTCAGGTCGGGAAGCAGATAGTCGCCGCAGCGATGATGGGTCAGTTTCATACAAATCTCCTTTCAAGCACAAAAAAGCAGTTGTAGACTTGAAGATTTTTTCTTCTTCCATAACTGCTTTTTGTATTCGGTTTTCGCACAACGACATGCAGTTTAAGGAAGATGGTTAAAACCTTCCTTTACATCATACATGCTGACTTATTATGATATGCTCAATGCTATCGGCTACGACGTTAAAGGATCCATCTACGTCTAATTTCAGATATGAAAAAATATCTTTATATGTTCTTATTCTCAAAATAGATAACTTTCTAAAAAACACCTTTTCTGTGTAAAAAACAAATCATCCCACCTTTTTCAAAGAAATTTCCGGCTCACAATCTTCGATAATTGTCATATATACAAGTGTAAACTTTCTCAACGAAATATTACATCCACAGATATATTCTGACGCAATATACAGACTAAGTTTTTGTTCAGTAGAAAGATGCGTGGTACAATCCATATCTTGATAATCTTCCGTTCTATATCCTTGCGTATACTTTTCCATTAAACTTCTTAAATAATAAGCACATAGTTCAATACTTTCATCAATATCGAGCATTTTCATCAGAAAGTTTCGAGGATTCATTTTATAATAATGTTTCGCATTCTCTACAGAAATCTGCGCAAGTCCCAATGTACAGTTATGTTTAATTACATACGACGGTAAAAATCGGCACGCTAAATACTCAATTTTCTGTTGAAACCAACTCTTTCGATTTATCAATTCAAGCATCAAGACCGTCTCCAGTAATTCCCTTTGTATTCCATTTCTTTCTGAAGCCCTATCAATCTCATAAAAATAATCTTTTACAAATTCCCCTTCAAATTTGATTTTTCGATAAGTCATGCATAAATCGGCTGCAAATGTCTTACAATCCATGTAAGGATTTGATTTTTCGCAATATTCAATTACACTCCTTACGCCTACTGGAATACACATTCCAAGTAACTGAATAATGATATTGAATCCTGTATTGTCAAATACATATACTTCTTTATTTTTCAAAATCATAGGAAGCAAAATATTAATTGAAAAGCATCCGCAGGATATAGAAAAAACAACCGATAAAATGCAGGATATAAAGTAAACAAATTTTATTTCACTATCAAAAAATGCAAATAGACGATATTGATAAATAGACGGCCATGAGCACAGAAAGCTTCCCACAGCAATCCCAAATAGAATAGTTCGTTTAGAAACGCCAATAATTTCAAATACGAAGGAAAGAAATGCTATGAACAGAAGCCTTGAAGCCGCTGCATATATTGCTTTTTTTAAGCTTTTACTATAAATAATATCCCGTACAGAATAATATGTGTTCGGAAAAATCACTAATTGAAACGGCAAAATTAATAGATATAAAAAAGCAATCAATACGCTATACACTAATTCGGAATATGAAACCACTATTTCCTCTCCTATCTCACCTTTAGCATTTATTGTATATCATATTTATGGAATTACACAATCGAATTATTCATACATTTTTTCAAGCTGAATCAACTCAACCCCTTCTTCTGCCTGCGCATCGAATCCGCTCCGCGAAATAAACGCATACCGATAACAATTCATCCCCGTCCGCCTGACCTGCTCGATTTCCTGCTGAATCACGCTCTGCGTGAGCGGTTCGCTGCGGAATTTCGCCTCATAAAAGACGTAGCCATTCGGGTCTTCGGTTACAATATCGAACTCGCCGTTCGTCCGCGTCTGCGGATCATCGTAATAATACTTTCCGATTCGATCAAACGGAATCGGGAGCTTTCCCGCACGATTTTGACGAATCAAATACTGCCTGCAAATTTCCTCGAACTGGCGCGGCACATACTGCTTTTCAAAATCATCCCTGATATACCGGTCATAAAACACGTCGGAATCCATCACATTCATCTGCGAGGAATAGCGGAACACATACCGATAGTAAAACAGCGAAAGATTATCCGTAATGATATACCCTGCTTTGCGCTTGTTGTTCACATCGTTAATCGGTGCTTCCTTCTTGACAACCTCCATGCGAATGAGCTTTTCCAGCACATCCGCCAACGCCGGGCTGCTGGACACATGGGACTGCGAGAGTAAATCGCTGTACTTCGAGAATCCCCGTGCCAGCGCTTCAAACACCTCGTTTGCATTGTTGATTTTGGAAATTTCCGATTTAAGGTACATCGAAACTTCATTTTCCAGCCGGGCGTCCGGCGAAGCAATCAACTCGATAATGTTCTCCCGAACCGAAAGCTGCGAATTGATGAGCCTGTTGTAATACGGAATTCCACCGAACACGCTGTACAGCCTGACCTTATCTTCATCAGAAAAAGTCGGATAAAACAGTGCCGATTCGTAATAATCCATCGGCTTCAAATCAATGGTTCGATCCACGCGCCCATACAGCGGATTCTCCCGAAGTAAAAGGGATTTCATGACATCTACATACGAGCCGCACAGGATGAGCTTCAGCGCCGATGTATCGCGATAGCGGTCAACCAACGCCTGCAAAACGCTGTCCATCCCCTGCACAACTTCGCGCAGATACGGATACTCATCCAGCACCAGGATCATCGGCTTTTCCTTCGCCGCTTCAAACAGATACGTCAGCAAAGCTTCCATGCTGTCAAAAGACGGCTTTGGGAAATGAAACGTATCCGCCAGCAGTACGGACAAACTCTCCGTGTTATTCTGTTCCGTCGTCTGTTTGCATTCAAAATAGATGCTGGTTACATCCGTTTCGCGCAGGCTCTGCTTAATCAGCTCACTTTTGCCGACGCGCCTGCGCCCATAAATCAAGCCAAGCTGCATCCCTTCATACAAAAACAGACGATGCAAATCCTTACGTTGCTTTTCCCGTCCGTAGAATTTCATTGACTCGGTCACCTCCGACTCGGTTTAGTCCGAGTTCATTATACTGTATCGAACAGCAAGATTCAATCCTCCACCAAATATTCTAGCGAGTACATTCCTTGTTATTCTTCTGAATTATCTGTCCGCAATTCGTACTGATTCATCACCGTACCTATTGCCTCCTCCATCTCACGACGTCAATTCGAGAGCAAGTCTTGACCAATATAGTGCAGCAGTAAGCATCATTGTCTGCACATAAGCACATACTCACAATTCTATCAACATGCTATTCTGATATTGGACGTTTTATCCTGAATTCACAATACAAGACTTTTATAGTTGAGTTTATGACTTCAAAAAAACCGATTTTCTACCATAACTTGTAATATAAACTCCCTTTTGTGCGCGAGTCATTGCTACATAAAGCAGGCATTTTTCCGAAGTTACTGACTCAACCTCGGAAACTGGATCCGTTTTATTGATTGCAGATGGTAATGGAATAATCCTACTGTTCGCAGCTACAATAAATACATACTTAAATTCCAGTCCCTTTACCCGATGCATCGTGGCAACTCGCAATCCATCAAAACTACGATCATCAACTTTGTTTCTCTTAATTACATAGGCGCAAATCCCAGCTTTTGTAAAAAGTGCAATGTAATCGTCAACCAGCTTTTTGGTACGTGCTACAACACATATATCAGTGAGAGAAATGCCATTTTCTTTTAGCTTCTTCACTTCATGAAGAAGGAAATCAAATTCATCATTAGCATTTTCAAAATTCTCAACTATCGGTTTTTCTCCATGCGTAAGGGATTGACATTTATCTCCAAGATCAGAATTTTCATCCAAGTCATCAAAAGAAATACCATTCAATAACGCAAAAGCGTATTTGCGAATTTCCTCTGTAGTGCGATAATTGATTTTCAATATGCTGCTACGACCGCGAACATTTATACCACACTTAGAAAGGGTAGGATGATTTCGATATATTCTCTGGTGAGAGTCACCAACTATGAAAATATCGTTTGGATGTTCTTCTCCTGCCAACGCTCTAATCAAACGATATGCATTGTCGCTGAAATCTTGCCCTTCGTCGATGATAATACTTGCATATCTTGGTTTTCTACCCGTAGATTGAAGCAGTTTGGTACTTTCATACATGGCGGTGTTTATATCACGTATCTGGTTCTCTTTCATCAGATTTTGATAGTTTTCAAAAACCTTCCAAACCTGCATTCTTTTTTTTCGATCAAGTCTAGTGCCTCGACCATTTCGGGTTGCCCTCACATATTTTTCAAGCGTGAGCGCTTCTTGTGCTATCGCAATCCTGTTCCACTCTTCTTCATAGAACGAAGTCTCAAACGGCAGATCGATGTTTGCTGACAAAACAGCTTTCTCCCAAAGGGGATTTATCACATCGTCATACCCAATCTGAGCAGAGAAACCGGACTCACGAAGAAACTGGTTCACCCAGGCATCCAAATGAATGACTTCTATTCTTCGGAGTTCTTCCAAGGTACAGATTTTACGCAGATTCTCTCGGATGTCAGCCGCAAGATTAGCGGTAAAGGTAGTCACCAGAATTCTTTGCTGTCCTTCGCATTTTGATGCCAAATGTTTTGCTCTATGCATGGCAACTACAGTTTTGCCGGTACCAGCGCCACCAAGCACTCTTGCGGAACCAGAATACTCTTTCTGGACAATTTTTCTCTGCGTCGGATGAAGAAATACACGCCATTTTTCCAATGGTTCTGCCATAATTCGACGCAATTCATCTTCTCCATCAACCACAACAAAAGATTTCATACTTGTAGGAACATCTAATGCAGCCGCCAAATCTTCTCCGGAAGCAAACGTGTTCTGTTCTTCGGAAACAATCTCCAAAACTTCTTCCACAGAGAAACCTTCTGCTAACCAAGAAAGATGCTCATAAGCATCATGTGGCATAGCAGGTTCCGCTTTATAAAAATCTTCTTTACTAATAAAACTTCTAACAAGATCAAGCTGTTCCTCAGGTACACCGAGTTTAAGCAAGTCATCATCATTTGCAAGAGCAAATAGAGCAACTTCTTTAGGTGTAGATGTCTGCCCCACTACAGTTTGAACATCAAACACCTGAATAGTACCCGTTTGGGGATTGACTTCACATCGTTTACGAGCAGCCCATTGATAGGCTTCATCATGGTGATCTACCCACAAGAGCAGATATACTCCAGCTTCTTGCTGACGGACAACAATACCACGATAAGTATCATCAATGCGTACTGAAAAAATCTTCCTATCTATTCCCGAATTAAGTTTCTCATAGTTAATTCCGGGAGACCTCGGATTGTTTCGGAACTTATTTACGAACTCCGTCACCTTACCTTGAACTTGTCTCGGAAGCCGAGCAAATGCCGTTAAAAAATCCGATGAAATTGCCACCTTGACATTATCCGCCATTTAGTCATCACCTCCAAAATAGCTTGCAATATCAACATCCGCAGCATCAAGTAAACTCAGAATTCTCCATCCCAATTTTTCAAGTTTCTCCTTATCTTCAGCCTGTTCAGCAGTCATGAAACCAATCCGTTTATCAGGCCATGCAATTTCTACAGTAGCAACCACTTCTCCATCATCACCTTCAACTTCATAGCCAATGTCATCTTCATCCGGAGCCGGCACACTAGCATCTTTTGCAAATTCGACAAATGCCTTTGCATCATCATCAAACAGAAGCTCCTCAATTGCATTCCAAGCATCATCAACTGCGGTCACAGGTGCAGCAGTGTCAGAATCAGTATTTACCGCAACAGGCAGTGTAAAGTAATCCATGTGGCTCATACCTACAGACGATACCGCTATAAACTCATCCGAGAATTGCATCAAGTTATAGAATCTCCAAAGTCCATTCCATTCCTGCTCATATTTATCTGTTCTATGATCCTTTTCGTCATTGAGGACAGCACAAACCGAAACAATGCCTTCCGCTTTGAGTTCAGATGCAAGAATAGCAGAATAAATTGTCAGATGTGCATTAGAACTTCTCGGAATCCAACTGCCGAATATGGTTCCAGGGAACACAAAATCGACATTAGTAAAATGTGTCTGGTCATTTACGGCTTTTACAATCATCTCCCAGTTAGTAAAAGCAAGATTGTTCTCCATTAAGGCAGGTTCTAACAGGGACAAAGAATACGCGTATGCTTGTCCCTTAAAAACGCTTTCTGCATCAGGCAGTTTAAGATATTCCAGCAGCAAATCGAAGGAAGACAACTTTGCCGGTTCAATGACATCTGCTTTTTGTTTCTTAATCATATTCTGATACATCCTCTTGCCAGAAGGCATTTTTTCTGCTTCAAGTGTTGATGTGCAGAAATCGCCCTGTGGTACAAATACACTTTGAACGTCCTTGAAGCTCAGCGACCAAACACGGAAATTGCCGCTTCTGCGAATGGCTTCTCGCTTAATTGTATCATCAGAAACGATGTCTTTATGATATAGGAACCCATCTGTGAATACAGCCACTGGCTTATGATCTGGTGCAGAAACCGGCCAGAACACAAAATCCGGCTTGCAAGCTACTGAAACACCCGAGCCAGCATCCAGAAAAACCTGAGGCTCAATTTCCCAAGCAAAGTTTTCTATTTTCACATAATAACTATGTTTTTCATTGCGAATCGTGTCGCTTACATTGGCAGCACCAAGCTTGGTGCGAATCGCCTCCATAAAGCGCTGTTCCAACTCGCTATCAAACAACGGATTGACAGGAATATCATTGATCTTATCAATCTGTTGAACATTATCTTTGCCAGAAAGAATAGATTTCAAAATTCTAATAGCCGTAGTCCTTGAAATATGACCTATCTGCTGACTCTGACGATAAGCGTACAAGCAATGATAACATCCATCTTTCTGCGGATCATCTTTGCAGGAACAATTCTCCATTACATGAAGTGCCTTCTCAAAGATTTCAATCAGAGCGTTCTTTTCATGCATCAACTGTTTCAGATAGCCCGTACCACCCGGAACAGAGTCGTAAATGACCAGATACTGCTTTCGATAATCTGCATCAGGAACAGGGGCTTCACTGACAGTTGCCCTTAGATGATCAACATTACCGAAATACTCTTTCATCCCCAACATAAATGCAGCCACAAACGATTCCATTTTCACAGAAGAAGAATCCATTGTGGTTGCCGGAACAAGAAGTCGGAGAATCTCCGTGCTGAACTCACGGTACAAGAACAGACATTCCTCATAAGCATCAGTCTGCATTAAAGCAGGCATTTTTCTTGTCTTGCAGGCGTAGCTATGGTTGGCTTTTCCGTTTTCAAATTGGATTTTGCCGCAATATTTACAGATTCTAAAGCCATTGCGTACTTCTTCGACACCGGAAACAGACAATTTTTCACCAGTCATGTCACTCTCGCCAAAGTTAATTTCACGCAGAGTTGCTTTTCGAACAAACTCATATCCAAACGGGAAATCCTCGTTGTCCATACGATATGCACAGGAAATATCGTGATCCTCATCTACGTCAACCAAGAGTTGCTTGCAGTAGAAAGTATTGCTTCGTTCATCGCTTTCATCGTTAATCAGACTCTTAGTATAGTCCATATTAGAGTAGACCATTTGAACTTTCAACATCGTTCTAACTTGTCCAGCATCAGCCCATGCAGGACTACCACATTGAGGACAAGCTGATGTATTCTTTCCAATTTCCTCAAGCCGAGCATGAGAACAATTCGGACAAAGTCTCCATCTTGCGGTCTGAGCAGTTGTCAAATCAACCTGATCTATAGTTAACTTACGCCCGTCAACATAAAAGCTATTATTAGGAGCAAACTCACTGATAGCGGAGGAAGCACTACGGCTATATTCATAGACCATCTTCTCGTATCTTTTCTTCTGAACCGGTGTTTCTTCATCCTCTTTACGATAGAGAACCGCTCGCAGAATAATACCCGCTTCAGGGAAAGCATAATTCGGAAGCAACCCCTCATCAGACAGAAAATTAAAGATATTCTTCTTGCCAATTTCCTGAAGAACCGTAAGCAGTGCTGCTTCTTCACGCTTCAATTCCTTGATTTCTTCATCATAGGAACTATCTTTTGGCTTATTTTCCAGAGCATGAATCATGGCTTTTAGAGCATCTACGCTTGTTTTCAGCGCATCCTGTTGCTTTTTCAAATCCTCGAATGCATCCAGAATTTTGACATACATAGGACTGTTATTAGCATCTTTTCCTCTGGCGAACATTTGAAGTTCTTCTCTTGCGCTATCATCGAGGTACGCTGCAAACATTTGCATGAAGGAATTCAACTGACGAGACAACGTGCTTTGCACATAATTCAAGAAGTTGAACGGAAACATATCATCTGGGCGAGCATCCAGTTTTTTCAGAACAATACCAACTTTATCAGGAATAGCGCCATCAGGAATTCCTTTTTTAACCCAAGAATCCATGCAAAAAGCAACAAACTGCCTTTCTAGAACAGCAGATGCTCGAAGAAAGATTTTAGGTGGAGTGACCTCGCCGGCAATCATCTCCAAAGGATCAGAATAAAAATACAAATCATGGGGTCTTGCATTCGCAACAGCCAAAGTCAGTGCATTACCATCCTTACGACCTGCACGACCAGCTCTCTGTAAAAACTGACTCTGAGCTGGTGGCATACTGCACAGGATAACCGTAGACAAATCACCAATATCAATACCCATTTCCAGGGTTGGAGTACACGATAAAACATTTGGGTCCCAAATCTTCTGAGTATCTTTACCACGCTTAAAATCAATTTCAAGCTGCTCTCTATTTGGACGCTCTAATAAACCAGTATGTTCCCTTGCGTTGATACGAACTAAATCACCAGCACTGTAAAGGCGACCATAATAATTGATTTCGCCTGTATCATATTTTTCAAGGAATCCACCACAGGTAGTCCTTTGGCAAGGCGCACCAACCCAAAGCTCTGCATTTTCCGCTGCAATAGCATATACAGAACCGCATTTATCACAACGCATCTGCATCACATCATCTGTGATAAAGACGCGTTCCTTATTTAATCCGTAAATCTTATAGTTTACCGAAGAAGGAACCAGAGATATTAGATTTCTCTTTACAGCTTCGTCCAGAATGAATTTGCTGATTGCCCGAAAGTTGCTGTCTTCCACCATCAATTCATTACAGCAAGAAGCAATCCAATCTACATACTTATTAGCGGAAGGCGAATCAAATTCAAAGGAAGATCGACCATTGCCAATATGCTCAGCAATAAAGCGGGGAGTGTTTCGCCCCGATTGACGACCAGGCAGCCAACGATTCCTGTCGTTTGACAGCATATAGCCATTACCATCGTTCCTAGTGTATTCGTCGAACACTTTATCCTCAAAAGCACCATTTGTGCGCATTAAGTTCAAGTACCCGATGACCATGCGTTTGAACAAATCCAATCTTTCAGTGGTCAACACGCCAAGTTCGTTGATCGTTCTTTCTTGTACAGCATCAGCAATCTGAATGATATCTTCTGCAATAAAGGAAATAACAGAGCAATTAGACTTTTCAAGCGTTCGCCCAATGTTACCGGCAAGACCAAATTCAAGCATGATTTCGTATTTTATACGCTGCTCTACTTCATATACCAAAATTTGTGCCTGCTTATCCTTGCCCAAGCTGCGCTTCTCAACCATATCTTCATAGGCTTGTTTCCAAGTTAAATTAGGCGCAATAAAAAAACTCACAAACTGCTCATCAGTCATGTGCTCATGCCAATACTCTATAAAACCATTCTGAAAATCTGCAAGGTTTTGACCAGAACCCTTCTCGGTACAGTATTTTTGAATAGCAGTTCTAAGGCCAAAGCGCCATGTTCTTGAATTGAAAAAGCCCGCTCTGTGTGCAGCATCCTGAACATTATCCGAGAATGCCAATGTCTTTTTGTCATCGTTAAACTTGGACGCAAACATTTGAGAAAGGCTTGCGCTAATTTCTGTTGCGCTGCGAAGACCCATCAACGAAAGACCGCGACGGCTACCACAACAGGGGCAAACATATTGCTTGTGGTTCTTAGTACCAGAAGTCTTGATCGGATTGGGAATCATTACATCAACCATTTCGGCACCGCAGTTGAAGCATTCATCTGTCCCATCCTCGCCAAGTTTTACTTGCAGACAATCGGGGCAAATTCTTGCAGGAATCATCCCTGAAATGCGTTCATCGTGAGAGTGAGGAAACATCATCACGATTTTTTCATCTGCACGGAAATATAGATTGTAGAACGATTCGAGATTTGTCATGGTGGCATTGCTGCGTTCGTTGAGTACAGACACCCAACCCGTAATACCGCAATCGCGGCAGTTTACAACAGGAAGATACTGCTTTGCCTGTTGCTTATTCAAATCATTCGCGATCTCATAGGTGATCTCATCCGGATCCACCTTCGCAACCACGCGACGAAGCTCACGCATCCAGAGCTGAACCTGAACATTCAAAAATGGACGTAACCTTCCTGCTTTGCCTGTTCTCGCATGAGAAATTAAAGCAAAGAGGGAATTGATCACTACAGTAGCATCAGGCAGATCTTTCAAATCCGGGTAATGGATATTCAGCTCTTCTGCGATTTTAGAGGCTTGATAATATGCACCACTGGTCAGGTTGATCACCGATTGCATGAAGCTGTGATGCATCAGCTCATATCCAAGCTGGATTCTCCCTTCATCGTCAAGGACATCAAAAGAGAAGTCCGGAAACCAATCTTTTACTGCGCTCTGCAAGTAAGCAGAAGGCTCATCTTCCTCAGACAATTTTTCCAGTTCTATAGCCTGTTCTACTGTTGGCAGCGCAAATTCCGTCACTTCAGCACCCGCAAAAAACTCTTGCGCACTCAAACGATCTTCTGTGATAATTGCGTCCTTGTCAAACGGCTCACCAAAAATTTCTTCTGCGTAGTTCAGAATATTACTGTCGTTTTCCTTTGATCCCATCGTTGCCGATGTACCGACACAGCACAGGTATCCATCATAGATGCCCAGGCGCCGTTTCAAACGACGAAGCAAACAAGCCAAATCTGTACCTTGCGCTCCATCGAATGTATGCAGCTCATCGACCGCGATATATTTCAGAGTTTCAGGTTCATTATCCCTCCACAAGAGAGCATCTTTCGGGCGCACCAGCAGATAGTCCAGCATTTTGTAGTTGGTCATCAGAATATCCGGCGCGTTGTTCAGCATGGTTTCATGGTCTGTAATAACGCCATGTTCACTCATCATACGGGCAGGTGTATGTTCTTGTCCACCAACATACATACCGACAGACACATTTCCACGGAGTTCTTCGCTTCCATAGATCAACTCCGCAATACGTTTAGCCTGATCCGTCGCCAGAGCGTTCATCGGATAAATAATCAGAGCTTTTATTCCTCGCTCACCACGGTGCTGATAGCAATATTCCAAAATCGGATAAAGGAAACACTCTGTTTTACCAGAACCAGTACCCGTTGCAACTAACGTGGATCTACCATCATCTCCGGTCAGTCGCTCAAAGGCTTTTTGCTGATGCACATAAGGAAGATATGCAGGATGAATTGCTTCAAAACAAGTGGGCATTTCCGCTGCCACACGGAACGGAAGGCGCACAGCAACATAAGGCTCATGGTAAACAGAGCCTTTATTCGCCAGCATTTTCTGTACGGAACCTTTGAACGGTTCGTTGGTCATCGGGAATGTGGTTTCAATATAATCCCCAATGCCTTTCTGTAATTGTTTAGCAAGTATGGATGGTAACATACTGCAATCCTCCTAAATATTTTATGATTATCCGATGCGTTGAATTTTCTGACCATTATAGGTGAGGCCGCATTTAGACGCTGCTAAACAAACCTTTCCTGCACATTTATCAAGCTGGCATACCGCTGTCTGAACTTTCGCATCGTCTGCGACAGTCAATGCTTCCTGCTCCGCGTCCTCTTGAACATTTGTTTTTCCAGACGGCATCATGTACACCTGCTCAAAATTTCCTCTCGACGCAGGAATTTCAGCAGTGGTCTTTTGGGCTTGTGCTGTATACAGGGCCGCTTCAGCTCTCAATTTTTCCGCCTCTGCCTTTTCTTTTTCTGCCTGAGCATCTGTCAATCTCGCACTCGCTTCGATTTGCTTTATTTCAGCATCTGTTTTTTTACGATTATGATGATCATTTATCAAGATGTTCACTGATGAGATGATAGCTGCAATTCCCGAAGCAGTAGTGCCATCCGTACCTTTGATTTTACCCATAACTATTTTTGCGACTGCACCAACTGAAATTACTGCAACTGGAATGTGGGGGAGAATCATTTCAATAAAGCCGGGTGAACCAACCGCGGTCTTGATGCTCACTCTATCACGAAAACTATCCATTCCATATAGCTTTGCTATTTCATCCATAATGTCGAGAAGACCTGCTTGCAACTCAACATTGTATGCAAGACTTAATTCTGACTGACTTGTCTTATGAAATGAGATATGTACAGCATCCCCTGAAATATATACAGGGAAAAGATTGCGAAAAATAAGTCGGGCTTCCTCTGTGATATCAGAGATAGTTTGCTGTGCTCTTAGCGCTCTAAACAGATAGATATCCTGCCATGAATCTACTACCTTTAACCACTCGACGGATCTCTTGTGGCTATAGTCACACTTAGCGTAGTCATCGGACTGTTGTTTGTGGCATACCGTCTCCACAATCGACCCAATTTTTCCAATGGCGATCTGCTTCCCTCCTGATGAAGGAATTACAACGAGATCGTTTTCTTTCATTCTGTTATAGAAAGTATCCATTTGCCCAAGTATTAAACCGGGGCGTTTTTCATCCGGGTATAGGCCTTCTATTTTTTCCTTCTTGCTGTCATAGGAGATGCTCTTATCAGTAATCAAATCTGGGCTGACTTGTTCCCAGCCAAGGCCTATAAAATTGTTGACCTGAAAGTCAAGATAGAACCTTCCTGCTTTCGTTCTAAAAAACCAAACTTTTTGCTCATCTCCGATGACGGGAATATTAAATTCAGCTGCAAACAAAGAGATTAAGTCCAATACAAGCACCTCCGTAATTGTTTTTTATTTCCCGTACTTCTCCTCAAAGAACTTCCAAGCAGTCTCGTAGTCCTGCTCACGGTCACAGCGGTCAAACGGGGCAACGTACTCAATGGTACGCTCCACAGGGCCGCCGGGCATGGTGTCGTCCATGATCGTGCGATAGAACTTTTTACCGGCAGGAGCATCCTTCATGTTCAGCTCAAACTCCTTCCGGTCGAAACCAACCCCCACGAGGCTGCGGTTGTTGGTAAAAGTGATTCGGCCGTTGGCATCATACCAAGTATCTGCTTCGTAGCTTTGCAGAACAGGGAACTGAATGCGGTAGATGGTTTTTAGCTGTTCCAAAGTCATCCCCAGAGCCATTGCTGTCAGGACGTCAATTTCCACCAGTGCCTGACGGCGCTCGTAGTCGGTGCGCAGCGGAGTATCCCAAGTCCACTCTTGGGTCAAAGTGCTGAATTTCGTGTTTGCAAGGCGATGGTCAGATTTTGACCAGCAACTGTCGCAGAACAACGAGTCAAAGCATTTTCTCCACAACTCTCCATAGCGCTTTGTTAAGCAGTTCAGCAGTAGTGAAAGTAATCTGACTTGCTTAGCATATTCGTTATCAAAATACGGCAAGTTGGACAGTGTTTCAAAGTAAACATCAGAACGACCCGTAATTTTTATGTATCCATCATATACAACAGATGCCATCAAGCCTGCCGCTGTGATTAAGTCTTTATTGTCCTTGAATGCCAAACCAAATACAGTATGAATGTGCCCGCTCCCTGGGATACCAATAGTAGGAACCAAGGTTCTTTCCCCACTCTGATTCAGCATTCTTCTTGTCAGTAATTTGTAAGATTCAATATAGCTACCCCATGGTGTTACAGGCGCACGTTTGGTATATTCATCGGTGTACATCAATGGAATATAAATACTTCTTGACAAATAGATGTCCGGTATGTTTGTAATATCTATCGAATCATAATCACTATTCAAGACGCATTTAGAGCGAGGAGTCTTAAACAACGGATTTGCAACACCAATATGCGGTCCAGAATAAATCATCTGTATGTTAGTGTCTGGAAATTGTACCTTACGCTCAATAATGCTCGCATTTTGCGCTCCAGTTTCATTCCACATTTGCGTAGTATATATAGAGTTCTGAATTGTTCCAAGATTGTTTTGCTGATTTGCAAAACAATCCAGCACTTCTAATAATTCTCGACAATGAATAACTGGTAAACGTGCTTGCTTCCATTCATCATTTCCATCAAACAGCTTTGCAAATACTGCCAGTTCTTTTTTCGTAACGTGAATGATTCGGTCGGGATGTCCCTTTACATTCCAATCACCGTTTTCATCCTTAATACCCGGTATCGTTGCAGTAGCGTCTCCTTCGTAACACTCTACGATGCTTTTAGCATCGTAGAGATTACTGATGGTGTCGAAAGACACCATCAGTGGACCACCATACACATTCAAACTGAATTGTGTATGGTGGTCCACTTCGGGAAAAAGCTTCCTCTCATTTGCAAATTGAAAATGATAACGCAAACGAGGGTACAGCTTTTCCCGAAGTGCACCACCCTTCGGGTCATCGTAGACGCCCTCAGGGTGTACAAAAGCGGCAACGCCGCTTTTACCACTAAACATCCAAGACTGCGGTAAAAAGCACTTGAACAAATTCGTCTGTTGTCCCTTCAAATCTGCATAATTTTGTACTGCGTTTAAGAAGGCTTGTTCACCAGACAGCATTTCATATTCCGAAAAATACATTTTTCGTGTTACTGTATTTTCCAGTACCTCTGCTCGTTTATGCGTTGTTTGTGTAGCGGTCAATTTCTTTACTGCGAACATCGGATGCGTATCAGAAAGTACGCTCTGCTCGTTCCATTCAATCTTAATCCACGGCGGATTACCAATAATCAGATCAAATCCGCCACGCTCTGCAAACAAGTCTGCAAATTCAAGCTCCCAGTGCATGAACTTGTTCTGTTCCGCAATTTTACGCACCAGAGCAAGTCTCGGAAACAGCATGCAAAGGTTGTCGATATCCACCTCGCTCTGTCCGGGGAGCAGTTCACTGATCTTGGAAATGATTTCTTCCTGTTCGGTCGGGAACAAGCTTATCTGCTGGTATTCCAGCATGTTGGAATTGCCCTCGGTGGGGAAAGTTCCCACAAGGATCAGATTCAGGTCATTGATGAACATGCTTCTGCTAGGCAGCAATTCCGCCTGATCGATGGGCCAGAACCACAGGGCGCACCAGTAATCCATGGCAAATTTCAGTCGTGCATATGGACCGGCATTCTTCACATGTTCGGATTTATAGAGTTTTGAATAGATCAAGTCCTTCTGGCGGATGCTGGTATGAGAATCGGTATCGGTATCCTTATGACCGTAGATGGAAAGCACATCCTGCGTTCCATCCTTCACGGTCTGGCGCAGCTTCACCTGCTTTTCCCACAGATTATCTACGGTAAGCGAAAGCTGGCGCAAGGATTCCAGTTCGTCCTCGCTGTAGGGCGCGGTGAACCTCTTGTTCCAGTCTTTCATGCGCTTGATATTGTCCGGCTCCAGACTCTTAATCACCTTATCATTGTAATCACACATGCCGGGATCGCCCAGCAGAAAATGCCAGATCTGACTATTGCCGCGGCGCTTTTTGCGCTCCATGCCTACAGGCACACGCTCCGGTGCGTTCTCATACCAATGCAAGCCCTTACTGGTCGCGGTCAGAGCGGTCTCGGAATACACCTGCCGCCTTGCGCCGATTAGGGAGTTTCCGTTTACCAGCTGCGTGCCAAACCAGGGCACAAAGCCGCCTTCATAAATGGTATTCAGCCACAGGGAAACTTCTGCCAGCTCAACAGCCACAGGGTTCAGGTCGATGCCATAAACATTGCGGTCGGCAATAAACATCTTGACCTTCTGCAATTCATTAAATCTCTTTTCATAGCTGATAATCTCGCCGGTTTCTTTCTCTTTGCGAGAGATATAAGCTTCTGCCAGCTGATTGATTGCTTCGTTCAAGAACGCTGCACTGCCCATAGCAGGCTCGCAGATGGTCAGCTTGAGAATTTCATCCGCAGTTTTTCCCTCAAGAAGCTCCTTCAGGGCATACTTAACCAGGCACTTGGTCAAGACCTCCGGTGTGTAGTAGGATGCGGATTTCTCACGTTCTCTACCTGCCAGACGATAAATGAAAGTGCCTTTTTCATACATGCGGAGTTTGCCCGCTTTTTCACCAGATTCATAACGAACACGCTCATCTTCGGTATATTGGTCAAGCTCAGATTCAGATACAAAGTAACCGACATCCAGCTCGTTGAAACTGTCACCGGCTCTCTTTACTTCATAGAGGTCATGTTCAGCAATAAATCCTCGATAGGAAAGAAGTGCCTCGTACACTGCGCCCATCTGGTTGATACCCAGATTGGCATAGGAAATACGACCACGGCGACCATTTTTTCTGCCCGTTGCCCTTGTTAAGCTCATAAGGTCAATGATGCGCAGCATACAGCTGTTTCTCAGCTTGGCATTGGTAATCATCTTGGTATATTCCGGATCGAAGATATGTGCCTTCAGCGGAGCAATCAGGAACATATCGTGCAGGCTATTGGAACCTGTTGCTTTTTTCAGTTCTTCTTCCGTTTTCGGATAGCCGTCATAAATCAGCTCATAGAGCTTTGCCAGAGTTTCATGCAGGTAATAGCCATCACCGACTTCATTGACATCATCACGGACGTTATCCGCAATATCTCGCAAGCTTTCCAGAGAATATCCAGAGTAATAACTCTGTGCTTTAATCGGTGCATAGCCAAGTTCCGATCTGGACTCAATAAAGAGCACAAACAGCATACGATACATATAGCGCAGACACTCTAACGTCAGCTGTCCGGCATCTACAGGGTTCGCATCAAGATCACGACCAAGGCGTGTCTTCATATCGTAAAGGACTTCGTTGCCGAGCAGTTCAATGCTTTCACGGAGGGCGTACTTTAAGTCTTGCGATACACCGGAAGCATTCTTCTGGCTCTGTTCATCCAACTCATCCAACAGAACTTTTCCATCATCAGGACAAAGAGAATCCTTATGAAGCAGGACAGCCATTGCCTGCAAAGTCGTGTTTTCCAGCCGAGAAAAAATCTCCTCAAGTTCAAACTGAAGATAGCGCTTTTCATTCCACTTGTTGCGGTCAACAAGAGCAATCTGATTCATGCCAATCAGCATGACGAAACGAGGCGGTTCCGCAGAGCCGAAAAGGATTTTCGTCACCAAGTCCTCGTTTGGTATTTCATTCAGAATACCCTTATGGAGCGTTCCAACTGCATCTTCATCCACATCATCCGCATTAAAAACAAAGCTCTCCATAATGCCTGCATCGGATTCTTTAGATGCTGACAACAATACCCACAGCACTGGTGCGCCATTGCTTTTTGTCATTTCGAGATAAACCGGAATCGACAGAGAATCATCCACGGTCACAACTTCTGGTTTTGCTTCCGGATAGCCCAATGATTTCAGATAGCTACCCGCAAGCGCCTTGATATTGGCGAGCACTTGTAAGTTTACAGAAGAACGGACAAACTTATCATGTGCCGTATAATACTGTCGTGCATTCTGACGCAAAAGCGACCAGGGAGTACGGCTTTCTTCCGACTCCCTTGCTTCTGCATTCCATCCACTTATGGTGGCACTCGCATTTTCCTCAAACACAGTGGAAAAATAATGATTGGTAAAGTATTCGTTTTTATTGACGATACCTGTTAAATCCATGCTCATTGCGATACCCCCATCAGCACAGATACAACTCTGATGTATGGGTTGTTCTGTATTGTCAAAGTCTCTTTCACCCAGTTCGTAAACTGATCAAAGAGTTCATCTACCCGGCGCTCCTGCTCCTGCCTTTTTCGTTCATGCTCGAACAATGTCGTCTGGTAGTATTCTTTATGCTTCCCCTGAAGCGCAATCAACTTATCAACCTCTTCATCCAGCAGCGGATTCATTTCCGTCAGATATCTATTGTAATGTTCATTCAAATGCACTTTTGCTTGGGAAACTACATCGCGCAGCAAGGAACTTGCAGCGGAAATTTCACCTTCACCGATGCAATTCGTATTCGGAATCTTGGGATTGCTCAATCCTGTTTTCTGTACCACTTCATTCATGGCTAACACCCTAACAAATTTGCCATTCTGGTACAACAAACCAAACCATTCATCAACCAAAGGGGTTGACTTTAGATTCGGCATGCTGCCGGTTACAACATAAATGCATTCGCCAGCCTTTAACGTTCCAGGAAGCCCAATAACAGGGGCTTCATCCCTCTTAAACAGCAAACCTGCTTTGTCATTAACCCAACTCAGAATGGGATGGAGTTTCCACAAATACTGAGTAGTCGGCCAGGCAGACTCGTCCATGTTTTTCTGCATACTGCTTCGCATTTGCTCCATGCAGAAAGCCTTATCATCAGAAACACGGAGGGTTTCTCCCTGCGGTAGTGCTTCTTCCGGGACGAGTGCTTTCAAACGTCGCTCCATATCAGGAGTCAACCTGATATCCAAACCGGAAACTGTTTTCAGTCTTTCAACAGGATGATTTTCTGTCTGATTTAGATATGTGAGTGCCTGATACAAATAATCTATATCCGAGAACAAGGTGTCATCCGAAACAATCTCTGATTTTTTCTCGTCCTCATCTTCTTCTTTGCCTGCTGCTGCCATCAACGCTTCAAATGGATCGAAGTCGTCTTCACCCGCATCCAATGTTTGTTCAAAAGCATCTGAATCCGAACCGGCTTCGATTGTTTCAGCTACAACGAGTTCTTCATCTTCGATGGTAAACTTACCGAGCAACAGAGACGGATCTCCAATGTTTTTCAGAGCCTGTTCCTCTTTTGTAATCAAGATTTCGATGATGCGCATATCGCCCTTGATACGTTTGTTATCGCTCTCAATGAGCATATAACGAATATCAGGGTGTTTCTGCTGACCATATCTGTCGATTCTCCCGTTTCTCTGTTGGAACACCATTAAAGACCAAGGAATGTCAAAATGAATCAGTCTATGACTCAAATAATGCAGGTTCAAACCTTCAGATGCTACATCCGATGCGACCAAAACACGAACCGGAGATTCCGTGCGGCCAAAATCTTCAACGATGCGTTGCTGTTCGGCGTCGCTCATCCCTCCGGAAATCTCCTGGATGACGTTTGCCTTCAATCCAAGGTCTTGGCGAAGTCTTTCAGCAAGATACTTCATGGTTTCGATACGCTCAGTAAAGATAACGACACGGTCGCCGCTATCAGCTGGATTCCAAGCGTATTCCTTACTTCTGAGGAGATCAAGGAGTTTCTGATAGCGTGTAAAATCTGCCGGAGTAATTGCCTCCAACGCAGTTTTCAGGCCTTCAAGCAGACGAATATCTTTGATGTCATCTGCGGCATATTTCTTATATAGTTTCTTCAAGCGTGCTTCGATACTCTTGATGCAAGCCGCCGGACTGGAGAACAAAGATTTTTCCAAGCTGGTCTTAAACAGCTGACCTGAACCTTTGGTTTTACCCAAATCCATCTCCAGTTGCATTTCAGCAAAAATATCAAAAGCGTATTCTTCCTTTGCGGATGCATTGCAACGCTCAAGTGTGATTTTTCTTTCCAGAAAAGAGCCGCTGACCTGGTCTTTGACATCTTTTTTGAAACGACGGATGCACAGTCCTTTAATATCTTCGGGAGTATAGTTTTCTGGGTCTGCAATTGCGGTCGGATCAAGCATATTCATCAAAGAAGCAAAACTTTTTGCCCGACCATCATGAGGCGTTGCGGACAACATTATCATGGTGTCACTACGATCTGCAAGCAGCTTCGCAAGACGAGAACGCTGCGCCTGATGATCTCCACGCTCTGCAACGTTCTGAGCTTCATCGATTACAATAATGTCCCAATATGCATTTTCCAGATGAGTACGATATTCAACGTCTCGCTTTAAGGTGTCGATAGATACAATTGTCTTGTCATAATAGAAAAAAGGATTATAATTCGACGGCAAGTTGGCACGAATCTTTTGAATCCGGTTAGAATCAAGGCGCACCAAAGGAATGGTGAATCGGTTCCACATTTCCTTTTGGAACTGTGTCATCATGCTCTTAACGGTAACAACCAGTATTCTTTTACCCTTACCACGAGCAATTAGCTCAGACATCAAAATACCAGCTTCCAAAGTTTTGCCGAGACCTACGGTGTCCGCAATGAGAATTCTCTGCCGAGGACGCTGAAGTGACAGTTTAGCCGGATCTAACTGATAGGGCATCAAATCCATAGCTGCTCGATGTCCAATATGTAAGTTGAAATCGGTAGGAATCTGCTGACGCCACTGACTTTCTAGATATAGCAATGCTCTCTTATAGAATGGTGAATAATCAGCAACCAATTTCACTTCAGCAGGATTCACGACTTGGATTTGTTCCAAATCAGTAAGAAAACCTGCCTCTCTGTCCTTGACTAGCGGAGAAATACCAACGCAATATAAGGTCTTATTCCCAAGATTGTTTGTCTCAATCTTTTTAATCATCCATTCTTCATCTCGAATGATTGTTCTCATACCCGGTGCAAAATCTACCATTTCCATTTTCTCTCTTTCAAAATGTAACTATTCAATCAATCATCACAGCAAGTCATTTTTCTGTATCGAAACATATATCATCAATTGTTTTTGCCTTATTCCTTAATTTCTTTTCCTACATCTTCATTCGGAACAAATATGAAATATCATCAATTAAACATTTAAGCTTTTACAAATATGTTCAGGCATGTTATAGCAGCATTTCATCGGGACGCATCTTAATGGTAGTCTATAGATTAGTTTTATCAGATTCTTATCGACAAGGAGTTCTCACTTCTCATAATCAATGATTATATAAGTTGTGCTTCCAAATTCAATCCAATACAACGCTTTTATATTCAGATGCGTCCATATTTCCGCGCAGAACACATGCTGCATCCCAAATCTGCTTCTCAAATCCAATATTCGCAGAGGCCTGAGCTTTTTCCATATCTGTACTCCTTCAAATTTAATCAAATAGCTTCAATAGTCTGTTTCATTATACCATGTCATCCATCCAAAATCGACAATTCATCTGGACTTTTTCAGATACATCATTCCAAAAAGTCACTTTCTCTGTTTTCCCCTCATTCTCTTTTTCGGCAGCTGCTCCTTCCTCAATTCCGACTGCATCAGCACCTCTTTGAACGAGCGCTGCTGCACTTCCGTCAGTTTGTTCCACTTGATTTTCCATTTCGCCATGAGCATGGCTATCGTTCGGTCAATCCAGATTTCATCGTCTGGCACATTCTGTTCTTTCTGTTCGCGGGCAATGTCCGCTTCCCGAATCAGCTGCTGAACGTATTTCTCGATTTCTTCGAGTTGCCGACTCCCTTCGCTTCTTTCAGCGTACTTGTCCCGCAGGAAGCGCAGGATTGGGCGCAGGTCGTTTTTGATTTTCATCTCAAAATACTCGTCCTCGTCAATCTGCGCTTCTTTGAACGTCAAGATCTGTGCATTTGAATCCTCACTGATGTTCGTCTCCTTGATAATTTTCATGCGGACGGCTTCAAACAGCATATCAATCGCCCGAATCGCGTTTCTCGCTTCGCCGTCCACCATAATTTCCATATCCATCAGTAATTTCGGAAAATCCGGATGCGTCGCCATTTCGCAAAGCAGTCGGTTGTTGATTTTTCCGCTTTTGAGCAGCTTTGCCATCTCGCTGCTGATGTTCAAATCATGGATATCTCCCTGCATCGGGTTTTCGAGTTCTGACAGTCCCAGCAGATAATCCGTCGAAACGCCATAGAATTTCGCCAACGTGACCAGTGCAAATTGGCTGACCTCTTTGCTTTCGTTCGTCTCATAATTACTCAACGCCGAGCGTGAAAGCCCCGTTTGTTCCGCCAGCTCGTCCAGCGTAAGCCCGCGTCTGCCCCGCAGCATCTTTAATTTTTCAGAAATCGGCATCGTCTCAAGCATTTCTTTTTCCCCTCATCGTTTTTTCACATTTTTCAATTTGGATAACCGCTTCAAGAGCGTGGATTTTTTGCGATTTTGCGAATTTATCCATCGTTTAGGAATCATCTGTTATTTTTCTTGTTTTTGTGATATGATCTGCTCGTCGATCGACAGAACCCGACGGAACGGAAGGGCGCACTTCTATACATCCTTCGGATGTATCTTCGTGCTTTACGCGCGGTTTTCCTCTTTGCCCTGCTCCCGCAACGCAAGAGACTTTGCGCAGCGTTGCTGCGTCCAAGAGGGCTGCCCCCTCTTGCGGCGCTCTGCGCCTATCCCCCGCGTACTTTGCATCAGCCACGATCTGCAAGCAGATCCCGTCTGCCGCAAAGTTTTTGAATCCTTCCGCAGCCGTTTTTCTCATTCGTTTTTTCAGAAAGGAATCCACACGCCATGAACAAAACGCCATCTTCCCACATCGAACCGAATCAAAAACTGCGTAATCTTGAGCAGGAAAAAGCGCAAGCCGAGCATCGCAGCCAGCGTCTCCAAAACCGCGAACGCTATCTAAGCGAAGGCACACGGAAAAAGCGTACCCATCATCTTTGCAACATGGGCGGCGCGATTGAAGCCCTCTGCCCGCAGGTTGCCGCATTGAATAAAGCCGACTTTTACCGCGTCATGGAGCGCATCTTTGCGCTTTCCGCGGTGCAGGACATTCTTCTGGATATGACGCTCGAAGATGATGAGGATGATATCGAAAACATCCGCTTTGCCTTCGCCGCCGAAAACCAAATTGCGCATGATCCGCGTGGTATTCCATCGTTTGAACAAAGCTGATGGCACTGTATCATTTCTCCGTTTCTCAAATCAAGCGAAGCGCGGGACAGAGCGTCCTTGCTGCCGCAGCGTATCGCGCAGGCGAACGCCTGTACAGCGAATATTATGACGAAATCAGCGACTACACGCGCAAGGGCGGCGTTCTTCATACGGATATTCTGCTGCCTGCTCATGCCCCCGAGCGCTTCCGTGATCGGGCAACGCTCTGGAACGCCGTAGAAGCCGCTGAACGCCATCCCAAAGCGCAGCTCGCATACAGTTTTGACATCGCGCTGCAAAACGAACTTTCACTGAACGAAAATATTGAACTGGCTCGCGCTTTCGTGCAAAAAGAATTTGTGGATCGCGGAATGATCGCCGACCTTGCCATTCATTCTCCCGACAAGGCTGGCGGCATTCCCAATCCCCACATGCACGTCATGACCACCATGCGTCCATTGAATCCTGACGGCAGTTTTGCGCCCAAGCAGTGTCGCGAATACGTGCTGGATGCCAGCGGAAACCGCATCCGCGGTTCAGACGGTCGCTGCCGTTTCAATGCCGTCCATACCACCGATTGGCATTCTCCCGAAAGGCTCGAATCGTGGCGCACCGCATGGTGCAACGCCGTCAATGCCAAGTTTGAAGAAAAGGGAATTCCTTCGCGCATCGACCACCGCTCTTATGCGCGGCAAAGCGTCGAACAAATTCCAACCGTTCACGAGGGACCCAACGTTCGCAAGCTGGAGCAGAAGGGCATCCGCACAGAAAAGGGTGAGTTGAACCGCTGGATTCGCTCCATAAACAAGCTGACACGCGCGTTAAAGGCACAGATCGAGAAGCTGACCGAATGGATCAACACTCTCCGCTCCGAGCCGGAAGCCTCTAAAACGCCCACGCTTTGGGAATTGGTCAGCGAAGCACAGCAGCGGCGCTATGCTCAGGCATGGAGCCAAAAAGGAAAAGTCCGCGACCTCAAGCAATTTGCCGAAACCGTCAATTTTCTGCAAGCCCATCAGCTTTTCACCCTTGAAGACCTTTCCGCCCGGCTCTCCCAAACCCGTTCTGCCTTTCATCAGTTGAGCGATACGCTCCATTCCACTTCTTCCCAAATCCGCGAATTGGAAGCGCTCATTCGTCAGGCAGACATCTACGCCAAGAATAAGCCGATTTATGAAAACCTGAACGCGATTCACTGGAAAAGCCGGCGAGACGCTTACGCACAGGAACATGACGGTGAACTCCGATTGTTCTATGCCGCTCGCCGCATTCTCAAAGAAAAACTGGGCGACAAACCGCCGACAGTCAAGGTTTGGAAAGAAGAACTGGAAACCCTTCGGCAAAGTTACGCCGAACAAGCTCCGCGCCTGATTCCTCTTCGCGACGAGCTGCTGAAGCTCTCACAAGTGCAGCACAATGTTGATCTTCTTCTCCGTGAACGAGAAGAACGGCATCATCCCGAAATATCCAGATAAGGAGGTTCCCATGCCCGACTCCGTTCCCATGATCCGCCTGAGCGACGTGCAACAAACCGCCGTTCACTGGCTCTGGTATCCATACATTCCCTTCGGCAAACTGACCATCCTGCAAGGCAATCCCGGCGAGGGCAAGACCTATTTCGCCATGTATCTCACAGCCGCCTGCACCAACCGTCAACAGCTTCCAAACGGTGAGCTGCTCGATCCCTTCAACGTGATCTATCAGACGGCGGAGGACGGTCTCGGCGATACCGTCAAGCCCCGCTTAATCGAAGCAGGCGCCGACCTTGACCGCGTGTTGGTGATTGACGACCGCGAATCCATGCTCACATTGACAGACAAACGCATTGAGCGTGCCATTCGCGAAAATCAAGCCAAGCTGTTGATTATCGACCCGATTCAGGCGTTTCTGGGCGCTCAGGTCGATATGAACCGCGCCAACGAAGTGCGACCGATCTTCCGCGCACTGGGTGAAATTGCCGAAGCCCACGACTGCGCCATTTTGATGATCGGTCATCTCAACAAAGCGTCCGGCTCACAAAGCACCTATCGCGGGCTTGGTTCCATCGACATGACTGCTGCCGTGCGCAGTCTCCTGTTCATCGGCAAGGTCAGGGACGACCCCACCACGCGCATTCTGACGCATGAGAAAAGCTCGCTGGCACCTCCGGGCAAGTCATTGGCTTTCTCGCTCGGCGATGCGGACGGTTTTCGCTGGCTCGGCGAATATCAGCTCACCGCCGACGAGCTGCTTTCTGGCTCGGAACACACGCCCACAAAGGTTGAGCGTGCCGAAAAGCTCATTCTCTCCCTGCTAGAAAACGGGCGCGTCTGTCCCAGCAGCGTCATCGACAAAGCCGCACAGGAGCAGGGCATTTCCCCGCGTACCGTCCGTTCCGCCAAACGAAACCTCGCATCCAAGCTGTACGTCGTCCGCGACGGAGCACAGTGGATGGTGAGTCTGCTCTCTTAGCCCTTTTCCTCAAGTGGCAAAGCGGCTCTAAGCCCTTTTAGCCTGCCACTTCGCCACTTGAATTGTTTTTCTCTATGAAAGGAGTCCCATGACAACGATTCAGGGCTTCACGCCGCCCCCAAACCATGCTACAATGGGCGTGGAATCCACGATCCTTGACAACCTCACACCGGCCCCGTCAGACATGTCTGGACAAGGAGAACCGGATATGTCTGCAAAACTCAAACAACGAGCGGTCATCAACGGGAAGGTCTTCTGGCTGACCGGCTCAACGCAACAGGAACTCTTTCAATCGTATCTGTCCCACGCCATCACGGAGGGCGTTGTCGTTCCGCCGGATGAAAACGGGCAGCATCGCAAGGACGGCTTAAGTACGCGCTTTTCGGATATTGCCGAGCGTTGGTTTACACTCTACAAAGTCGGCAAGGTTCGTGAAACCACGCTAACCGGCTATGAAAGCTATCTCAAACGCCACGTTCTGCCGTATTTCGGCGAAATGGATGTGCGGGATATCTCCATCGACGATGTGCAGCTCTTTCTCAACAGCAAGGAATCCCTCTCCAAGAAGACGATTGACGAGATCTGGCTGGTCGTTCGCATGGTGCTTGACGTCGCCTTTGAAGATGGGCTGATTCCCAGCAATCCATCCAAATCCAAGCGGCTGCGCAACCCCTCCAAGAAAAAGAGCACACGTCTCCCTCTGACCACAAAGGAAGCCGAAGACATCGAGGCGCATTTGCCGGATATACCCAAGCTGCTTGACCGCCGCTATGTGGCGCTGCTGCTCTACTGCCCGGCACGCAGCGAGGATATCCGCGGCATCCGCATGAAGGACATTGATCCGCATAAAATGCTGATCCGTATCGAGCGCAGCGTCACCTATGCCAAAGCGAAAACCATCATCGGCGATCCGAAAACGGAGGCGGGCTTTCGCCACATGCTGATGCTTCCCAAGCTGTGGGACGTTCTCGCGCTCACGCCGGAGGAAATGCACGATCCCGACGCTTATCTGCTGCACATGCGCGATGATACGCATCAGCCGCTCACCTTTCAGGCAAATCGCCGCCTGTGGGAGCGCGTTTGCGCTGCAATCAACGTCTACGGCAAAACACCGCATTGCTTCCGGCATACCTTCGCCACACGCGCCTATCGCGCAGGCGTATCGGAAAAAACGCTGCAAAGCATGGGCGGCTGGGCAGATTTGAAAACCATGCAGAATGTGTACATCCACACGCAGGAAGAAGACTTGGAAAATGCCCGCAGGCTGCTGACCCTTCTTTAAGCGTTTGTGGCACGGCACGTGACTGCGCAAAGCCTCCAAAAACTCAATCCATACAAGGATTAAACGGCTGTTATTTTATTGAAGATGTGACAAAAAAAGTGCCGAAATCCCAAAATTTCGGCACTTTGACATGAATAAGACAATCTTATGGTAAAACTGCATAAAAATAATCCAGCCAAGTGAGCACCTTGACTGGATTCTCTGGTAGCGGCAATGTGATTCGAACACATGACACTTCGGGTATGAACCGAATGCTCTGGCCAGCTGAGCTATGCCGCCATATGGTTGCGGGAGTAGGATTTGAACCTACGACCTTCGGGTTATGAGCCCGACGAGCTGCCAGACTGCTCCATCCCGCGATGTGAAGCGCCGTCGTTCTGACGACGAGAATCATTATACACAATTTTTCGGCTTCTGTCAATCCTTTTTTTGAAATTTTTTCTTCAGATAGCCGTCCATGTTGCCGTGCGCGGAAAGGCGGATCGAGTCCATGCCAAATTCGCGCATGGCGGCTTCCAGAATCGCCACGCCGCTGGGAATGATGTCCGCGCGGTGCGCCATCAGCCCCGGCACCTGCCGCCGCTCGGCCATGCTCATGCGCGCAAGCCGCCTGCCCCAGCCCGCGACCGTTTCAAAATCCATCCGCATGCCCTCGCAGCGCGCCGCGTCAAAAAGCGGAATGGCGCGCTGCATCGCGCCCAGCGTGGTCATCGTCCCGCCGACACCGACCCAGTCCGGCTTCATCCCCAGCGTCAGCAGCCCCTGCGCGTCGCGCTGGATGAGCCGCCTGCATTGTTCCACCGTCGCCGCGTAATCATCGAGCCTCAAAACCGGCCGCTGCGCGTTCATGCGCACCGCGCCCATCTGCAAACTGACCGCGCCGCAGATTTTCTCGCCCTCGCCCAGCGTAAATTCCGTCGAGCCGCCGCCGATGTCGATCATGCCGCAAACGCCGCCGTCGCTCGCGCCGATGTACGAGAGCACCGCCTCCTCCTCGCCGGAGACGATCTCCACCCGCGCCCCGCAAGCTGCCTCGCATCGGTCGGTGAAAGCCCGCCCGTTCGCCGCGTCACGCACCGCGCTGGTGGCAAAAACAAAAATCTCCTGCGCGCCGTCGCCGCGGGCGCACTGCGCCAGCTCGTCAACAGCGTTCACAGAAGATTGTATGCTCTCCTCGGTCAGCCTTCCGCCGATCAGCCCGGCGAAAAGGCGCGTCCCGCGGCGCTCGCGGCGCACATCGCAAAGCTGCCCGTCCTTCCAGCTCGCAACCAGCAGACGGATCGCGTTCGACCCGATTCCAATGCAGCCAAGGCGCATGGCGTTTCCCTCCGCTTAATCCTGTCCGTATACATCAAAATCAAGCTGCTGCTCGATCTCGTCCAAATTGCCCACCTGATAGATGATTTCGCCGTACCAGCAATAGCCGTAGTCCCTGCGCGCCGTGCGCTCGATGAAATCGGAGGAATCGATCTCCGTCAGCGCAGTCTTGAGCTGGTTGTTCTCACTCTGCGCGTCGTGATAGGCCTGCGCCGCCGCCACCAGCTGCTCCTGCTGACGCTCCAGGCTCACGGCCTTCGCCGGAAAGCGCATCAGCATCGCCAGCGTCCCCGCGCCCATCAGCACCGCCAAAATCCGAAACGGCCTGATTCTCTTTCTTTTTGCGGCCACGTCGCCCATCCCCCGCATCTTTTGACAAATTTGTACAGTCATAATTCGACCTTTTTTCATTTTTTCCTGCAACAAATTCATCATCTCCGCGACGTTATTTAACTTTTTTGACACATTCGCGCGGATTCGCCCGCAAACGCGCGCTTCTCGCCGCGAAAAAGCGAAGAAGCCGCCCCAGCGTCGCGGCATACGCCGCCAGACCGAGCGCCACGCCCACAAACGCATAGAGCCGAAACGGATTCATCCGCAGGCGGAGCGCGATTCCCGTCATGCCCGCCGCGCAGAGCGCCCCGAGGAACAGATCCGCCGCGCCCGCGGTCAGCCGGCCGCGCCGCAGCCGCCCGAGCAGATCGTAGCAAAGCCCCGCCGCCGCGCCCAGCGCCGCCATCCATCCGAGCGCCTGCGCCTGCTGTGCGGCGGTCACCCCTTCTTGCGGCCGAACAGCCCGCGCCGCGCCTTCCTCTGGGTCGCCTCGCTGTATTCGACGCCCACGATCTCTCCGGTCACGTCGAGCTGGCCGTCGTCGAGGTTCAGCTGCTCGATGTGCAAGTTTTCGCCGAGCAGCGCCACCTCGCCCTCGCCGGTTTCCAGCACAACCTCCCGGTCGTTGAAGCAGCTCACCGCCGTCACGCCGGTGAGCTTCGCGCGCGCGCGTCCGTCGAGCATCAGGGTATGCCGGGGGAGCTGCACGGTGTTCTTCTCCATATCATCGCCTCCGCTTTCAGGTTATGCGCGGCAGCCTTCCAGATATGTCCGCGTCATCCGGCGGATGGCCGCCTCCTCCTGCCCCGCCCGCGCGGCACGGCGCTGCTCGAGAAGCAGATCCAGCGCCTGATCCACGTCCAGCCGACAGGCCGCGCCGCAGAGCCGCCGCGCCGCGCTTCCATCCAGAAGCTGCGCCGGGGGCTCGCCGTCCTCCGCTTCTTCCTGCGCCGTGCCCGCGCTGCCGTGGCGCATCGCCAGCCGCCGTGCCGCGCTCTGGCGTGTGCCGATGCTCCGCTCATCCGTCCCGATGTTGTATACGCCGCCCTCGCCGCATTGAAACGCCCGCGCGCCCAGCGTCAGCCCGCAGCAGACGACATCCAGCGGATGCACAAACACCCCGCGCGCCGCCGGATGGCGCACCCGGATCGTCCGCCCCTCCAGCAGCGCGTCGCACCACGCCGCGCAGTCTTCACCCAAGACCGGCGCGTGGCGCACCAGCATCGTCCGAACCGCGTCGCCCATCAGCCCCCGCGCCGCGCCCAGCAGCGCCGTTTGCAGGATGCTCGCCTCCATTCCCTCGCGCGTGCGCCCGCCGATTTCTCCCGCCTCGTTCATCCGTCCGCCGCCCCGGTAGACCGCCGCATCCGACATCGCCAGCAGCAGCGGCACGCCCGCCTCGCGCACCTCCCGCGTCAGCGTGAGCGTCGCCTCCAGCCGCTCCGGCAGGCTTCGCCCCGTCATCTCTCCCGGCAAAATTGCCGTGCTCACCCGCCCTGCCGTCAGCGCGCGGCAGAGCGTCTGCGCGTCCGCCCGGTCGCTGACGCATACCGGCCTTGCGCCGATTTCATCCAAAACCGCAATCAGAAACGCACACAGGCCGCCTCGATCCCCCACGATCAGCACACGCTTGCCGCGCCATCCCTCGAGCATCGCCTCCAGCACCGCGCCTCGCCTCCCGTCCCGCCCATCCTATGGCGGCCGACGCGCGAATAGTCCGCCCTGACCGTCCGCCGCGTCCCCTTTTCTCCACAGCCAAAGTATGGTATAATCACGGTAAATTGATTCTCGGAGGCGCACAATGCACAGCTTTTTGAAAAAAACCCTTTCTCTGTCCCTCGCCCTGTCCCTGCTGGCGGGCGCGGCGGGCGCGACAACGCTCACCGGGCTTGAAACCGAAACCGTCGAGCGCGACTGGGCGAGCAGCCTGTTTTTCCCGCGCATGGAGGCGCTGACCGGCGTTTCCATGGACGCGCACGCCGTTTCGGATGAAACGCAGTATGCGAATCTGATTGCCGCCATGGCGCAGGGGATCATCCCGGCGGATGTGCTCTTCAAGGCGAATCTCTCCCGCGCGCAGGAGCAGACCCTGCTGGAAAGCGGCGCGCTGATCGACCTTGCGCCGCTGATCGAGGCCAACATGCCCAACCTCTCCGCGCTGCTGGCGGCGCACCCCGATTGGCGGGCGGCCATCACGCTGGACGACGGCCGAATCGCCTCCCTCCCCCTGCTGAATACGACGGAGCGCCAGGTCTGCGTGTGGATCAACGCAAAGTGGCTTTCCGCGCTGAATCTGTCCGCGCCGACCTCCGTGGCGGAGTTGACCGACGTGCTGCTGGCGTTCAAGGCGGGCGATCCCAACGGCAATTTTAAGCAGGATGAAGTCGCGGCGGATCTGATCGGCGTTTACGAGATGCGCTGGCTTCTGCCGTATTTCGGCGTCGTCGCAGATGACAGCAACCTCGCGCGTCTGCCCGACGGCTCGCTGGCCTTTGCGCCGGAGCTGCCCGCCTATCGCGAATGGATCGCCACCCTGCGCGACTGGGTGGCGCAGGGCATCCTGCCCCAGACCGCGTTCACCGCAATGCACAGCACGGCGGCGCTCTCCGCCGCCTCCTCTGATGAAAAAACGCCCGTGACCAGCGGCCTGATCGTCACAATGACGCCGTATACGCACGTTCCCTCTTCCGCGGCGGATTACGACGCGCTGCTCATGCCGGATGCTTCCGGCGCGACCCGCTGGCGCGACCTGCTGGGCGAGGTGTGGACGGGCTGCTTTGCCGTCTCTTCCTCCTGCGAAGACCCCGCCGCCGCGCTTCGCTGGGTCGATGCGCTCTATAGCGAGGACGGCGCGCTGCTGGCCTACGCGGGCGTTGAGGGCGAGGATTATGTCTGGAACGCGGACGGCACATGGTCGTTCAATCTGACCGGCAGCCGGACGATCAACGACGTTCGCGCAAACGTGCTGATGTACACCGGCGCGGCCATGCCCGGTCTTTACCCCAGCGATTTCATATCCAAGGTCGCCAGCCCGGTCGATCAGCATGTCTTCGAGCAGAACGAGCGCGTCCACGCCGTCAGCGAGCAGGTCGTCCCCGCGCACGCACTGAGCCTTGAGCGTCAGCAGCGCGCAAACGAGCTGACCGCGGTGCTCGGTGGTCTGGTGGATAGGGGCGTTGCGCGCTTCGCCACCGGCGAAATCGAGCTGAACGACGAAACCTACGCCGCGTGGCTTTCCGAATTGAAGGCCGCCGGCAGCGACGAGCTGGTGGCGATGTACGCGGAAAATTGATCCGCTTGCCTTCGCCTTTACTGAAGGCCGAAATTGCGCGCCTACCTGACTCCCTCAGTCACGGCTGCGCCGTGCCAGCTCCCTCGAAGAGGGAGCTCCTTCGTCTGGTTATTTTCCGTCTAAGCAATAAGTTGCGCCATACCCGTAGGGGCGCGCATTGCGCGCCCGCGTTTTTGTGCAGAATTTGCTTTTTTCACAATCATTGCGCGTTAAACAAAAACCCGAACCCGTTTTCCGTTCGTTTCGGAAGGGGTTCGGATTTTGTTTTTGAGGTAAATTCTCTTCGCGGCGGCATCGCCCCGCCGACTGACGCATTACTGTCTGCTTATCGGCCGACGATGCGATCCCAGAGGTCGCCGAAATCATCCGCCAGCTCGTCAAGGCCGGTCACGTTGGCCACGCGCTCGCCAAGCCCTTTGATCTGGCCGTAGAGCGTGTCGTCGTCGGTGATTTCCACATCCTTGAGGGTATCGTCCACCTTCTGCACGGTTTCGGTGATCTGCTGCTTCATGCGGTCGTCCAGCCCCGCGCTGTATTGCGCGTCAAACCTGACGGCGACCAGCGCGCGGCCGTTGTTCACGACGACCTGCGCCTCGTCGATCTCGCTGATCTGCTGCACGGCCTGCGCGATCTTCTCGGCCAGTTGGCCGGCCTGCGCAGGCGTCATCGCCTCGGTCGTCGCGGTGGGCGAGGGTTCGGCGGTCGCTTCCGCCGTCGCCATCGGGGAATGGGTCGGCGCGGCCGTCGTCGCCATCGGGGACGCGGTCGGGGCTGTGCTCACCGTGTTGGCGGAGCAGCCGACCATCATCACGCTGACGGCGGCCATGCACATCAGCGTCAAAAACCATTTTTTCACTTGATTCGCCTCCTTGCCGCTATTGTGAGCAGGGCGGCGCGGCGTTATTCATCGTAAAACGTGCATCCGCCGATAAATTCGCGC
>OLQO01000512.1_pt1 | contig 32488 bp, 30 predicted proteins | sample 1672281 | NCBI WGS metagenome assembly OLQO01 (sample SAMEA3136667, study PRJEB25190) | human gut metagenome | biome: human gut; feature: human-associated habitat; material: faeces | place: Austria | collected 2013
GTTCGGCGCGGTAAAGGAGCAGTCCTCCGGCCTGTATGCGCAGAAAATGGCGGAGTTTGGCTTCTTGACGATTGCCTTCGACCCGTCCTACACCGGTGAGAGCGGCGGTATGCCCCGTTATGTCGCATCGCCAGACATCAACACTGAGGATTTCTGCGCAGCGGTGGACTTTCTCTCCGTGCAGGAAAATGTTGACCCGGAGCGCATCGGTATCATCGGTATCTGTGGCTGGGGCGGTATGGCGATCAATGCCGCCGCCATTGACACCCGCATTAAAGCGACCGCTGCCATGACCATGTACGACATGACCCGTGTGACTGCCAACGGCTACTTTGACAGCGAGGATTCTGAGCAGGCACGCTTTGAAAAGCGAAAAGCGCTGAATACGCAGCGCACCGAGGACTATAAAAACGGCGCCTATGCGCTGGCGGGCGGCGTAGTCGATCCGCTGCCGGAGGACGCACCGCAGTTTGTAAAGGACTATTACGCCTACTATAAGACGCCCCGAGGCTACCACCCCCGCAGCTTGAACTCCAATAACGGCTGGAATGTGACCTCCTCGCTATCGTTCCTAAATATGCCGATCTTGCAATACAGCAACGAAATCCGCTCAGCCGTACTGCTGGTACACGGGGAAAAGGCGCACTCTCGCTATTTCAGTGAGACAGCTTACAGCAAGCTGACCGGCGACAATAAGGAATTGCTCATTATCCCCGGCGCAAACCACACCGACCTTTACGATCAGATAGACGTGATCCCATTTGAGAAGCTGAAAGCGTTCTTTGAGGAATATCTGAAATGAGACATAGGAAAGCCCTGTGCTGCGTATTGAACGCGGCACAGGGCTTTTTCCGTTTCTGGCGGTTTTGGTCGGCATATTTGATACCCTGTACGCAGGACGCACCTTTGTACTTCGCGGAATCGGACGATAACCAGCCAAGCCACAAAAGGTCACGCGAAGCCGCGCACTGGCTGCACTGTGCCGTGAATCGTGGGACGGTGTAACCCATACGCGCAGATTGAGCGTAATTGCCCTGCATCGGAAGGGAATATAGTCGTTGCGCTTGATCCGGATAATCAGAACACGCTGAAGCGCTATGCTGGCTATGACGAGGATGATGAATGCTATCTTCTCGCCTATGAGAATGAAGCAAAGTATCCGGGAGAAGTTATTAAGGTGAGGAGTTTTAAGGTACAAGGTGTGGCTCGTCACGTCATTAAGGCTCTCTAAAACAAATAATCTAACTCGATAGGAGATGTTTTGTTTGAACGCAGTTGATGTGAAGTGCCTGATCTGCGGCACAATCAATAAGTCTCTCGACTTAGAAGAAACAGACGGATGGATGGAATGCGAAAGCTGCGGCGAAGTAACCCAGCAGATGAAGTACGTGAAAACAAGAAAAGATTACCAATTCGCCGGATCGTTTGCGCCAGGAATCTCGACCGTGATAGAATTGGAATCAGCCTCGTGACTGGAAAAGCAGCCTGACACAGAACAAGAAGCGTGAGTTCGTAAAGCGAGAATTTGAAAGGTTGGTATCCTAATTGTATTACTCACACTTTTGTAGGGGAAAAGCATCAAGCGGTTGTCCATGTTATAACATCAACAGCAATGTAATAATATGGACAACTTAAAAATATGAAAAACTTAGTGATAATGCGAGTTTGCAGTTTATCTTAACTCTAATATTGCATCTTAACTTAAAAAGGGTTATAATACAGAAAAAGAGTTAAGACATGGGGCGAGAGCATGAAATATCTTGATAAAGTCCTTGGAATCAAAGTGACTTATGAGAATGTGGAGTTCAAGCATTTGCCTAATTTTATAGCCGCAAGGTATTGTTTACAGATGGTGGCTATGAATGGACAAAGGGCGATTTTCCTTTATCCAAAAACTGAACTGGAGCAGATCGAAGTGCTGAAAAAGCATATTGCACGGATACAGAAAAATGAGAATTTGCCTGTTGTGCTGGTGCTAAATGAACTTAGTTTTCGCCAGAAAGAATACTTAATTCGTGAGAAAATTCCATTTATCGTAGAAGGAAAGCAGATTTATTTGCCCTTCATGGCGATGTATTTGCAGGAACGGTGTAATGCCGAAAGGGAGCCACGGGAAGAAATACTTCCATCGGCGCAGATGCTTCTGCTGCATTTCATTTATGGAGGTGCACAGGAATTGTCAACAAGTCAAGCTGCGAAAGACTTGGAGCTGACACCTACTTCTATATCGAGGGCATCGAAACAGCTTGAAGAAATGGGATTGCTGCATATAAAGAAACTAGGCGTGCAGCGGATTCTGCAATCTGAGGATTCTCCGGAAATGCTGTTCCAAAAAGCAGGGGATAAGTTGCTGAATCCAATCAAACGAACGGTTTATATTCCGAAAGAATTGGTGGGAACAGACCTGTTGGAAAGTGGATATTCGGCATTGGCAGAGCGTTCCATGCTGAACGCACCGAATGTCAAATGCTATGCGACAGAAAGAATCTCTCAATGGAAGAATGTTATGACAAATAGCTTGCAAGACTCGCAGGCGCAAGTGGCCGTAGAAATGTGGAGATACAATCCCCGAAAATTGTCCACACGAAATATTGTAGACGAACTTTCGCTGGCATTGGCATTGCGAGAAGATGCAGATGAACGAGTTGAAGAAGCGATAGAAGAAATGCTGAACGAACTGTGGAGGAAGATAGATGGTTACAGGAATTGACAGTTTTAAGGAATGGTTCAAGGGCAGTGAAGAGCAATATGCCATCATCGGAGGAACGGCGTGTGACATTCTGATGACGGAAGATGGTTTGGATTTCCGAGCAACAAAGGATATTGACCTTGTTCTGATTATAGAAGCAGTTGACGCGAATTTCGGAAAGAAATTCTGGGAATATGTAAAACAGGCGGGATATGAACATTGCAATAAAAGTTCGGGTGTGCCGCAGTTTTTTCGTTTTAGCCATCCGATCTCGAACCAGTATCCTGCGATGATTGAACTTTTCACGCGAAAGCTTGATGCCATTCAACTTCCAGAAGATGCAGTGCTGACACCGTTGCCGATGGACGAAGATATTTCAAGTCTGTCTGCTATTCTTTTGGACGATGATTACTACGAATTTTTGAAACAGGGGACAGTCACTGTTGATGGAGTGACTGTCTTGGATGCGGCATACTTGATTCCATTTAAGGCAAAAGCGTGGATGGATTTGACAAATCGCAAGGCTGCAGGAGAACATGTTGACAGCAAAAACATCAAGGAACACAAGAATGATGTTTTTCGTCTGACGGAATTGATTGATCCTACGGTCAAGATTATGGCTCCCCAAGGAGTTTATACAGATGTTCAAGAGTTTGTGCAGCGGATGCAAAACGAAAGCGTTGACTTGAAGCAGTTGGGGCTGATAGGGAGAACGAAGGATCGGATTTTGGATGAACTAAAAGATTTGTATATAGCACAGTGATTAATAATCCGACTAGTCCCGCGCAAAAATATGTTACGGTTGGAGATAAAGCGTAGTTATAGCTATTCCGATTTCAGAGGGATGAACCAAAATGAACCAAAATGAACCAAAATGAACCAAAATGAATCAAAATGAACCGAAAAGAACCTTTACAAACCCAAATCCGGGCGTTAAACTATAATCAGAAAACGAATGGAAACAAGAGAGCACTGAGAAATCGGTGCTCTCTTTGTTATACAGACGAAAGGAGATGATTCCGTTGGTTTAATTAAAAAGAGAAGAAAAAAGAAAGGAGGGAGTGGTATATGGATTTGGATGTGACCTCTCTGCTTGAGGCAGCGCTTCAGCAGGGAATTTGGGCTGCGCTGTACATTTATCTTTTTTTCAGAATGTTGAAAGAGAATGCCAGCAGAGAAGAACGATATCAGAATATGATTGATCGTTTGAGCAGCAACATCGAAAATGGTATTGAGAACATCCAGAATCGACTGGATGCGATGGAAAAACGACATGCAAGTGGATAAGAAAAGAAGGTTGGAAAGCCTTCTTTTTTTGTACCTCAGAAGTAAGAAGAAAGGAAATCAATATGGAAAAAAACATGAAAAAGCGACCGCATGATTTTCTGTGGCGCGGCTCTCAGATGGAAAGTAAGCTCATGCCCGGCAAAGAAGTAACGCAGCAGCGTACTCATAACAGTAAGACGTTTGATCTTGGGCGGGGCGCGTATCAGACGGTCATTTATCCTGAAACCGTTCACTTCAAGGATGCGGAAGGTCAATGGAAGGAAATTGACAATCGACTTGAAGAAGCCCGGAATGAACAGGGCGAAGCGATTCTGCGCAATCAGTCCAATGTACTGACGATGGAATTTGCCAAGCAGACGGGCAAAGCGCCTCTGGTCTGTATCAGCAATAAAAAGGGGCAGAAGATTGCCTGGAACATCCAGAATCAGAATGAGCATGTTGAAGCAAAACCGATTTGCGAAAACTGCTGTGACACGGGCGATGAAGATGCATGCCGCGCGGATCTCTCTCATGTGGAAACCGAGCTGCATTATAAGGAAATCCTGCCGAACGTCAATGTGATTTGCCGTATGCAGGGCATGATGTTTAAGGATGACATCGTGATGGAGAACCCGCAGGCACAGCATCGGTTTGTGCTTGAAATGGATACGCAGAATGTGCAGCTTGTTAAGCAGGAAGAAGGCACGATTGTTGCTTATGCGGAAGGTAACCCTGCCGAAATTGCATTTGTTCTGCCTGCGGCCTTTATGCGCGATGCTGAAGGGAATATCGGCACTGTAGAAACCGATCTGGTTGAGGAAAACGGTAAGATTCAGGTGGCGCTGAATTGTGATGAAGATTTCCTCCAAAATGCGGTCTATCCGGTTGTCGTTGACCCGCTGATCCAGACGGAGGAGCACTCCAGCGCAATGGAGGATAACTTTGTTACCAGCAGCGCGCCGAATACCGTGCAGAGCTATTCGCAGGCAAGGCTGCGCATCTGCAAGAATACCAGCTATGGCGAGTGCCGCAGTTTTCTGAAATTCACGGATTTGCCGTTCTTCATGCCGAGCAATATGGTGACGAAGGCGTACCTCCGCATGTCGCTGTACACGAAGCAGGGAACGCGAGCAGTTCCTGTGTATGTTAAGGAAGTTTTGGGGGATTGGTCGTCTCAGACGATCACTTGGAATAACCAGCCGAGCCTTAGCGAACATGATGTTGATGTTGCGATCATTCCGGCTAATGCGGGCGTTGGCTCTACGTTTGCATTTGACATTTCCAATCTGGTGCGCAAGTGGTATGGAGGCTCGAATTATGGCGTTGCATTTGAGCGCAAGATCACGGCGACGCCGAATACAGTGGAATTTGGTTCCAGCGACAGCGTGTATCATAAGCCTGTTATTATGATTAACTATGTTATCTTTGCTGGCCTTCAGAACCATCTGGCGTATGATTCCTTTGATTGTGGCCGAGCTGGAACGGGCTATGTGAATCTGTATAACGGCGATGTGGTGATTGCTCGCCCGTTGACGCAGTGCGGCGGCAACAGGATGCCGGTTTCGATTACGGCTTATTATGGTGCGCAACTTTCTGGCGTTACAGCACGAGTCGGCTCGCATTGGCGACTGAGCTGTGACCAGTGCATGACCAAGAGCTATATCAATGATGAACTGTACTTTATCTGGTCGAAGGGGGACGGAAGCCAGCATTATTTTAGAAAGCCCAATAGTAGTGCTGCGTATTACGAAGACCTTTCCGGCCTGAGCCTTAAGCTGACGGATAATGGCACATACACCGAAATTGAGGATAAGGGCGGTACGGTTATGCGCTTTGAGAGTCCGCAGGATGCGCTGGATGATACCGGCAGACTGCTGAGCATTACCGATAGCTGCGGCAACACGAATACTTTCCAATATGGCGATTGGCGGCTTGAGCGCATTACGGATGGCGCAGGACGTGTGACGCAGTTTACCTATTCGGGCAATATGCTGACTGGGATTCTTGCGCCGGGCGAAACCGCACCTGTAACGCTTGAATATTATAACAATATGCGACTGAATGGGATCGTTGATGCTGACGGTGAAAGAACGAGCATTTCGTGGACGCAGGTGGCCGGTGAATTTGGTTCGGATGACTATGTTGAAAGCATTGGAAACAGCGGTGACGGAAGATATCTGGAATTTACTTATCCTTATGCAATGCCGCATCGCGTAGAGCGTATGCGGATTGTATACCCAACGGGTGAAGACCTTTATGTCGGAAACAGCCACGCATACTCTTATCGCGACATGATGACTGTTGTGCAGGATATGACGGTTGTAAATGGTAAGCGGATGATTTACCAGTTTAACGATTTCGGCAATGTTGTCAGTGTGCGCGATGAACTGGGCTATGCGAGCTACAGCAAGTTTAGCGAAGCTCTGCTGCCGAATCACCCGGAACAGGTATCCAAACTTCAGCGCAGCGTTATCAATCTGCTGCCCAACCATGACTTTGAGCTGGACGGCTACTGGAACACTGCACTCAATGACGGCGAGGGCAGCTTTGCTTATGTGACAGACCAGAAGTATCTGGGCTCCCGATCCATGCGAATGATGAAAACCAATGCGGATGGCAATCTCTGCGTGTACATGAGCTATTCCAATCTGGAAATCGGCAAGGCATATACCCTCTCCGGTTACATCCGCAGCTCCGGCAATGTGCAGGGCTACGCCACTGTGCAGCATCAGAACAACTGGTTCAACAGCGAGCTGCTCACGCCTGGCAGCGAGTGGACGCGCGTGGCTGTTTCCTTTACCGCGGCTTCGACCAGCGCGACGCTGTGCTTTGTGACGATGGGTACCGGCACGCTCTGGGTAGACTGTGCCCAGCTCGAGGTGGGTTCTGTCCCCAACCGCTACAACCTGCTGCGCAACTGTGACTTCTCGCTAAACAGCAGCGGGGTGCCGACCTTCTGGACGGCCAATGGTTCCAACACCTCCGGTGATGCCATCGTGACCAGCGCGGACGATCTCCATCCCTCCTTCCTCACGAACAACCGGATGCGTCTGTATGGCGATCCGCAGACGAACAAGGGCATTTACCAGGATCTTCCGGTCAGCGGCAGTCAGGGCGACGTTTATGTTGCTGGCGGCTGGGCAAAGGGTTTCTCCCGCCCGATTGGAGACGATAAGCGTCATTTTGGTATTCGCGTTGCGTTTAAGAACGGCTCCGGCGCGTATGAGAATGGCGAAATTCTGAATTGGAACGAGGAATGGACGGACTGGCAGTATGTCTCCGGAGCGGTCATTGCCCCGTGCGCTTATACGGGTATTCGTTTCAATGTGGATTATGAGAAGAACGTCAACTATGCGGATTTCGACGGCATGACGCTCTACAAAGAGGAATTCGGCAACACGTTCACCTACGACGATGACGGCAATGTGACGGCGGTGAAAGACCTTGTTGGACAGAAAGCCAAGGCGCAGTACGATGATTACAACAACCTGATCAGCTATGTGCAGCCGGGTCGCCCCGATACGGTCAAGACGACGATTTCCTACGGCAGCAGCGATGCGGAAAAGAAGAAGCGGCTGCCGCTCAGAGTTGATTCTCCGACGGGTATTCGGACGGCAAACACTTACGATGCGAACGGCAATCTCGTGAGGTCGTATGTCATCGACTCGATGGATGGCACCTGCATGATGGATTCTCACCAGAGCTATACGGCGGACGGCAACCACGTTGCGACCAAGACGGACGCGCGCGGCAAGGTCGTGACATACGAAACCGATCTGGCAAAGGATACGCTGACCAAGGTAACTGATCCGAATGGGCAGAGCGTCAATTATACCTATGATAGCCGTATGCGCGTGATTGGAACGAGCGCGACGGCGGACGGAGGAAATTATAAGAATACCTACACCTATGAAAAAGATCGCCTGAAAACGGTGGCACATAATACGACCAGCGATACGCCGGATGTGACGTATACCTTCGATTATGATGAGTTTGGCAATCCGACGACCGTGAAGGTGGGCAATCAGGTTCTTTCCACCAATGTGTATACGGACACGGGTGATCGCACGCTGATGCGCGTGGAATACGGCAATGGCGGCAAGGTGCATTACACGCGCGACGACTTCCGCCGCGTGACGGGCATCCACTACGACGATGCGACCGAACCGCGCTTCACCTACGATTACGGCGCGAACGGGCAGGCTGCGTATGTGAAGGACGCCGAGCTGGGCCGCACGGTGTGGACGGAGTACGACACGAGCGAGCGTCCGATCCGCACGCACCTGATGGAAAGCGTGACCAGCACCTCCACCGGTACGCCGAAGTACACGAGCACGCTGGGCTACGACGAGTTTGGTAACGTGGCTTCCTTCAAGGAGAAGGTGAACAACAGCGCCAGCTACGAGACGGCCTACACCTACAATATCGAGAACCAGCCGACGCAGCTTCGCTTCGGTGCAGACAACCGCAAGCTGACCTATACCTATGATCCGATCGGCAGGCTGTACAGGCGCGTGGCTGTCGGCGCAGCGAACTACACCACTCAGTACGCCTACTTTGACCCGGATCCGGAGGACACCATCCTCACCACGCCGCTGGTCACGAGCATCACCCAGAACGGCCAGAACTTCTCCTACACCTACGACAACGTGGGCAATATCTCTTCCGAGACGCGCAACGGCCTGACGACGACGTATGAGTATGACAGTCTCGGTCAACTCACTCGCGTCAACGATCCCCATGCAGGAAAATCCACGATGTACCTGTATGATTGTGGCGGCAACATGACGGGTTACCTGAGCGCACCGTATACGCTGGCACCTACGCTTGAAGGGGTTAATGAAACGGTATTTTATACCTATGGCGACAGCAACTGGAAGGACAAGGTTACGGCCATCGGCGGCAAGGCGATTACCTATGATGCGATTGGCAATCCGCTGACCTATGACGGTTGGACGTTTACGTGGAAAGCCGGACGTATGTTGGCCAGCATGGTGAAGACTGGCACCAACGCGCAGTTCACCTATGACCATAACGGCCTGCGAATTAAAAAGGTCGTAAACGGCGTAACGACCAACTATACGCTGAATGGTAAAAATGTCGTCCACATGACGCAGGGTAGCCATGACCTGCACTTCTTCTACGATGCGCAGGGGAAGCCCGGCATGGTCACCTATAACGATGTCGATTACTTCTATGTCTACAATTTGCAGGGCGATGTGGTTGCGCTGATTGACGCGAATGGTACGCAGGTGGTAGAATATGGTTATGATGCGTGGGGGTATCCAGTCAGCAAGACTGGCACGATGGCTGCTACGCTGGGCACGGTGAATCCGTTCCGCTATCGTGGGTATGTGTATGATGAGGAGATTGGGCTGTATTACCTCAGGAGCAGGTATTATAATCCTGTGTGGAAGCGGTTCATTTCTTCTGATAGAATTTACCATAACAATCTGTTCATGTACTGCGTAAACGCCCCTGTTGCCAAGAATGATACCGATGGTAAAGCCGCTAGAAATGCCATTTATTCCACGGTGGCTGTAAATGATGGTGGTAGTAGCAAACAGAAAACCTATCCGACATACGGTGTTTCTAAAAAGATTGCCTCGGCAATAGATATTATTCTTTCTGATTCTCAAAAATGGGCCTACTCTAAAAAAGTAAATGGAGCTTTCAAATATGGAATTTATTCAGATAGGAAAACTATTCGAGTTTGCTGCGCTTATCTAATGACTGGTCTTATAGGAGGAAGTAAAGGGGTTAAGGGACGTAGAGCCAATAGTCAGAATCTTCGCGAATTAACGTCTCTTGACCAACTTGAACCTGGTATGGAAATATTCCAAGGAACCAAGCATTGCGGTTTAGTCGTAATGTACGACTTCGGCTCCGGCCCAGAACTTGGAGTTTTTCAATCAACCGCTGTGTCAAATCTTGGACAGAACAGCAAAACAATTGAAGCGGCTGTATTTATGGATGATGCCAATGCTGGGCCAAATATAACAGCTTTGCGTTCGATTGGCTCATGGACAGACTTTGGGACTCCCGTAATTGACACATCTGCAGCTTTTTTCTTTGATCCCAAGAGTCAATGGTATTTGTTCGGAGAATGACAACTTACTTATATTGTATTATGTAGTTGCGGAGTGATATAATGCTTGTTTGTTTTAGCTATATATTGAAATTGCTTTCTTCTTTATTCATCATCCTGCCGTTCCTTTTTACAGGGGCAAATTGTGAAGAATCCTCATCTCGTTGGAGGCTATATCCCGTACGCAGCAACGGATTATGGGGATATATTGATCAACAGGGAGAATTGGTGCTTCCATATCAATGGTCTTATTGTGGCGATTTCAGAGGAAATGGATATGCTTTGGTTTGCACGAAGTCTGGTCAATATGGAATCATCTCGTCGACTGGAGACTATATGATCTACCCGATCCCATTCGCCGATGAGGCGGAAGAACTTGGATATTATGGCGGAAAGGATACGGGAGTATATTGGCTGGACAACGGACAAAACATGGGATTCTTTGATGTACAAAGTGGATTTTTTTCTGGTTACCGCTACGACCTCACGCAAGACCTTTGGTTTGATGCCGAATGTTCGCGCCTGCTCCGTATTACATATGATGGTGAAACCTATGGATATGTCAGCCGGCAAAACGGCATTCAGCAAATTCCCTGTATATTTGAACAAATCAACACAACCGGTTTTCATAACGGATTCGCCTTTGAAAACCTTGCATCTTCCGAAGAACTGGTGATTGTCCGCGAAAATGGAACCTTCCTATCTATACCTGATAACCTCTCTGTAGAGGGTACATCCTTTGAAAATCATTTGCTGCTCGTTCAAGACAAAGAAACCAAGCTCTATGGCTACTGTGATTCCGAAGGATACTGTGCGATTATCCCTCAATTTGAAGATGCAAATTCCTTTCAGAATGGTTATGCACCGATCAGTCAAAGTGGAAAGTGGAGCCACATCGATTTAAACGGGAATGTCTGCTCACCGGCAGTTTTCGATTCTCCCTACTATTTTGAAAGCGAGCGGGCAATCGCTATGAAAAATGGGAGTCCTGTGTTGATTGATACAAGTGGCGATACTTTAAAAATACTTGACAGTGAGCTTACATATTATGATTTTCTACCGGAAGGAATTGCTCTCTTTAGTTCTCGTTTCTACACGGGCTTGATCGATATTGAGGGAAATGAACTACTTCCATTGTCAGAAGGAATGTACATTGATCCTTATCCAACTGATGGTCACTTCTTTTCCGAGGGAAAGCACCCTGTTATGAACGATGAGGGAAAATGGGGATATATCGATCTCTCTGGGCAGATCGTTATCGAATGTAAGTGGAATCGAGTATGCCCTTTCAACAACGGTCTGGCTCGCGTATATTTAGACGATAAGATGGCACTCATCGATTATTTCGGAACGATCATATGGGAAGAAAGCGGAGTAGAATAGATATAACGAATAGTATTGTGTAAAAGAGCAACATAACGTGCATTTTCTATTTTGAGTTCATTTTTCTTTGTCATATTTTTTAGCTCATTATCCCCTTGATCTCTTCGCGAAGTTAAGGGGATTTTTTGTGTTTCTTCAAAAAAGGAGTTTACACTCATGGAAAGAATTCGAACTGGAATCGTCGACGATGGAAAGTTCAACCTCGGTGAATAACTCACCACTCCATCTAAGCCTCTCGCACTCATTCTTGATGGCAGACAGATGTCTGCAACCTGCGGGATGATGCCGTGATGATGATTGATACTATTCTAAAACACTTATTTGAGGAAGAAGGGAGAAGGGATGAAGGTTTCTCAATATGTCAGAAAAAATGCGGTACAGTATGCCCGGCGATGGGCACTTTCGCGAAATCGAGCGTATAACGACTTCACGAAGGGCGGCGGCGACTGTATGAATTTTGTTTCGCAATGCCTGTACGCAGGAGGGCTGCCTTTCAAAAACAATGGGTTTGAGTGGCACGGATTGCGTGGCGGAAGCAGCTTTAGCTGGCGCGGCGTGGATAGCTTCTTAAAGCAGCTGAAAAACTATCAGCAATTTGGATCGCCCCGATTGGAATTTTCCTGCGAAGAAACGCCGGAAAGTCTCAAAGCGGGCGATCTTGTTTTTACAGTAGCGGAAGGTGTTCCCGGTGATATTGAACGGAATCCGTCGCATGTCGTAATCTTAAGCCGCGATTATGCGGATAGGGGGCAACTGGTCGTTTGTGGACATACGGTTGACCAGCTTGATGCTGTAAAGCGTCGTGATGATACGCGGTGTACATATATCCATATTGAGCAGATTGCGTTCGATTTTTCTGCCGAGGACTATGCAGATGAGCGAGATCGGGTAACTGCTGGATATGAACTGGGTGAACGCATATTGAAAAGACGTGCGGCGAAAGATTCGCGTGTGAAACGACTGCAAAAAAGGTTGGCCTGCCTTGGCTATGATGCGGGTGAACCTGACGGCGTATTTGGCGCACAAACGGAAGCGGCAGTGCGAGGCTTTCAAAAGATCAGTGGTGCGCAGTTTGGCCTAAAAGTGGATGGGATTGTCGGGGATCAAACAAAAGAAGCATTAACTTATCCACGAAAATGGTTGTTATAAGAGACAGCGGCAGAGAGCGGCTGTTTTTTTGATGGGAAAAAGGAGGCGTGCTCTATGAAATATGGTTAATCAAAAAAGAATGAATGTTACAGAAAAAGAAAGGAGAAAAGTTATGAATCATGTTGAATTGTCCGGCTTGATTGCGGAGCCGGTAGTTGCGCACAAAGTAAACGAACAGATCGTTCATGCAGAATTCCAGCTCCAGACACGGCACAAGAATCGGACAGGCGAATGGCAGAAAGAACGGTACACCATCCACTGCTGGAATCGTTTGGCGGATTGGGCAAATGAGAATCTGCATCAGGGCGATCTTGTGGCGGTAGATGGGCGTTTGACGCAGAGAAACAACGTGGCGATTGCAGCACGGGAAATTGTGCTGGGAAAGCCTGTCAAAAAGGAATGAAATACTTTAATTGGAGATGCAATTCGTTGAAATGAAATGCACCTTCTTTTAATCCAGCAATGAGATACTGTTGGCAATAGATAGGACGGAAGCAAAATCGAAATAGTCGGCATATAATGTTACAGTATAAATACGTTTTATTTTGTTATGCGGTATTAAGAGAATGTACACATTTTGAGATTCGGTATCGGAGATCTGAAAATAACCTGAATAGATATAAACGTTAAATGAATCTTTTATGTGTAGAGTTTCGGAAGCTGCATCATCTACATATAAACGGGAAGTCCATAAATAACGCTCTGCACATTCTTTTTCAGATGAATAATCAAACTCAGATTCTAACCTTTCCATGTCGAAATCAGATGGCTCAATTTCAGCGACAATTTTACCTGTAGTATCGGATATAAAAGTATCATGAACTTCCAAATTTGAAGGAATCTGCATTTGAATCTTGTCATACGACCAAATGTGAGGAGTGGGTTTTGTGAGCATAAAGAGCATGGCTAAAGCGAATAAGATTAAGAAAAAGAGTGCTTTTTTAACCATTTCGATCCCCTTTTCAAATTTGATATTCTGAAAATTATTATATCAAAAGTATCGGGATTTTTTCAAGAGGAACAAAATTTGAAATGTGACTTAAAGTATCGATTTTCCATTACTTTCTATTGCTATAAAACTAGACGTAAAATATAACACGAAAATTAATCAAAAGAGTGAAACAGAAAGAAGGAATAAAAATGAACAATCAAATTAAACAACTTTTGGAAAAATGGAGTGCAAGCATCAATGAGAAGAAATATAGAGAGACGGCGCAGTGCTATGAACCTCTTACCTGTAATGCATTGATGCGACAAGCCGATAAACCAATGGAAAATGAAGGTGTCTATAACATCGAAACCATTTTCATTCGAAACACTAATGAAATTCGATTTGAGGATGCAAAGAGAATGTTATACGATGAATATGGTGAAGAACCTGTTGTTCTCGTACTCGAACTTGAAGCACAGACAAGAACTAATACGAAATATTTTGGAAATGGCATTAATTTTAAGCTGGTGTCGTTTGTAAAGTATGGCGATGAATGGAAAATTGAAGAAATGATACAAATTGCGGAACCGGAGGAACTTCTTCAGAAGGGGTATGTTTTTTTCTGAAAACTATAAATACGCTGTAAAAAATATGGAAGACAGGAGAAATGGGATTTTTAGAACCAGCAATGGTGAACTGATTGGAACAAAAACTTCAGGGAGAGCAGTGCTAAATGAAAGAACCATTCCTAAGGACACTGATAAAGTTCGGTTGATGAATTATTTTAATGGGGGGAGTAATATTGAAGTGCTGAATTTCTGGAACTACATCCTTGCGGTATCAGCGGGTGAGTGCCGGGGTAAAGAATTTGATGGAGAAGCACGAAAAGCAATTAATATGGCAATTAAAACATACACATGGCATTTTTTGCTCGTACCTAAGAGCGATACTATGGGATATGATATTACAACAAAAATGCAGGCTTACGCACCAAGTTATATTTCTGAAAATAAGAAAGTAACAGAAGATATGGAGGCTGTCCACAATGTGTGGATGGAAAGCTATAAGGGAGCAATTTTTGAAGCAAACTATGTTGCAGGAAGTAAGAATAGTGCAGGCAAATCGAAGTCTGGTAGATTGCTTCAAAACGGATGCGAATATATGATCAGAATTGGAAGGTGTGCAACGTGTTATGAGTGCCTACACTATTATTATGATAATTCAAAGGCATCTAATGGTGGCCCCGTGAGATTTTTTGATTCAAATAAAAATGAACTTTCATATTAAAAAATGATGTCCTTTCTATAAGGAATAACAATCAGCGCTTGCTTTCTTGGCAAGCGCTGATTTTTTTATGCCTTTTTTGATGAAAGGAGTCCATTTTCCTCAATTCTCCAAATTATGTAATGGAGGGGCAACGCCCCTAAAAAGCATATTCATTGGAGAAATGAACAAAAGATGGAAGAAGAAAAGGCGGTTGGGAGCTGGAAAAAAGAGTTCAGCTCCTTTTTGCAACGAATCGGATGCGCTTCTGCACTGTGTAGTACCTACCCACAATCCGACGTGAGGAGATGAAGGGATAGGCTGCACGGAGGAAGCACTGATGACTACCGATGATATCCAAAAAGAGCTGAACCAAATTGATGAACGGACACATAGAAAGCTGGTACATTATATTCAAACAAGGTGCTGTCCGGAGGATATTGCGGAAGAATGCGTCCAGTATGCGTATTTGCAGGCGTTGGTTCAGGCGAAGAAGATCAGAAGGTCGGACAGGCTATTATCATGGCTTATCACGGTGGCGAAACGGAGCGCGTGGAAGGAGATGAAGCGAAGAAAAAGGCTGATGTGCGCAGAAATTGGAGAGGTGAAGTATGAAGAAACGTTTGAAAACGAACTCCTGATGCATATGGATTTAGAAAGAATTTTGGAGAAACAGGCGAATGTCTGGCCGGAATACTACTGGCAGATTTTAAGACTATTTTATGAAGAAGAAAAGTCGCTTATTGAAATATCAGAAAAACTTCGTATTCCACAGGGTACAATTAGAAACGCGCATTACCGAATCGGAAGGTGCATCAGAAGTTATTTCGATGCATAGCACACGATGACATACGTATGGGAGGAAAGCAAAATGGTGGACGCGGAATGGCTGCTTAAAAGCCATCGCGAACTTCTGGGTGTGGAAAAAGCCTTGCAGCGTAGGATAAAACAGTTGAAAATGGATGACAATGAAAATGATGTGATTGAAAGCATGGAATTGGGAACGACGCAGGAAGCAGGAATGCCACGCGCACAATCTAGGTTCGGCAGTAAAACCGAGCGGGCGGCAAGCGACTTTCGAGAAAAAGCAGCAGAAGAAAGGGATCAGGCACAAGAACAAACGCAGATTTTGAAGGAAAAGCTCAGAAAAGTGCAGGAAAACTTAAAACTTTACGATGTTGTGTTTGAGAGTATGGATTCAGAGGAACAATGGCTTATTGAGGAATATTACGGGAGAGGAAAATCCATAGATACACTGCTCGAAATGCAGAGAGAAAAAGGCCAGTTTGTTTCTAAAAGCACCATGCGGAGAAGAAAACTGCGCGTGGTTGAAAAGGCAAGAAAGGTGATTTTTATGGTTACATCCTTAGATAGAGGATGTTTGGAATCGTAATGGTACAAATTTGGAATTATAATTACATATTGTTGGAACTACAAGGTGGTTGAAGCTGAAAATCTGGTATTATAGGATTAAACCGAGGTGAATACAGTGCGTAATGACGTGATTGAGCACATCGGTTCCTGTATTTGGGAAGCCAGACGGCATAAAGGGTATTCTCGACGCGTATTGAGTGAGAAAACAGGCTTATCCGAGCGAGCGATTGAAAAAATCGAAAAAGGAAAAGTGAACACGACGGCTGAAACGCTGTATACCCTTATCAATGCTTTGGATATGTCAGCAGACTATCTTTTCAAGATGGATAAGCATCAGGCAGATGTAAAGTGTGAACAGGTTATAAATATGCTGATGGCCTGTGATGAAAACCAGAAAGACGTCGTCTGTCGAACAATGCAGACATTGATTGAAGCTATGCGCGGGGAGAAAATTGGGGTGGCTCACGCAAACGGTTTATAACAAGATTGATAATCTTCGGATGCGCGCATCGACGAAGATGTCTCGACAGGCGGCGGATATTGATGATCCGGCGGTGATGCAGATTGAAGATAAAAGGGCACAGAAACGTCTCGAAGAATGGTATGAGCAGCAGGAACAGCGTGAGAAAATTGAAATGATCCTCAAGATGCTTTCTTTGAACGAGAAGGAAATCTTTGAGGATTATTTTATGTGCGAGAAAAGTGCACGAGAGATTCAGCAAGCCAACGGCGGAACGCTGGAAGGGATTCGAGCGGCGATTCGCAGAATCCGAAAGAAAGCACGGTTGGTGGAACAGGGAAAAAATTATTTTATTTTGTGTATTTTAGGTACGCTTTTGATCATTCGTCAAATTATAAAGTAGGGAGGAACAGTACATGGCAACTAACAAAGGCGCAGAGCTTTTGGAAAGCCTGAAAACGCAGGGACTTTCACAGCAGGAGATGCTGAATCGGTTGGACGCGATTATTGATGCCGAAAGCGCCCGGCCAGAAGGAAAGCGAGATAGAGAACTAATTCAAGCCTGTATTGACCTGCAATGGTTCCTCACGACAGGGGAGCATTATACCAGCAAGAAGGAGGTGGCAAGGCTAAAACTGGATTCGGCGCTGCATAAGCGCGAAAAACAGACAGCGAATGGACACGGGCATTCGGCTAAGGTGCTGGCGGCGGTATTCTGCCTTGTCGCCGTGGTGATTGTGTTGCCGATAGCTGGACAGACGCTGCTGAGCTGCAAATGGATTGAAGGACAAACGGTGGATGGAGGCGAGGTCTACCGTCTAAATGGAAATGAAGTCGATCCGGGAATGATGAAAGAAGCCATTGCTGAAAATAGTGATGACGATATTTCAATTATAACGTCAGATCGAGAAATGATTGCTCAAATTCCAGGTGTTCGAGAAATCATGCTGAATTACATTCCAAAAGGATGGAAAAATGGAGAATATAAATATTCGAAAATAAATGGGACACAGTTTTATACTGAACAATATTTTTCTGAAGGAAGAAAAAAGACTTTCTTGTATCAATGCGTTCAGTACGAAAATATTGAATCCGTATCGGATGAAATTCAACAGAGTTCGAATGGTAAAGTAGTTAAAGTGGGAAATATTGAGGTATATGTTTCAAAGAATATTGATGTAGTTGTTGCATCGTGGATTGTTGACTTGAGAAGCTATACTTTATTTTTCCCGGATTCAGAGGAAACCGACAGAATAATTGAGTCAGTGGTTGGAGTAAAAAATGAAAATTAAGAGAATTGTATCAACGATTATCGCGACCTTTCTAATTTGTGGAATTGTACTGAGTGCATACGCTGAAAGAATAATACCGTATGCAAGTGAAGAAGTAAATTCAATTTCTTTGATATTGAGCAAAAGAAAAAAGATAACATATAATGTGTTGCTCACGAGCCCGGATTATAAAGTGTCTGTTACATCATGTAGATTGTATCGAAAGAATGGAAATAAAGGGGAGTTTGTTTGTAATATGCCTAATGGAATTCCAGAAGATACAGTTGGAAATATGTTAACGTCATGCGATATTTCAGAATATATTACATCAGCGGGAACGTATTATGTAAGAGCAACAATTAAAGCTGGAAGTTCATCAATCCCAGCGCTATCCAATACTTATACTTTTGATTAAATAAGTATAAGGCTCGTGCAGAAAACAGGCTGCACGAGCTTTTCTCAACAACAGAATTTGCACTGAGCGAGGATGAATCTCGTTCAGTGCTTTTTTAATGTGCAAAAGAAATCAGCACTGTCGCGCTCCGCCGCCTTTCTGTCTTGCCATTTTTACGCACGACAGAAAGGAAAAACAATGTTTGATAGAAAAAATGATGTTGCTCGCAACAAAAAACGGGCAGATGCGATTGTTTATGCGGGTGCGGCAGACGAGGTTGTTCTGACGCAAAGTGATTTTGAAAGCGAAGAAGAGTTTCGACGCTGGAAGGCATGGTCGGATGCAGATTACAAGCAGACGGAAAAAGCAATGCGCAGGGATTATGACCATGTGATTTATGGATTGGAAGGTTGGAAAATTCCTGCGTCGGAAAGGATGGAGAAACAAGAAGAAATCATCAATGAAGATAAACTGAAATCTGTTTTGACAGAACGGCAGTATAAAAGGCTGCATTTATATGCTGTCATGAATATGACATTAGAACAGATTGCAGATATGGAACATGTATCCATTCAGAGTGTATCAAGGTCGATTCATGCAGCTAAAAAGAAAATTTTGAAATTTCTTTCCAAACAGGGTGAAAAAGTGCCGTTTTAAGCGTGATAGGTGAAGGGCTTAATTAGGAAGCGCTTTTGTACCTTGACAACAGCATACCGCAACCCAAGTACGAAACCCATGCAGGAGCGATAAAGTGGGCAGCGCGACGATGGCATAGCCGGAGCGATTCATGCGGCTTGAACCCGATTTGGCAAATCGGACGCGACGATGGCGTGGGGGATAATGATACTTCTTCACAGCCCCTCGATGACTGGAGGGGAGTTTCTGCTGCGCGCGCCAAATGGCGCGGCGGAGCTATGACGCTTTGCCGAAAGCGGCTTGGGGTGCGTTCAAAGTGAAACAAGGGTAACAAAAAGACAGGGCAGTTCTAAGTTGGGAACTGCCCTTATTTATAAGATTATATAAATATAATGAATTTCAATTTTTTGCGAAAAAGATATGAACATGCTATGATGAGCGCGAAACAAGACTTTTCCCATGAAACGGAAAAGAATTGTGATTCGGCGAAGCGATGACTTCGCGTTATATGGGGATGCAAGACTGCGAGTGAGGATGCACAGAGGTGAAGAAAACACTTAAAAGAAGTCCTTTTGATCTTTGATAAGTGCATAATCGCAATCTCAAGTACAAAACCCATGCAAGAGCGGTAGGACAGCAGCGCGACGATGGCATAGCCGGAGCGATTCATGCAGTCTGAACCCAATTTGGCAAGTTGGACGCGACGACGGCATGGGGGATCATGATACTTCCTCACGGCCTCTCGAAGATTTGAGGGGAGCTGCAAAGCTATGACGCCTTGCCCAAGGCGGCTTGAGATGTGCGGAAACATAAACAGGTGTTGCCTTTGAAAGGCGAACGACAAAATGATACATGGAGGTTAAATCAAATGGAACTGAATATTAGAAATGACAGTGATCGGATTCAAAACGTCCCGATTCAGTGCAAAATGACACTGACGATTCGCGAAGCGGCGGAATACAGCAATATTGGCATCAACAAAATCGACTCCTTGCTGAAAATGCCGAATTGCCCGTTCGTTTTGTACATTGGAACGCGGAAACTGGTTAAGAGAGTGGAATTTGAACAGTATATTCGCGGAAAATTCGCGATTTGAGATAGAAATCGCAAGGAAAACCGGGGCGTGCCTTGAGAAAAGGGTAGGGTTGTGTTATAATCAGTAACCGTGTTGGGCTCTTTTCTTATAGGTATAAGAAAGGAACTTGAACGATGGGTAGAGACCTGAAAGGCAGAAAGTGCGGAAAAGGGATCAGCCAAAGAAAAGACAAAAAGTATACGGCACGTTTTTGCGCGAAGAATGGAAAGCGCCGAGAAAAGCACTTCGACACGCTGCCTGAAGCGAGAAACTGGCTTGCGGATGCCCAATATGCGGATCGTCATAATGGCTTGCCGACATGTTCAACGATAACGGTGGACACATGGTTCCAATTCTGGATGGAAAATCTGATTCGAGATTTAGCACCTAATGCCATCCGAAATTACCATGACAGGTATGTGCATAACATTAAACCTGTTCTCGGAAATATGATGTTATGTGATGTGAAGCCGATGCACTGTAAGGCTGTATTTAACAGCATGGAAGCACATTATGCAGGCTCGACTATCCGTCAGACGTACATCACAATCGGAACGATGTTTAAGGCCGCATTGATCAACGACATGATTATCAAGCATCCGTTGGAAGGCGTAAAGGTGAATAAGCCGCTTCGCGCGCCAGATGATATTCATTTCCTGACGATTGACGAGCAGACGAAGTTTCTGGAAGTTGCTCAGCGTTCCCACAACTATCGGCAATATGTTTTGCTGCTGGAAACGGGATTGCGCACTGCGGAGATGATTGGGCTGACGTGGGATTCGATTGATTGGAAGCGGCGCAGACTGACCATCAGTAAGACGCTGGAATATCGTCATGAGAACGGTGTCTGGCGAGCTGGACCGCCAAAGACAAAAGCCAGTTATCGGACGATTCCTCTGACTGACCGGGCGTATGACGTTCTGGAAGCATGCTATGCCGAGCGAGAAATCCGAAAGGAAGCGCCGTTGCTTGAAATGGTGCTGCCGTATATGGATCGACGCAGTGGAGTGCAGAAGAATCTTATCATGCGTGATCTGGTGTTCGTCAACTGGCGCACGGGTGAACCTGCCAAGAACAGTTCCTACGACACACATTTGTATAAGCTGTGCGATGAAGCGGGCATTGAACGATTCTGTATGCACGCTCTGCGGCATACCTACGCGACGCGAGCGATTGAAAGAGGGATGCAGCCAAAGGTGCTGCAAAAACTGTTGGGTCATGCCAGCATCAAAACAACAATGGATCGGTATGTTCATGTCACAGACGATTCGTTGGTCGATGCCGTGGCGCAGTTTCAGGCGCTGGGAAACTAGAAAGCCGGAATTGGTGCCAAATTGGTGCGGAATAGCATAGAGAACACTTGAAAAAGTGAGTAAATAAAGGAGTTGTAAACATATATGAAATTAGGCGTTGTCGGTCTGCCGAACGTCGGCAAATCCACTTTGTTTAACGCAATCACCAAGGCGGGCGCGGAAGCGGCGAATTACCCGTTCTGCACCATCGAGCCGAACACCGGCGTTGTCGCCGTGCCGGATGAGCGGCTGGATGAGCTTTCCGCCATGTATCACCCGAAAAAGACGACCCCGGCCGTCATCGAGTTTGTCGATATCGCCGGTCTGGTCAAGGGCGCGAGCCACGGCGAGGGCTTGGGTAACAAGTTCCTCTCCCACATCCGCGAGTGCGAGGCGATTGTGCACGTCGTTCGCTGCTTTGAGGATCCGGATATTATCCGCCACGCGGACAGCCTGAACCCGCAGCACGACATCGAGACGATCAACCTCGAATTGATCGCCGCCGACCGCGAGACGGTCGCCAAGCGCGCCGAGCGCGCGGCGAAGATGCTCAAGAGCGGCGAAAAGCGCTTTGCCGATGAGGCCGCGCTGGGCGAAAAGCTGCTGGCGCATCTGGATAATCTCCAGCCCGCGCGCACCTGCCCAATGACGGACAAGGAGCGCGAGATTGCCCGCGAGTGGTTCCTGCTGACCACCAAGCCGGTGATCTACGCCTGCAACATCAAGGAAGACGATCTCGGCAAGGACGAGGACAGTCTCCCCGGCGTGGCGGATGTGAAGGCCATTGCCGCGGGCGAGAACGCCAAGGTGCTGGTCATCTCCGCGAAGATCGAAGAGGACATCGCGCAGATGGATGACGAGGAAAGGGACATGTTCCTCGAGGAAATGGGCATCGGCAAGAGCGGTCTGGATCGCCTGATCGCCGAATGTTATGATCTGCTCGGGCTGATTTCCTTCCTGACCGCCGGCCCGGACGAGTGCCGCGCGTGGACGATCCGCAAGGGCACGAAAGCGCCGCAGGCTGCCGGTAAGATCCACAGCGACTTTGAGCGCGGCTTCATCCGCGCGGAGATCGTTTCCTTTGACGATTTGAAGGCGAACGGCTCCATGACCGCCTGCAAGGAAAAGGGCCTTGTCCGCAGCGAGGGCAAGGATTATGTGATGCAGGACGGCGACGTGACGCTCTTCCGCTTCAACGTTTAAGCGGGGGAGACGTTGGGGCATTGCTCCCCAAACCCCGGTCGGGAACGGCGTTTCCGACGCCTTCCGAATCTGTATCGCTGTGCGGTGCAGGGATGATTATGAATGAAAAGACGCGGCTTGAAGAAAAAGCCGCGCCTTTTTATTTAGCCTGTACCGCGCAGCGATACAGAAGCGGGAAGTGCAGGAACCTCAGGCTCCTGCCAGGGTTCGGGACAGCGTCCCGACGTCCCTTTCGTTACTTGCAGCCGCACTCGTAGGAGCCGCACATGCTCTCGTCGCTCTTGCCGGAATGGCAGTTGCAGTTTGCGCAGACGTTGATGCTGCGCAGTTCGCAGCGGTTCTGCGCGTTGTGGTGGCGGCAGGAAGAAACGGAACAGTTGATCGTCTGGTTTTCCATGATGCAATCCCTCCATGTTGGTTTGTGAGCCAATCGCTCGCGGCTTAGTATGGCGGAAAACCGTCTCAATATGCGCGGAAAACGCTTGTCAAAATGATCTGGACGTGTTATAATCTCGTCTAGTACAAATGTACTAAAAAATAAAAGGAGCGAGATACAATGAAAAAGATGATGTTTGCGTTGGTTTTGGCGCTGGCTGTGAGTGTGTGCGGCGCGGCGCTGGCCGAGCAGGGTGTGGCGTATGGCGTGTATAATCAGAGCGGCGAGCAGCCGGACAGCCTCATTCGCGTGACGATGAATTGCAGCGGCGAGCGCGTGACCGACGTGCAGATTGACGAAAAACTGATTCCGTATTCCGCCAGCGGCGCGGAGGGCTGGGCTGAACTGGATGAAGAGACGGTGGCCAAGCTGGGCGACGCAGTGCTGACTGTCGGCGAAAAGAAATATCCGGCTTCCTTTGAGCTGGGCGGCGTGGCGTTTGTCGGCACGGCAGGGGAAAACGGCGTTGTGTATACCGGCGAGGTGAACGGTGAAAACGTTGAACTGATGGCGTATGTCTGCACGGACGAAGGCGGCGCGTGGTATTATGAAAGCAACCCGGCGACGCTGCTGAACGCGCAGGGCGAAGCCGTGGCGGAAATCGAAATCGGCACGAAAGCGTCCATTGAGCATGGCGTGGCGTTCTGGCCGAGCGAGATTAAGTTTCCGGGCAACATTGAGCGGATTGAGGCTTATCTGTCTGAAAACGGCGTAAATTATACCGAGGATCAGATTGTTAAAGGCGAAGACGGCGTTTGGAACGTCGCGGACGTGACCACCGGCGCGACGCTGGCCGGTACGAAGAATTATCTGCTTATTGCGCAGCGCGCTTATGAAAACGCGCAGGGCAAGTAAAAATACAAATCAAAACGCTATCCGTTGTCTCGACCCAAGCGAGCGCGGATAGCGTTTTTTAGGATTCGCGGATTTGACGGTAGGCGATTCGTCCCTTTTCGGATAGATAAGGATAGAGCACAAGCCAATGCCCGTGCAGAAACTCAGCCTTGCTCATGCCGGATGAATCCGAATGGCGAAGGGTTTGGTTCAGCCACGAAATATGGCTCATCAGCAGCAGGCGAACCAGCGTATCACAGACCTCAGGCGTAAAGGATTCCATAAAAAAACCATTCTTCGCCAGCGTATTCAGGCCGTCGATCAGACGGACACGGAAATGAATATGGTGTCTGCCGAAGGATGCCGTCTTTAATTCGCTATCCAGAAAGAAAAAGGCGTATTGACACAGGGTGTCCAGCATCATGGAAAACAGGCGGTCAATCTGCGTCAACGATTCGACGGGCATATCCGATGTCGCCGTCATCTGCTCGAACACATCGTCCATCAATGCGGAAACGATATCGCTCTTTTTGGCAAAATGATACGTCAGATTGCCTACGCTGATGGAGAGCGCATCGGCAATCGCGCGCATGGTAACATGGTGATAACCCTGTTCGTTAAAAAGCCGCAGGGAGACGGCCAAAATCTTTTCGCGGGTGGAATGAGCCATGAAAAGCCCTCCTTTGTTGGTCGTATCAACAGCTTACCGCGTTTTGTGCGCTTTTACAACCCCCGCCTTGCCAAGAAAAGCAAAAAACGCTATAATAGATCATGGATCAACAGGTTTCAATCTTTTTTGCAAGCGTCAAGCGAAAAGACAGGGAGAGCGTACATATGGAATATACGACATTGGGCAAGACCGGCCTGCGCGTGTCGCGCATGGGCTTTGGCGGCATCCCGATTCAGAAGGTGGATGCGGCCGTTACGCGCAAATTGATGGAGCGACTGGTCGAGCGCGGCGTGAATTACATTGATACCGCGCGCGGCTACACGGTCAGCGAATCCTTTTTGGGCGAGGCGCTGGAGGGCGGCCTGCGCGAGAAATTCGTGCTGGCGACCAAATCCATGGCGCGCACGCGGGCGGAGATGGAGCGGGATATCGAGATCAGCCTGCGCAACCTGCGTACGGATCACATCGACCTGTATCAGGTGCACAACCCGTCCCTCACGGAGCTGGAGCAGGTGACCGCGCCCGGCGGCGCGCTGGAGGCGCTTTTGGCGGCCAAGGCGGCGGGCAAAATCGGCCATATCGGCGTGACGGCGCACATGGCGGCCGTGTTTGAAAAGGCGCTGACGATGGATTGGGTGGAAACCGTCATGTTCCCCTACAACATCGTGGAGACGCAGGGCGAGGCGCTGATGCAGAAGTGCCGCGAGCAGAATGTCGGCTTCATCTGCATGAAGCCGATGGCGGGCGGCGCACTGGAGGATGCGCGGCTGGCGATGCGCTTCATCGGGCGCAACGAAAATGTCTCCGTCGTGATTCCGGGCATGTACGATGTGCGCGAAATCGACCAGAATATCGAGGCCATCGAGGATGCGTCCCCGCTGACCGAGGCGGAGCGCGCGCAGCTCGACGTGATCCGCCGGGAGCTGGGCACGCAGTTCTGCCGCCGCTGCAATTATTGCCAGCCCTGCACGGCGGGCATTGCCATCAGCGGCATCTTCGTGCTGGAGGGCTATCTGAATCGCTACGGCTTGGGCGACTGGGCGAAGCAGCGCTATGCGGCCATGGGCAAGAAGGCCGGGGACTGCGTCGGCTGCGGCGCGTGCGAAAAGCGTTGCCCGTATCAGCTTCCAATTCGGCAGATGCTCGCGCGATGCAAGGATGAATTTGGCGCGTAACGCCTTTTGCCATGGCCGCGCATACCAATGGAAAATCCAGAAATCTCGGGTTTCTGGTGGGGTTTGGGGCAAAGCCTCAACCGTATCCTTTCAGGGAGGAAACGTATGATCGATCGCATTGACCGCAAGCGCGAGGTGCTCGTGCACGTCGCGAAATATTGCTTTGAGGGCACGCTGGAGGCGCATAAGGAGTTCATTCCGCTGGAAATTGTGCCGCACGGCAGCCAGCCGACCCACCGCTGCTGCGTCTACCGCGAGCGCGAGGTGCTGCGCAACCGCGTGGATTGGGCCTGCGGCCGCGCGTCCGTGTACGACGGCGAAAACCACTATACCTTCACCGATCAGCCGGTCGCCGTTATGAACAGCGCCTGCGAGGGCTGCCCCCTGCAGCGCTACACCGTCACCAGCAACTGCCAGCACTGCATGGCGCAGCGCTGCCTGCAAGCCTGCCGATTCGGCGCGATTACCATGACCCATCAGGGCGCGATCATCAACCCGGACAAGTGCCGTGAGTGCGGCATGTGCGCGCAGGCCTGCCCATACAACGCCATCGCTGATGCGCGCCGTCCCTGCGTGCGCTCCTGCCCGGTGGACGCGATCTCGGTGGATAAGAAGAACCGCCGCGCGTCCATCGACTACAACAAGTGTATCTCCTGCGGCAACTGCACCGTCGCCTGCCCGTTCTCCGCGATTTCCGATGTGTCGATGATTACCGACGTCATCGAGGCCATTCGCGATGAAAAGCAGGAGGTCTACGCCTGCTTCGCGCCCTCCATCGAGGGGCAGTTTGGCGGCGTGAGTGTGGGCGAGATGATTAAGGCGCTCCAGCGTCTGGGCTTTGACGACGCGATGGAGGTGTCCCTCGGCGCGGACGCGACGGCCTACTACGAGGCGCAGGAGGTCAAGGAGGTCGCGCGCGAGGGCGGCCACATGACCACGAGCTGCTGCCCGGCCTTCTACAACATGGTCGCCAAGCACTACCCGGCGCTGCTGGACAAGGTGAGCCACACCGTCTCTCCGATGGTGGCGACGGCGCGCTTCATCAAAAAGAAGCATCCCGGCGCGGTGGTTGTGTTCATCGGGCCGTGCATCGCAAAAAAGAGCGAGGTCAAGCGCTACAAGGACGCGGGGAAGATCGGCGCGGATTACGTGCTGACGTTCGACGAATTGTATGCCATGTTCGAGGCGAAGCACATCGACCCCGAGGCGATGGCCTCCGGCGACGTGCAGCAGGGCAGCAAATACGGCAAGAACTTTGCGGCGGCCGGCGGCGTGACGGCGGCGGTGCAGGAAGTGCTCGCCGAGGAGAAATTCGATATGCCGGTCAGCTGCGTCAAGTGCTCCGGCGCGGCGGAGTGCAAGAAGGCGCTGATGCTGCTGCGCGCGGGCAAGCTCAACGAGACGATGATCGAGGGCATGGTCTGCGAGGGCGGCTGTGTCAACGGCCCGGCGAAGATCACTGATCCGCGCGAGAGCCTCGGCATGCGCAGGCAGCTGATGCTCGGCGCGGACGACCGCAGCATTGCCGATAACCTTGAAATGAACGACTTTAAGGATATCGACATGAAGGACGGACGGATGTGACATGAAAACCCTCAAAAAGGCGCTTCCGGTGGCGGCGGCGCTGGTCTGGGCGCTGCTGCTCCTGCCGTTCTTCCTCGGCGCGGAGGCGGCGCACCCGGCGACGGATGATTTCACCTTCGCCGTCTATACGCACCCGACGTGGGTGCAGACCGGCAGCATCCTGCACGTGCTCAAGGACGCGCTGAGCTATACCCTGCGCACCTGGCGCGACTGGCAGGGCACGGTGACGGGCGTGCTGATTATGACGCTCAACCCGGCGGTGTTCTCCCTCGAGCACTACGGCGCGCATGCCGTTGCGCTGCTGGGGCTCATTCTGCTGGGCACAGGCGTTTTTCTGCGGCATTTTCTGCAAAAGAGGCTGAATCTGCCGTGGCGCGCCGCGTTTGCCGCGCTTTCCGCCGCGCAGCTCCTGTTTCTGCCGGATATCGTGGAGGGCGTGTACTGGTTCAACGGGGCGTGGTTTTACATGGGCGCGCAGGCCGTCGCGCTGATGACGCTCGCGCTGGGGGACAGCCTGAGCGAGCGCCCGGTTCGCGGGGCGGGGACGATTCTCACCCTTGCGCTCTGCTGGGCGCTGCTCTTCGCGCTGGGGATGGATAACTACATCACGGCGATGATGACGGCGGCGGCGCTGCTGATGCTGGCGCTCTGGCGGGCGGCGGCGCATGAGCGCGCGGCGGCGGTGCGCACGGCGCTGATGCTTCTGCCCATCGGCGTGGGGCTGCTGATTTCGGTGATCGCGCCGGGCAACAGCGTGCGCATGGCGGCGGACGGCGCGCACGAGAGCGGGCTTGGCTATCTGCTGGCCTCGATCGGCTGGACGCTGCGCGACGCGGTGAAATACATCCTGCGGTTTATGCTCAAAACGCCGCTTTTGGCGCTGCTGCTGCTGGCGCTGCCGGCGGCGAGCCGACGCATGAACGAGCGCGGGGAGACGGGAAAAGGCCTGCCGCGGATCGGCTTTACGCTGCTGGGCGGCTATCTGATGCTCTGCGCGATGATTATTCCGCACATGTATTCCTCCGGGTACGCGGGGTCGGGGCGCGTCATCAACATGTATCACAGCTATGTGCTGCTGTTTGCGCCGGTCGTCTGCATGATGGCGCTGGTGCGCGTCAGGCCGGAGAAGCGCGCGGCGCTGGCGGCGGGGCGGGGAAAAATCGCCTGCTTCGCGCTGGCGGCGGCGGCGCTGGCGGTGTGTCTGTGCGGCGGTCAGCTCCGCAATTATGAAAAGCTGGTGAGCGACCAGCTTGACGGCACGCAGGATGCGTATATCGCGCAGTTTCAGCGCGAATATGCGCTGTGCGAGGCGGCCGGGGCGGCGGACGACGTGGTTCTGCCCGCGTGGACGGTGCAGACCGTGACCGGCAAGCCCACCGCCTACGAGGACGCGGCGTTCTGGACGAATGAGGCCATGGCGCAGTATTTCGGCGTAAAAAGTGTGAGGGTGGAGTAAGAAGAGATGCTGGAACTCAGAAAAATCGACAGAAACAACGTTTGGCAGGTGGCGCGGCTCAAGGTCAAGCGCGCGCAGGCGGATTACGTGGCCTCCAACATCGAAAGCATTTTGGAGGCGTTTGCGACCCGTGAGGCGGGTGGAATTGCCGCGCCGTTCGCGCTGTATGACGGCGTGGCGCTCGTCGGCTTTGTGATGATCGGCTACGGCGACCTGCCGGGCGAGGAAAACCCGGCGATTTCCGCGGGCAACTACTGCCTGTGGCGGTTGATGATCGACGAGCGCTGGCAGGGGCGCGGCTACGGTAAGCAGGCGATTGAAAAGGTCGTCGAATACGTCCGCACCAAGCCTTTCGGAGAGGCGGAATACTGCTGGCTCTCCTATGATCCAGATAATCAGAAGGCCAGGAAACTGTATAACAGCTTTGGGTTCATGGAGACGGGCGAGATGGATGGCGAAGAGGCCATCGCAGCGCTCAAGCTGTGAGCGAGGGACGGACAATGAAAATCTTGCGAGCTCTGCTGGCGCTGGCGCTCCTGCTCACGCCCATGCGCGCGCTGGCGCAGGAGGCCAAGGCGCTGACGGCGGATTGCGTCATCACCTCCGGAAAGGTCAAGACCGTGGCCGCGCACGACGGCGATTATACGACGGCGTGGCGCAGCGAACGGGTCAGAAGGCCGTATCTGGAATTTGAGCTGCCGGAGGGCGAAACGGCGGGCTATCTGTACGTCTGCTTTACCGAAATGCCCCAGTCGTGGGCGGTGGAGGAGCGCGTGGACGGCAAATGGCGGGTCGTCGCCGAGGGCGGCACGGATTACCTGCACGCGCTGGTCGAGCTGAACGGACAGAACCATTTCCGCATCGTGGAAAACTCGGGTGTGACCACGCGGCTCAAATTCAACGAGGTCTTCGTCTTCAGCGAGGGCGAGCTGCCGGACTGGGTGCAGCGCTGGCAGCCGACGGCTGAAAAGGCCGATCTGCTCGTGCTGGCGACGCACCCGGACGATGAGCTGATCTTCTTCGGCGGCACGATTCCGACCTATGCGGTCGAGCGGGAGAAAAGCGTCGTCGTGGCCTACATGAGCGGCGCAAGCGCGGCGCGGCGGAGCGAGCTGCTCAACGGCCTGTGGCACATGGGCGTTCGCCAATACCCCGTGATCGGCCCGTTCGGCGACGCATATTCCACCAACATGGCCGTGATATACGACCAATGGGGCAGGGAAAGGGTGCGCAAATACGTCATGGGGCTGATTCGCCGGTATAAGCCGGACGTGGTCGTGACCCACGACAGGGGCGGCGAATACGGCCACGGCGCGCACAAAGTCACCGCCGACGCGAGCGTTTACTGCGTGGAAAACGCGGCGAATCCTTCCGTGCTCCCCGCGCTCTGCGAGGCATACGGCGCGTGGACGGTCAAAAAGCTCTATCTGCACATGGGCGAGGAGAACGTGATCCGCATGGATTGGAACGTTCCGCTGTCCGCCATGGGCGGCAAGACGGGCGAACAGCTCGCGCAGGAGGCCTTCCTGCTGCATGTCACCCAGCAAAAGACGCGCTATGTCGTCACTGACGAGGGCAAGACGGGCAACGCCAAATTTTCGCTCGTCTATACGACCGTCGGGCCGGATATCGTCGGCGGGGATTTCTTTGAGAACGTCGAATGAACAGGCGAAGGGCTGCTGCAAAAGCGGCTTTCCGAACAAAGAGAGCTTCCACCGAAAAACGGATAAAAAAACGGAGAATACAAAAGACCTCCCGTTGCGGCGTGGAAATGCGCTGTAACGGGAGGTTTTGCCCAATATTGGAAACTGCGCGAAATCGTCTGCGTGAGCAGGCGTTTGACGCTTTGCAGCCTTCGGCGGAGGGGCAGGCAGAAATATATGGGAAGAAATGGAGCGGGTCGGTCGTTTTATATAAAGAATGTTCCTGAAAAGGAAGAAAAAAACGGGAGGAAGAACGGAATGAAACGAACGATGCTGCTGTTGATGGCGCTGCTTGCTTTTGCGCACGCGGCGCTGGCCGAGGATTTTTCCGCTTATGCGGTGAAGACCAACGGGTTTGCGGTTTTTGCGCCGAATCCGATTTTGGAAAACGGCGATATGTTTTTCAAAACATGGAGCGACCGGGTGGGAACGGTCGGCGACGGATATTTTTGGCATTTCGAATGGATGCGCGGCGGCAGCGTGTATCGCGATCTGCCGTATGAGGTCGCAGTCGATCAGAGGTGGAGTCCCCTCGAATTTATGCCGGTTGGCGGCGAATGCTATGTGATTGCGCAGACTGTCTTGCAGGAGGATGAAGAAGGGACAGACCGCGCGGTCACGGCCGCGGTGTATCGCTGGACGGACGCGGGCGTGGAGCAAATCGCGGCGATTCCGGATTACGGAGAGCGCACAGAGATCACGGTGCTTGGCGATGCGTTTTCCGTCTATAAAAGGGAAACCGGCATGATGCAAATCTACCGGTATGACGGTACGCCGCTGCAAACCTATCGGTTTGAGCCGGAAAGCACTGTCATGTCGGTTTTAAGGGCAAAGGACGATACGCTGTATGTGGTGAACAGCCGACGATCTGCCGGAGGTGACGGCGTATCTACCGTTTACGCGCTAAGGGAAGGGGACGTCCTTTGGCAACGCGAATATCGGCATTATATCGGGATACGCTGTCCGGGGGACGGATATCTCTATGTCCTCCAAAAGGAAAGTGGAAAGAAATACAGCCCCATTCACATCGAACGTGTGGATGCGGACGGCAACGTGCTGCTCAGCCGCACGTTGTCTGCGGACAGACTGGTGCTTTCCTGCGGCTTCGCTTTCCAGCCGGACAGCGGCCGGCTGATGATCTTCGGGCATGGCGTTGCGGTTTCGCGCGATCAATACAACGTGTTTGTCATGGAACTGGATCAGGATATGCGGGAAGTATCGACAGATGTGCGAAGATTCTATTATCATGGGGATTACGGTTTCAGCGTCTGCCCGATGCCGGACGGACGTTTCATGGTGTTCAGCAATGGCACCGATATCCGTCCGCAGGAACCGTCCGGCGAGCCCGTTCTGGTTCCGTTTGATGTGCTGGAAAAGACGGATCGAAACGGTTTGGCGCTGCGCTGACAAAACGCGCGGCCGAAGGAAGATAGGACAAGGGGTCTGTTGCAGAAAAACGATTCGGCAACAGACCCCTTGCGCATATGCTTTTTTTCAGCCCGTCTTACCGCTCGTCATACGGCTTAAAGACGACCTCATGCTTTTCAAAATCAATGAAAAGCTGATAGGCGTAGTTATCCAGACTGGTATCCCAGATTTCCACAAACTTCGGCGTGACTTCGATCAAAATCTCCGTGTCCTCGTGGGAATACTTGTTGTAGCTGCCCCAGAGGTATTTCTTATAGAGGGTTTCAAACGTGCGCCCCGGCTCGTCAACGACGAGCCCCTTGTTTTCCGCGACGCCTTCGACCTGAACGCCGCTCCAGCAGAGCGCGACGTTCGGGTTTTCGAAAAGCTGCCGGGTCTTGCGGAAATTCTTATCCGTCTTGAAGTAGATCTTGTTGTTGTAGAACAGGCAGCTCACGTTGCGCACCATCACGTGGGTGCCGACCGCGCTGGCGAGCGCCATGATTTTGCTGTCGCCGAGCTTTTCAAACATCTTTTCGACGGCCTGTTCGAAGGTCAGGTTCTGTTCTTTGCTGAACTGCATATGATTTGCTCCTTTGCAATATAAATATTTTTCTTTACAATAATTGAGCAAAAGACAAATTCTGCACAAAACGCGGGCGCACACCACGCGACTTATTGCTTAGGCGGAAGATAACCCGATCAAAGAGCTCCCTCTTTGAGGGCGTGGAGCTTGCCGCCCGCTGTGC
>OLQO01000516.1_pt1 | contig 32233 bp, 24 predicted proteins | sample 1672281 | NCBI WGS metagenome assembly OLQO01 (sample SAMEA3136667, study PRJEB25190) | human gut metagenome | biome: human gut; feature: human-associated habitat; material: faeces | place: Austria | collected 2013
GTGCTGCTGTTCATCAACGGTCTGCCTTTGGTGCTTATGGAGCTGAAATCGCCCTCCCGTGAGGAAACCGATGCTTCGGAAGCCTATACGCAGATCAGGAACTATATGCACTCTATTCCGTCTATGTTCATCTATAACGCTATCTGCGTAATGAGTGATCTTTCGGAGAATCGTGCAGGCACGATCACTTCGGGTGAAGATCGCTATATGGAATGGAAAACCAAAGACGGCAGCTATGAAAATACGCAGTTTGCCCAGTTTGACACATTCTTTGAGGGTATCTTCACGAAAGACCGTCTGCTCGATATTCTGAAAAACTTTATCCTGTTTTCCAATGAGGGCTTGCAGAGCTACAAGATACTCGCAGGCTATCATCAGTATTTTGCCGTTCGTAAAGCTATCGAATCCACCAAAAAGGCTACGGTGACAGACGGTAAGGGCGGTGTGTTCTGGCATACACAAGGTTCGGGAAAGTCGCTGTCAATGGTGTTCTATGCCCATTTGCTGCAATCTGCCCTTGAAAGCCCGACAATCGTTGTTATCACGGATAGAAATGATCTTGACGACCAGCTCTACTCTCAGTTTGCGAAGTGCAAGGCATTTCTCCGGCAGGAACCTGTTCATGCCGAAAGCCGTGAGCATCTGAAGACACTACTTGATGGTAGAAAAGCGAACGGCATCATCTTCACCACGATGCAAAAGTTTGAGGAATCCGGCGAACCACTGTCTGAGCGCAGAAATATCATCGTTATGGCTGATGAGGCGCACAGAGGTCAGTATGGTCTGACCGAGAAAATCAAAATGACACAGAATGAGGACGGAGAGCTTGTTGCGAAAAAGGTAATCGGCACTGCTCGTATTATCCGTGATACGCTGCCAAACGCGACATATATCGGCTTTACAGGCACCCCGATCTCACTGGAGGACAGAAATACCCGTGAGGTATTCGGTGATTACATCGACATCTATGATATGACGCAAGCTGTCGAGGACGGTGCTACACGTCCTGTCTATTATGAAAGCCGTGTTATGAAGCTGAAACTCGACGAAAACACACTGCGGCTTATCGACACGGAATATGACATCATGGCTCAGAATGCTGATGCTGATGTCATCGAGCGCAGCAAGCGAGAGCTGGGACAGATGGAAGCTATCCTCGGTCATGAAGATACCATTGCTTCTCTTGTTGATGATATACTGGATCATTATGAGAATTACCGTGAGAATCTTCTGACTGGTAAGGCTATGATCGTAGCATATTCCAGAGCAATTGCCATGAAAATATACAAGCGCATTCTCGAAGTGCGTCCCGGCTGGGAAGAAAAAGTCGCTGTTGTCATGACCGGATCTAATAAAGATCCGGAAGAATGGCATAACATCATCGGCAACAAGCATCATAAAGAGGAACTCGCACGAGAATTCAAAGATAACGATAGTCCGCTTAAAATTGCTATTGTGGTCGATATGTGGCTGACTGGCTTTGATGTGCCGTCCCTTGCGACAATGTATGTCTATAAGCCGATGATGGGCTATAATCTGATGCAAGCAATTGCGCGTGTCAACCGTGTGTTCCGTGATAAGGAGGGCGGTCTGGTAGTCGATTATGTCGGCATCGCATCTGCGCTTAAGCAGGCAATGAACGATTACACAGTCCGAGACAAGAAGAACTACGGTAATACTGACATTGCAAAGGTAGCATATCCGAAGTTTCAGGAGAAGCTCTCCATCTGTCGTGATCTGCTGCATGAATATGATTACTCAGCGTTTTTCGGCGGCAATGAACTGACAGCCGGAAGGACGATCACGGGTGCTGTTAACTTCCTTATGGACAGGAACCGGGAAAGCGACCGGGAAAGCTACACCAAAGAAGCATTGCTGTTGAAGCAAGCACTTTCCCTTTGTTCTTCCATTGCAGAACAATCTGAACGTGACGAAGCTGCTTTCTTTGAGGCGGTTCGTGTATTGCTGATGCGAATTCTTAATCAGGGCAGCGGAAAAAAGCTCTCGCTCCCGGAAATCAATGCGAAAATCAATGAGTTACTGAAGCAGAGCGTCAAGAGTGATGGCGTTATCAATCTGTTCTCGGACAAGGAGCAGGATTTCTCGCTGTTCGATCCGCAGTTCTTGGAAGAAATCTCGAAGATGAAAGAGAAGAACCTTGCAGTCGAGCTGTTGAAACGCTTGATTGCTGAGCAGGTTCATATCTATCGTCGCACCAACCTCGTAAAATCTGAGAAGTTCAGCGAGATCATGCAAAGTGCCATGAATCGCTATTTGAACGGTATGCTGACCAACGAAGAAGTTATACAGGAAATGCTTGCTCTTGCAAAGCAGATTCGTGAGGCGAAGGAAGCGGGCGAAAAGCTCGGTTTAACCGCTGATGAGCTTGCATTCTATGATGCACTGACCAAACCACAGGCGATTAAGGATTTCTATGAAAATGAAGAGCTTATCGCTATTACTAAGGAACTTGCCGAAACGCTGCGCCGCAACCGAACTATCGATTGGCAAAAGCGAGATAGCGCACGGGCAAAGATGCGCATGATGATAAAAAAGCTGCTGAAGAGCCATCGCTATCCTCCGGAAGGAATGGACGATGCTGTTCAGACAGTTATGTCGCAGTGCGAGCTCTGGACTGACAATAATGATATGGAATGATCGTAGGAGGATTTGATAATGGATGCCAGAAAAGGAAATATCTACGAAATACTAAACGGAAACAAACAATTTCTTATTCCAGTCTATCAACGCTATTATAGCTGGGATATTGATCAGTGTAAACGCCTTTGGAATGATATCGTTGAAATGCAGAAAAAAGGCAAATCAGGTCATTTTGTAGGCTCCATTGTGAATATAGCAGAGCAAGCCATGCCTACAGGTGTCCAGAAATTCATGATTATTGATGGACAACAGCGCACCACAACATTAACGCTGCTTCTGTTGGCATTGAGAGATTATGCTATAGCAAACCCAGCAGATACAACTATCAATGCTAAACGCATCGATAATATGCTGCTGAAGAATGAATATGAATCCGGCGATGAGAGATACAAACTCCTGCTTACTGAAACTGATCGAGAGATTCTTATAAGTTTAGTGGAAAGCAAGCCTATTGCAGATGGAACAAAATCGAAGCTGCTTGATAATTACAGGTATTTTGTCGACAAGATTGCCGCTAAAGAACTCCTCCCCGCTGAAATATATGAATCCATAGGCAAGCTGCAGATTGTCAATATCACATTGGATCGTACTATGGATGACGCACAAGCTATCTTCGAGAGCTTGAATTCGACGGGAAAAGAGTTGTCCGAGTCTGACCTGATCCGCAATTATGTACTTATGGGATTAGAGCCGACAGAGCAAACGTATGTTTATGAGCATATGTGGCGACCGATGGAGTTGATGTTCTCATATGAAACGCAAGACACCTTAATGGACAAGTTCTTCCGCGACTACTTAACAATGAAGTTAACACGCATCCCTAAGCAAGGGCGTGTGTATGATGAATTTAAACTTTATCATCTTAACTGCGAATTCAGTACAATCCGCGAGCTTTGCCAAGACTTATTGACTTATGCCAAGTATTATACAGATATAGTGTTTGCGCGTAGCAGTAATCCGGTTCTCAAAGGACTTTACTCTGACATCAATGACTTGCGCATGGAAGTATCCTATCCGTTCCTGATAAAGGTTCATAATGATTTTGCTGAACACATTATCACAGAAGACGAACTGCTTGAAATACTACGGCTTTGCATCAGCTATGTATTTCGAAGAAGTATATGCGATATTCCAACAAATTCTCTCAATAAAACCTTTGCTACCCTTCGTAACGAAATACGTCAGGACGATTATCTGAATTCTATCAAAGCTTTCTTCATCCTGCGCGATGACTACAAGGAATTCCCGAACGACGAAAAGTTTGTAGCTGCATTCATTTCGAGGGATATATACAATATGCGTTCACGTAACTTTATTCTCAGCCACTTGGAGAACTTTGAAAACAAGTCTATAATAGTTGTTGAGAATTATACAATTGAGCATATTATGCCGCAGAATAAGAATCTGTCTATCGAATGGCAAACGATGCTCGGAGCAAATTGGAGAGAGATTCAAAAGACATACCTCCACACAATTGGAAACCTGACTTTAACTTGCTACAATTCAGAAATGAGTGATCACTCATTTCTTACGAAAATGGACATGGAAGGCGGTTTCAAAGAAAGTGCTCTTAGGTTAAATGGCTTTGTTGTTAAACAGACAGAATGGACTGAAAGCACTATCAAGACACGAGCAAAGTTGTTGGCTGAGAAAGCTAAAAAGATATGGGCATTTCCTAAAATGACAGATGCTGAACTTGCTCCGTATCGCACCAATGTAAAACCTGCTGAACGCTATTCTCTGGATTCATATGATATAAATGTTTTGACTAAGACCTTGTTTGATGTCCTTGACCGCCGTATTCAGAATCTTTCTCCTGCCGTCAAAAGAGAATTCAAGAAACTATATGTCGCTTATAAACTGGATACGAACTTTGTTGATATTGTGTTCCAGAAACAAAGACTACGCATTTCTGTAAACATGAAGTATTCGGAAGTTTCTGATCCCAACGGAATCTGCAAGGACATCACCGGGCTTGGACGCTGGGGCAATGGAGATGTAGAACTTTATATGGAGCATACATCAGATGTGGATCAAGTGATGGAGATTATTGAGCAGTCTTACAAACTTCAAGCAGACGAATAAAAATCGTAATGTAGGGAGTGATTAAATGACAGAACAGAAGATAATCGACCGTGACACCTACCGTGCGATAAAGAAAATGAGACGTAAGGAGCTTCAAGCCTTCCTGATGCGCTACGCTGATGGACTGCTGGAGAAAGACGGCAAGTCCATCGACCTCCGAGAGGTTGAGAAAGACCTCCGACAGATCAAGAGTATCGGCGATAAGCGCGTCGAAGAAATCATGGCAGTATTTGAAAAGCATCTGGGCGTTTGAGAGAAAAAGAAAGCCCTCGTTGCGTTACGAGGGCTTTCTGTAGTTGTATTATTACGGATGGAAGAAGCTGCCGTTGTTACCGGAACCGTAATGGAAGTGGGCTTGGTTTTTCCTGTAATTAAGATTTTACTTAAAAATAATAGTAAAGACGTAGCTTTCACAGATAATGACACGTAACAGCTTCAAATACACGTTGGCTTTCCCCTCTCGTATTATCAGCAGTTTCTCATTGAAAAATGGAATAGATTGCAAATGATACCCCATCTTTATTATTATACCTCCGCAAAATCCAGATTTTTGGACACATTTCTGCGTGCGGATTTTGAGCGAAAACAGCCTACTAAACAGTATCCGAAGCATAGTCAAGGATAAAGGTAATCATTTTCAACGTGTCGTGGCATGTGGAGACGGTATGTTTATTGTCCAAACTTCATTCAGACCAACATATCGAGGTTGAGCTTCAGATGGACGAGCTTGATTTGACGGCTGCGGAGAGCAAAGCGACCTACGAGGAAATCAAGGATTATGTGTTGGAGCATACGGGATTGAAAGTCAGCAGTTTATATATAGCACAGGTAAAAGAGAAATGTGGGATTATCGAGAGAGTGAACTATAATGTGCCAAAATCAGAAAATTCCAGACAGCCGAAATGCCCGCCAGAGAAAGAAGCGGCTATTAGGGAAGCATTGGAGCATTTTCGTATGATTTGATGGTAGAATTGGAATGAAGTCATCTTTTGCGATGTTTTCAAAAAATGTCACAGTGGGAGCAAAAGGTTGCTAAATGTCGTTGTCGCTGTATCATTATAGATTTATACAGCGACATTTACCATTCTATATGGTAAAATTAAATAAGATACAATTTTATAAATGTAGGTGGTAAACATGGGAGATAATCGAAGAATTTTTAGTGATAACGAAAAAATGGTATTGTTTAATGAGGTCGATGGACGATGTCCAATTTGTGGAAGCCCTTTGACTAATAGCAAAAATGGGAAAATTATTAAAATATTTGAAGTGGCACATATATATCCCGCAAATCCACTTCCAAGTGAAATAGAAGTATTAAAGGATGAGGAACGTTTAAGTGAAGATGTTAATAGTCTGGATAATGTTATAGCAGTATGTAGAATATGCCATAAAAAATTTGATACACCTCGTACTGTAGAAGAATACCGCTCATGGGTAAGACTTAAAAACAAATTATTGCAGGATGCAAAGTTAAAAAATACATATGCTCTTTTTAATATCGAGGAAGAAATAAAGGTAATATTAAGGAAATTAAACGATGAATCTTTAGAAGATGATTTGGTACAATTAAGTTATGAATCCTTGAAGATAGAGCAAAAAGCTAATGACACATTGCCGTTTGCAATAAAGCGTACTATTAAAAACGATGTGGTTGATTATTTTGATTATATACATAGGATATTTATTGAAATGGATAAAGTAACTCCCTATAAATTTGATACCTTAGCAGCTCAGATAAAAGGATTTTATTGTAAAACGATGCAAATCAATCCTAATCAGGAATTTGTATATGCTTCTTTAGTTGATTGGATTAATGAAAAGACAGGAGCATATTCTAGGAGAGCTTGTGAAATTGTAATTGCTTATTTTATACAGGATTGCGAGGTGTTTTCATGATTTTACCGAATAAGTTAATAAGCTTTAAAGATTGTGTTTTGGCAAAAACAATTTATATATTAGAGAAAATAAGTGATTCAGACTTTTCGGTAATTGATTTATATGAAAAGGTGGAAACTCATTTTGAAGATTTAAATGAGTATATGTTGGCTTTGGATGTCCTATATGTTCTAGGAAAAATAAAATATGATGAGGAGTTGCGGGTGATACAGTATGTTGAAAAAAATAATATGTGATATATTTTGGCAAAAGGAAATTATATTTTATGAAGGTTTAAATGCGATTGTAGGGGATGATGTAGCTTCTAATTCAATAGGAAAATCAACTATGCTTATGATTATAGACTTTGTTTTTGGGGGCGATGATTATATTAATAAAAATCATGATGTGGTAGATAATTTGGGGCATCATGATTTTAGATTTATATTTAATTTTAAGAATAAGGATTATTTCTTTATTAGAAGCACAAATGAATACAAATTTGTATCTATTTGTGATGAAAAATTTAGAATTTTAAAAAGCATTGCGACGGAAGAATTTACAGCGTGGTTACAAGAAAAATATGATTGTCAATTGGAATCTTTATCATTTAGAAGTATAGTGGGTAGGTATTTTAGGATTTATGGGAAGGAAAATTTAAATGAGAGAAAACCTATTCAATATTTTGAGAAAGAGACAGCACCTAAATCTATATTAGCTCTCTTAAAATTGTTTGATAAATACAAATACTTAAAAGCGTATGAAGAACAAATAGAAAAACTAAAAAAAGACAAAACTACATTAGTTGATGCGGCAAAAAAGAATTTTATACCCAATATTAGTACTAAAAGTTTATTTAATAAAAATAACAAAAAGATTGAGGAACTTAATGTACAATTGGAAAACCTCAAGAAAGAAATTGTTACGACATCTGTTGATTTAGAATCAATGGTTTCAAAAGAAATATTAAAACTTAGGCGTGAAAAAAGTCAGCTTACTATTAAATTAAATTCATATCAAAATAGGCTATTAAGAACACAAAATAATATAAAAAATAAGCCTATAAAAATAGGTACGGAGTTGGAGCAGTTTGTATATTATTTTCCAGATTTTAATATAGAACAAATAAATAAAGTGGAGGATTTTCATAAAAATATAACTAAAATTTTAAAGAGCGAACTTGTAGTGGTAGAAAAAGAGTTGAAATCAAAAATCTTTGAGATAAATATTCGTATTAGTGAAATAGATAAGGAGATAGAACAAAAGTTATCTATAAAAGAAGCACCCAAATTAGCGGTAGATAAAGTGGTGGATTTGGTTGCACAAATTAAACAACTTAATGATGAAAATGGATATTATACGAAGAAAAAACAACTAGAGGGGGATATATCTCAAGCTACTGAGGATTTAAGTGAATTAAAGGAAAAAGCATTAGATGAGATATGCAATATAGTAAATGTTAAAATGTATGAATTAAATAAAGAGATATATGTTGATGGCAGGAGAGCACCGACATTAAATATTCATGGGAGTAAGTACTCATTTAATACTGCAGGTGATACAGGAACAGGCACAGCTTTTGCCAACTTAATATCTTTTGACCTTTCAGTATTGGAATTAACTCATTTGCCAGCTTTAGCACACGATTTGCCATTATTAAAAAATATAGAAAATGCAGCTTTGGAGAATATTATATCAATTTATAGTAGAAGTAAAAAACAAATATTCATCGCTATTGACAAATTGAGTTCGTATGATGAAAAAGCAGCACATATTATCAATGAGCATAAAGTGCTACAACTTTCAAAGGATAAATTGTTATTTATTAAGAATTGGAAAAGTGATAAATAAATCTAAGGGCTGTTGTCTTTTGGTTTGGGTTCTTTCAGAACTTTGGGTATCCGCATATTCTCAGGATTTGTTATAAGCCACCAATTGGCTTGGTAAAACAAAGTGAGAATAACGGAATTACTCAAACATCAGAAAGAACCTTTGGTTTGCGACAGCCCTTTATATAGTTGAGCATCTTTTTATGTTTTTATATTTATAAAAGTAAAAATAAGAAAGTGTTTTTTATGAGAGAAAAGAAAAATCATTTATATGTGGACAGCCAAGAACGGAGCATTTTATTACATAGCCTTGTGGAGTTGAAAAACTAGCTCATTCAGCAGGGCAGATATACAGACTGCGTTGACGAATTGATATTTAAGGTCGTAAACGCACCCGTCAAGAGAATGAAAATTGAATATGTCTAAGGCACATCATTATGAAGCCGCTTATTCTTATTGATTTTTTAAGAGTAAGCGGCTTTTTTGCGTTCTCTGGTACTCTTACATAGCCACCTTGACAAAGTGGCTAAATCTATGCGAAAGGAGGACGCACCCTATGTCAAATTGCAAAGTAATCGCTCTGACGAACCAGAAAGGCGGTGTCGGAAAGACCACCACGGCGGTCAATCTGGGCGTGGCTCTGGCACAGCAGGGCAAAAAAGTCCTGCTCATTGATGCCGATGCACAGGCAAATCTAACCATGTCGCTCGGTTACAGCCGACCAGACGACTTGCCCGACACGCTCTCCACCATCATGCAGGACATCATTGATGATAAACCCCTCGATGTTTTTAAAAGCATCCTGCACCATGACGAGGGCGTTGACCTGCTCCCGTCCAACATTGAATTGTCGGGATTGGAAGTAAGGCTGATTAACGCCATAAGCCGTGAAAGCGTACTGAAAACCTGCATCAATGAGGTAAAAAAGAACTATGATACTGTCCTCATTGACTGTATGCCGAGCTTGGGTATGCTGACAATCAACGCTCTTGCGGCTGCTGACAGCGTGGTTATCCCGACACAGCCCCATTATCTTTCGGCAAAAGGTTTAGAGCTGTTGCTTCGCTCCGTGTCTAAAGTGAAACGGCAAATCAATCCCCATCTGCGGATTGACGGCATCCTTATGACGATGGTAATGCCACGCACGAACATCTCAAGAGAGATTATGGCAACGGTAAAGAGTGCCTATGGGCAGAGGATTAAAGTGTTTGATACCCAGATACCCCACTCCATCCGAGCCGTGGAAGCCACCGCAGAGGGAAAGAGTATTTTTGCCTACGACAAAGGCGGCAAGGTAGCCGCCGCTTACGAGCAGTTCGGAAAGGAGGTGGCAGAGCTTGGCGAGAAGCAGAGAAAACAAAATCGAGCTGACCGCATACGATGACCTCTTTGAAACGGACGAGAGCCGTGCGGAAGCGAACCTAAGCAAAATTAGGGAAATCCCGATTGCGGAGATTGACGAGTTCCCAGACCACCCGTTCAAGGTCTTAATGGACGAGGACATGGAGCAGCTTGTGGACAGCGTAAGGCGGAGCGGCGTAATGACCCCTGCCACAGTTCGGCAGAAAGAGGACGGGCGGTATGAGCTTATCAGCGGTCACAGGAGGAAAAAGGCTTGCGAGCTTGCAGGGCTTGAAACGCTTAAATGCGAAGTCAAGGAGCTAACCCGTGACGAAGCGATTATTGTCATGGTGGAAAGCAATCTCCAGAGAACGACCATATTGCCGAGTGAGAAAGCCTTTGCGTATAAGATGCGGCTTGAAGCCATGAACAGGCAGGGGCAAAGAAGTGATTTAACTTCCTGCCCAATGGGCAATAAGTTGACAAGTGCTTCAGAAGTATCAAAAGAGGTTGGGGACAGTGAAAGGCAGATTTTCCGCTTTATCCGTCTGACCGAGCTTGTACCCGAAATTCTGCAAATGGTTGATGAACGCCAGATAGCTTTTCGCCCTGCGGTGGAAATTTCTTATCTGTCCGAGGAACAGCAATATACGCTTTTAGAAGCGATGGGCTACAACGATGCGACACCCTCTCTTGCACAGGCTATCAAGATGAAAAAGTTCATGCAGGAGGGAAAGCTCACGGACGGGGTTATCCAGAGCATCATGCAGGAGGAAAAGCCAAACCAGAAAGAGAAGCCCGCCTTTAAGGACGAGCGGATAACCAAGCTGATACCGAAATCCATCCCCAGAGGGCAGGAAACGAATTTTGTCGTAAAGGCGTTGGAGTTTTACAACCGCCATCTGCAAAGGCAGCGGGGGCAGGAAAGATAACCGCACACTTGGGGAGAAGTCCGCCCTTTGGGGGATAGCCTTTTTTTCGGCTTCCCCCTCTCCACACCTCTCCCCCTAGATACTGCCAGTAACTATCCGAGAAAAGAACTATTAAAGCTGTCCACATGGGCAGCTTTTTTTCTGTCAGAAAATCAACTATCAACATGAGAACGAACAGGAGGTAATGAATGAAAATTTGTAAATTATTTCAAAGGGCTACGGCATTAGCGTTGGCTGCGGTCACGGCACTGTCCGCCGTTCCTGCCACGACAGCGTTTGCGGCGGGCGACATCGGCACGATTTCCTTTACCCACACTTACGACGGCGCAGGGAACGCAATCAGATATAATTCCAGTGCGAACATCGGCGGTCATACCGCAGGCGGCACGGGCGAATACAAGTACCGCATGTATGTGGACGGGGAAACGGCGTTCTGCATACAGCCGGGCGTACCCTTAAAAACGGGGAACACGCTTGCAAAGGCATCTTCCAACACATGGAACGCCCTCTCCGCAGACCAGAAAAAGGCGGTGGGACTTGCCCTGCTCTATGGGTATCAGGGCAACAGCGGGAATCTGTCTGGGAGTGACGATGAGAAATGGCTTGCCACCCAGACCCTTGTGTGGGAGTTCGTCACGGGATGCCGCAATTCCACAAGCCCGTACAGCCAGACAAGCACGACTGTTTACAGCCTGCACTTTGGCTCTAATTATGCCAACAGCGGGGCAAGGGCGGCTTACGACCAGATTGTGTCGTTGCTTACAAGGCACAGCACGATTCCGAGCTTTATGTCGGCAGGGAAGAAAGATGTCACAAAGGAACTTGCTTATAAGGACGGGAAATACAGCCTGACGCTGACCGACAGCAACGGCGTTTTATCCGAGTATTCTTTTACAAGCTCCGACAGTAACGTGAAAGTCTCCAAGTCTGGAAATAAGCTGACCATCACATCATCAAAGGCGATTGACGGGACGGCAAGGATTACCGCAACGAGGAACAACACGCCCACCGTCAGCAGCGGTGCGATGATGATTGCCTATGGCGACCCGAATTTGCAGGACGTAATTACAGGTGTGGAAAATGTAGATACGATGATGGCATATATCAACGTGGAAACCCCGACAGGTACGGTCGCACTCAAAAAGACTTCCGAGGACGGCATTGTTGAGGGGATTTCCTTTACCATCAAGGGCGACGGGTTCAATAAGACCGTGAAAACCGATAAGAATGGTAATATCACAGTGGAGGGATTATTCCCCGGCACTTATACCGTCATGGAGCAGTCCATAGACCGTTATGAGCCGCAGAAAACCCAGACCGTGACGATTATCGGAGGGAAAACATCTACGGTCACATTCAGCAATACTTTGAAGCGTGGAAGCCTTGAGGTTGTGAAAACATCCGAGGATAATCTAGTGGAGGGCGTGAAATTCCACCTTTACGGAACATCATTGAGCGGCGTGGCTGTTGATGAATATGCCATAACCGATAAGAACGGACTGGCGAAGTTTGAGAATGTTCTTATCAGCGGAAAGACCCCGTACACCCTTGAGGAAGTGGACACGGCAATCCGCTACGTTGTCCCTGCATCCCAGACAGCCCCGATTGAGTGGAAAAAGGTCACAAACCGCAGCTTCCACAATGTTTTGAAGAAGTTTAATGTCACGGTATTAAAGACCGATGTGGAAACAGGAAAGAAGCCGCAGGGCGATGCTTCCCTTGCAGGTGCGGTCTACGGTATTTATAAAGGTGAGGAACTGGTTGACACCTATACTACCGATGAAAATGGACAGTTCACGACCAAGTATTATATCTGCGGTGATAATTGGAGCATCCGTGAGATTACCCCGTCCGAGGGCTATCTTCTGGACACGACCGTACACCATGTAGGTGCAGAGCCAGAGCTTTATACCATTGAATATAATTCCGCAAAGAACGATGTAAATGAGCAGGTCATCAAGGGGAATATTGCCATCATCAAGCATACCGACAATGGCGAAACACAGATTGAAACGCCAGAGGAGGGTGCTGTTTTTGAGGTGTTCTTGAAATCCGCAGGCAGCTTTGATGCGGCGGAGGAAACAGAACGTGACACGCTCATTTGTGATGAGAACGGCTTTGCCCAGACAAAGGATATGCCGTATGGCATCTATACGGTTCACCAGACCTCTGGATGGGACGGGCGTGAGCTGATGAAAGACTTTGACGTGTTTATCTGCAAAAACAGCCAGACCTACAGCTATCTTATCAACAACGCCAATTTTGAAAGCTATATCAAGGTCGTAAAGAAAGACGTGGAAACAGGCAAAGTTATCCCATATGCAGGCGTTGGCTTCCAGATTTACGACCCAGAGGGAAATCTTGTGACAATGACATTCACTTATCCCGAAGTGACGAAGATTGACACGTTCTACACCACAGCAGACGGAGAGCTTATCACGCCGCAGACTCTGGAATACGGCAAAGGTTACTCACTTGTTGAGGTGCAGGCTCCGTATGGATATGTTCTGGATTCCGAGCCAGTCTACTTTGACGTGGAGCAGGAAAATTCCGAGGATGAAAGCGGCATCACGGTTGTCAAAGTGGAACGCTCCAACGTGGCACAGAAAGGGAAAATCACGGTAGAAAAGTCTGGCGAAGTGTTCAGCAGGGTATCAGGAAATAAGGGATTATATCAGCCGATTTTTGCAGTGGAAAGCCTTGAGGGTGCGGTCTATGAGATTACCGCAGCCGAGGACATTATTACAACAGACGGAACGGTAAGAGCCGAGAAAGGAGAGGTTGTGGACACTCTTACCACAGGCGAGGATGGCACGGCAGAATCCAAAGAGCTTTATCTCGGAAAGTATGAGGTTAAGGAAGTGACCGCCCCGTATGGCATGGTGTTGAGTGATGAAGTCCATGCCGTGGAGCTTGTGTATGCAGGACAGGAAATCGAAGTGACGGAAACAGGCACGGATTTTTACAATGAGCGTCAGCGTGTGGAAATCGACTTAATCAAGAGCTTTGAGGTTGATGAAGCGTACGGCGTAGGCAATAACGGAGAAATCAAAGACGTTACGTTCGGTCTTTATACCGCCGAGGAATTGACCGCCGCAGACGGCACGACAATCCCTGCGGATGAATTGTTAGAGGTTATTTTCCTTGATGAAAACGGTCACGGAAAGGCAGTCAGCGATTTGCCGATTGGCAGCTACTATGTGCAGGAAATCAGCACAAATTCTGCTTATCTTGTCAGCGATGAAAAGTATCCCGTTGTATTTGAATATGCAGGACAGGAAACCGCCGTTGTGCATATCACGGCGAATGAGGGCGAAGCCATTGAAAACGAACTGATTTACGGCTCTGTCAGCGGCAAGAAGTCCAATGAGGACGGCGAGGACTTAGGCGGTGCTGTAATCGGCATCTTTAAGACTGGAACGACAGAGTATACAAAGGAAAATGCGATTGCGACTGCCACATCTGAAGATGACGGCAGTTTTTCTTTTACGGAAGTCCCGTATGGCACATGGGTAATCCGTGAAATTGAAAGCCCGAAAGGATATGTACTCTCCGAGGAAGAAATCAGCGTGACAATCAGCGAAGTAGATGAAGTTGTAGAAGTAGAGCTTGTCAACTACTTCATTACAGGCAATATCGCTCTGACCAAAGTAGATAAAGACTACCCAGATAACAAGCTCTCTGGTGCGGTATTCGAGATTTATTCTGATACAAACGAAAATGGAAAACTGGATAAGAAAGACGAGCTGCTCGGCGAGATGGGCGAGGTGGAAAAAGGCATTTACCAGATGGACGACCTGCGTTACGGCAAGTATCTTGTCCGTGAGAAAACCGCCCCGACAGGCTTCGTGCTTGATGAGAATGTTTATCCCGTATCCATTGAAGAAAACGGCAAGACCTACAACGTGGAGAATGAAGCAGGAAAAGGCTTTATAAATGAAGCACAGAAAGGGTCACTCAAAATCGTTAAGACATCTTCTGACGGCAAAGTGGAGGGCTTCTCTTTCCGTGTGATTGGCAAAGATTACGACCAGACCTTTACCACCGACAAGAACGGCGAAATCGTGATTGACGGCTTGCGTATCGGCGAGTACACCGTATCCGAAGTCAGCGACAAGGCATCCTCTAACTATATCCTGCCTGCCGACCAGAAAGTGACAATCAAGACGGACGAAACGGCGGTTGTAACCATGCACAACGAGTTGCGTGACACACCGAAAACGGGCGACGACTTCCATCTCGGCTTGTGGGTGAGCCTTGCGGCTGCATTTACAGTCGGTGCGGGAATCTTCGGGTTTGCAGGCTACCAGTGCGGAAGAAAGAAAAAGGAGGACTAAGCAGGATGAGGGGAAAAACCATTATTGCCATTGTGCTTGTGGCGTTTATCGGCGGTGCGGCTGCGTGGCTGCATCTTTGCAGGAAGAAATAAATCAAAGCAGGTATTATGTGGATTGGGGCGGTTTTCAGCAACCGCCCTCTTTCCATTTATAAAGGATGTTTGTGCGGAGGAACTAACGGAACGGAGGAATTTATGGACAGTCTGAAAACCATTGAGGGCAAAGTCAGAGCCGTCCTGCAAGAGAATGAGGACGCCAGAAATGACGACATGGTGCTGTACCTTGCCCTCTGCAACTTATATTTGAAAGATGCGGGAGCTATGCCGCTTGCCCAGATACTTTTGAACCATAAGGAGCTTGGCTTGCCGAGCTTTGAGAGCGTGGGCAGGACACGCCGCAAATTGCAGGAGAAATGCCCAGAGCTTATAGGGAGCGTGCGGATGCAGAAAATCAGAGCCAAAGTGGAAAAGGCATACCGCAGATATGCCAAAGAATCTTGAAGTGAGTAAAAAATTTAAAGAGAGGAGGAACGCCTATGGACGGTGGAACACGCTCCAATCAGGGCTATGAAATCATAGAGGGCTGCACTATCGGGAACACGGAGCTTGTCATCGGGCATCACCCGAAAGCCCCGAACCCTTATGTATGCTGGTACTGCAAGGGCGGCGACAACTACTATTGGGGCTGCTACTGCAACACCCTTGAAGCGGCGAGGGAAAAGCTGAACGAACGCTACCAGTCGGAGTGCCAGATGCCATATAATCAGCCGAGCAGGAAGCAAAAAAGCCATGATGAGCCAGAACGATGACAATAAAAAATATGACTGCACGGACTGTCCTTACCCCCGATATAAGGACAGCCGTGTCATCTTCTGCGACGTCTGCATCCGAAAGGTTTTAGACTGGCAGAGAGAAAAAAAGCAAAGAAAGGAGAAGCCCGATGGAGAATGAAGAAAAACGGATGATTAGCTCTTATGAGGTCATACAGAGCATCCACATCGGCAAAAGGGAAGTCGTGTTCGGCATAGATGAGAAAGAGGAATACCCGTATCTTGTCTGCTATTGCACTTACGACAACCCGCTGTCCGCAGAATGGGTGACGGATGCGGTCGGTTCAGACGACTATCTGGAAGCCATGCAGATTTTTACGGACAGGGTGCAGGAGCAGATAGGGCTTGTGAGAGCTGAGCAGGAACAATTCAAGTTCGATATGACACCCTTTACCATAGACGACTGCATCCCAGACGATAAATGCGGCAACATTGTGGGCAAGGTCGTTGTCATTAACGCCGAGGTCAACCGCCATGAGTATAGACATTCTGCTTATCAACTTGTACTGGCGGACGGCGGTCATGGAGCGTTGGGCGGCAGGGGGCAGGCGGTGTTCGGCACTTCCCTTGCGGATGGAAAGCACGCCCGATGGGAACGGTGCGACGTGCTTGGGGAAATCAAGCCAGAGAAGATGCCCGAATGGGCAAAGGAAGCACTCGCAAAAATCCAGACGCAGGAAAAGGTGAAAAAATCAAAGAGCAGGGAGGAACGCTGATGGAGATACGGGCTTTGACACAATCCGAACAGAAATACACCTACGCCCAGAGTATGCAGCTTGAAGGGCAGACGGGGTGTATTGGGCATCTCCGAGGTGATTTTGCCCCCTCTGGATATGGCTTTTATACTTCTTGGACGGATACGAGGGAACAATGGAAAACCGATGAATTTAAGGCAGGACTGGACGATGTTATCAATACCCTGCGTGAAGATAAGGGGCTTCTGCACAACCGCTATGACATGGCGGTATTTGCGAGGGAGAATCCCGAAAGTGCCTTTAAGGGTAATTACTGTACCGAGTACGGCTTCCGTGTGGACACCGACAAGCACGCTTTCCTGCTCCGCTGCAACCCGACAAAGGGCGATTACAATTTTTACTGCTACTGCTATGTGAAAGAATGGCTCGACAGGCATATATCCAGAGCAGAACAGGGAATCCGCTTTATTGACCCCCATTACAAAGAGCTGTTCCGCATCCCAGACGGCGGGAAAATCATTATCACTTATGATTGGGGAGAAAAGGCGGAAAAAAGCTGCCGTTTCATTGACGAATACCATACCGAGGTGGGCAGCAACCTCTATCACATCTGCGAGTTTGCCGAGCGTATGGAAAGGAACGGGCATAGCTGCGAACCGAAGCCGCAAGAGCCGCAGGCGGCACAGAAAGCTCCGAAGCACAAAGACCATGAGCGATAGGAGGTATGGGACATGGCAGTCAACCAGAAAGCCGTTAAGGTTTTAAATAAGATATTTGAAGCGGGCTTTACCGAAGAAAAAGCAATCGCCGCCATGACGATGGACGACATTCTCTCCATGCAGGGCATCACGGTGGCGGACATCACGCTCATCAATGAGCTGCAAAAAAGCATCAAGGGGAACAAGGTCATCTCTTTTCTGGGAGGTGGAACGGAGTGAGCGCAGCAAGGCAGGTCTGCATGACGGACAGCAAAGGCAGGACGCTTTTTTCTGTCCCCGATGGCGGCATCATCCGTATGCTTTGCGGGAACGGGGAGGATTATTTTGCCGTCTGTCGCTATCTGGACGAAGCCCATGCAGAGATTGACGGCGTAAGGTACGCCGTTCGGGAGTTTACACAGAGGATGGAACGAAACAGAATCAGCTATGCCCCTGCCTAAAGGCGGGGCATGGATAAGAGGAGGATTGATATTTTTATGGAACAGACTGTTTTATCGGGCGGTGATATGGAATGAGTACCGAGCTAATTAACCGCATCACGGTAAAAAAAGACGGTGTTTACCTGTTCTCTCACAGCTCCAACGACACCTCTCCCTACCATTCATGGAGGTGTAGGGGACTGTCGGAAATCTATGATGCCGAGGGGCAGAAAGGGCTTGACCGTGAAGTCATCCGTATGCTCTATGAGTATGCCGAGCTTCGTGGCTCTCATAAGAGCCTTGCCCGTTACCGCTACGCAAAGGACGCCCCCGCCGCCCATGCCATTTATCAGAAATATATGGATAAGATAGACGACCGTTACGGGCAGATGGATGAAGCCGACCAGAAAAGCGTCTGGTACAAGCCCACGGAAAAGGCAAGGGAGTACCGAGCCTATGAGCGGGACATGCGGGACAAGATGTATTCTGAAATCGCCGAGCGGTGCGGGGAATACGACAGGAAACAGAAAAATAAAGAAATGGAACGATAAGGAGGTGTGAGCCTATGGCTGCAAAGTACCAGCTTATTACGGAGCTGTACCGCCGCACGGGGATGGCGGTCGCAAAGAACCCGCAGGCTTGGCAGGGCTTTTTATCCTCTGCCTGCCACAATTACAAGTGCCGCTTTGACGAGCAGCTCTTGATTTACGCCCAACGCCCCGACGCTACGGCAGTCGCCGAGATTGGCACATGGAACAGGCTCTTTAAGCGTTGGGTGAACAAGGACAGCAGGGGGATTGCGGTCTTTGACCCAAAAGGGCGCAGGAACACGCTGAAATATTATTTTGACGTTTCCGACACCCATGAGGGCTACTACGGCAGCCGACCCGTCCCGATATGGCAGATGGATAAGCGGTACGAGCAGCCCGTCATGGAACGGCTTGCGGACAGGTTCGGCGGCACGGAGGGCGGCAGTTTTGCCACGTTTTTAATGCAGACGGCGGAGAACGCCGTGGAGGATAATCTGCCCGATTACCTCTCACAGCTAAAGGGCTGCACGAAAGACAGCTTTTTAGAGGAACTGGACGACTATAATATAGAAGTGATTTACAGGCGGCTTGCCGCAAACAGTGTCGCCTATATGCTTTTGAGCCGCTGCGGTCTGGATGCGGACGGGTATTTTGAGCATGAGGACTTTGCGGAGATTATAAATTTCAACACGCCTCAGACGCTGAACGCCATCGGCATCGCCACAAGCGACATTTCCGAGATGGCGTTGCGGGAAATCTCTGCGGCAGTCCGAAATGTGCAAATCGAAGCAAAACGTCAGAACCGCACATTTGCAAGGGACATCACAAGCCAGTATGATAAAGGCAGGAAACAACCCGAAAGGAGTGAAAACAATGGGCGAAATCACTTACACGAAGCAGGCGGACTACCTTATACCCGACCTGACATTACCGACAGAGCCAGAGCTTCCGCTTGGCAGGTACGCTTTGATGCACAGGGATTATCTGGAGCAGCACAAAAGAGTGACGTACCTCAACCTGCTGACAGCGGGCAGGCTGAACGGACACCTTTACCAGACCGAGCAGACGGCGTTGCAGAGGTTGGAGCTTCTGACGAAGCAGTTAGCAGCCGAGCAGGGAGTGACGGAGGAGCTGAAAGAGAACGCCCCGATGCAGTGGCTCGGCATGATGAACAATATCCGCAGCCAAGCGGAGGAAGTGATACTGGAAGAACTGATTTACAGTTAGAAACACCAGAGCCGCATTCGGACGGCGGCGGGCAGGAAGAAAAAACGGCTGCGTCACAGAGCGCAGAGCCAGAGGAACGGACGGTAACTGAAAAAGGCAGCATTGCCAACGAGGAAGAAGTCGCCGCCAATCTCCCAACCGTAGACGAACAGATTGAAATGATAGCTGAAGCAGAGGACGAAAAAGCCTCTGCTTTTGCCGTTTCACAGGAGGACATTGATGCCGTCCTTGTAAAAGGGAACAGCGTTGCGAACGGGAAATACCGTATTTACCACCAGTTCCAGAAGCAGGAAGATAAAAAGAAGAACATTGATTTTCTGAAAAGGGAATACGGCACGGGCGGTTTCTTTGTTGATTTTTCAGACGGCACGGAGGGGTATGTGTGGTACAGCGGCAAGGGCATCTCCATTGACCGTGACGGCATCTCCACCGAACACGACCTTGTTTTGAGCTGGTCGAAAGCGGAAAAACGGCTGCGGGAGCTTGTTAAGGATAACCGCTACCTCAATCCCAAAGAGAAAGACCATTACGCCGACTATCTGGAAAGCGTGTCTGCCCCGCAGTATGAAATCGACACCCAGAGGAAACTGGCAAGGCAGCGTTTTATTGAGGAAAAAAGGGAGCTGCCCCCTGCGGACAAGCGGGACACGCTCGCTCTGCGGCTCTCTGATTTTATCCGTGACTTGGACGGCTACGAGAAAGACTTGTTGGGCGTGATTGGGTGCAAAGATTTTGCGGATATGCCCGCTGACCTTATGGAACAGGCATTGCAGCATCCCGACAACGTGCAGGAGCTGTTAGACTTCCTCTCCCTTGTGCAGAAAAAGACGACCAGCGTTTACAGCCGCAGCAATGCGTGGCGGTTCTCGCAGGAACTTACGGAGCTGTACCCGCTCCGCTACCTCTACCACGAGGGCGACGTGGTATATATCGGGGCGGACAAATACGAGATTACCGCCTTTGATGAGAACGCCGTTTCCCTGCGAAATGCGGAGTTTCCATTGTTCGGAAAGGAATTAAGCAGGGAGGATTTTGAGAAAAAGTTAAAGGAAAACCCTGCAAACGACCATCTGAAAACGGTCATTACCGAGAGCCAGAAAACAGAAACACTTGCCGTGGAAAAGCCCGACAGCATTACACTCGCAATCGGATTTTCTGAGCATCCCGCCTTTTATGACAAGGAGCTGAACGACCGATTTACGGATTTGAGCTTCGCTTTGGGTAATAAGCTGCTCGGCGTTCTGGACGAAAAACAGCATCGGGAAAGGGAGAATGAGGAGAACCATGTCGGCTGGTATCATAAGACCGATTTTGAAATCCATGCCGTTATCGGCGGAGAGGAATTTAACTACGAGGGGCGGTTTGACATCGGCGACGGCGAGGGGGATTTAATCGCCCATATCCGAAATTTCTATGAATATTCCCTCTCCCCTGCTTGCCCGTTTATCCCAGAGTGGAAACGGCAGGGGGAAGATTACTACCGAGAGAAAATGGAATCCCTGCGTCTGGGGCATGACGTGCTTATCCCGTTCTTGGAGCGGAATACCGAGCTGACCCCAGAGGACGAGAAGCGGCTTGGCGAGATAATGGCGACCGAGGATGACTGGTTTCACAGGGGAAAAGAACCCGACGAGAAAGAAATTATCCCAGAGCAGATGCCGCATTACACGGTAGAGCAGACTTCCGATGCTTTTGCCGACCCGTTTATCATACGGAATAACCAAGCCCCAGAGGACAGTGCCGACCGATATTACGACGTAGGCGGCATCTACCAGACCTTTAAAACCGAGGAAGAAGCGCAGGAATACGCCGACACTTTAAATCATGCGGAGCGTGAGGAACAGCAGAAATTAGAACCTGCCCCGTCTGGAACAGACAGAACGCAGGATAATTCTGACCTTATCGGAAAGGAACTCTCCATTGACAACCGCCGTTATTTGATAGAAAGCGTCGGGAAAATCAGTGGCGACGTTTCTATGCGTGACATCACGTTTCAGAACAGTGTAGGCTTCCCGATAAACCGTGTGGAGAAAGTCGGCTATGTCCGCAGGCTCTTGGAGCAGGAAAAAGAACAGAGCCAACAGCAAAGGCAGGAACAGAAAGAATCGCAGCCCGAAGAAAAAACAGAATCTCCCGCAAAACCGACCACGGAAACCGTGGCGGAATATCCTGCCGTGGAGAACGGACTTCCTTATGACATTGTGGTGGAGAAAATAAAATTTGATGAGCCAGAGCATGGGCAGCCGAGGGAAACGCCAGTTACGGCAAAGCCGACCGCCTCTGCCCTCTCCGCCGACCGCCGTAATTACCGCATTACTGATGATAATTTAGGCGTTGGCGGCGCAAAAGAAAAGTTCCGCAACAACATGTCTGCAATCCGCCTGCTCCATGACCTTCAGATAGAAAACCGCCTTGCCACGCCCGGAGAACAGGAAACCCTTGCAAAGTACGTCGGGTGGGGCGGTCTGTCGATGGCGTTTGACAGCAACAATGCGGCATGGGCAGATGAATATAAGGAATTAAAATCAGCACTCTCCGACGAGGAATACCATGCCGCTATGGAATCCACGCTGACCGCTTTTTATACGCCGCCTGTTGTTATTAAAGCGATGTATGAAGCACTTGACCGTCTGGGATTTTCGCAGGGGAACATTTTAGAACCGTCCTGCGGCACGGGAAATTTCTTGGGATTGCTGCCCGACAGCATGGAGAAATCAAAGCTACACGGCATTGAGATTGACCCTCTATCGGGCAGGATTGCGAAGCAGCTCTACCAGAAAGCCAGCATCGCCATTGAGGGCTTTGAGGAAACGAAGCTCCCAGACAACCACTTTGACGTGGTGCTTGGCAACATCCCGTTCGGGGAGTTCAAAGTCAACGACAGCCGCTACAACGCCCAGAAGTTCCTAATCCACGACTATTTTATTGCAAAGGCTCTGGATAAAGTGCGGGCAGGCGGCGTTGTGATGTTCATCACCTCTAAGGGGACGATGGACAAGGCAAGTCCAGACGTGCGGAAGTATATCGCACAGAGAGCCGAGCTTTTGGGTGCGGTAAGGCTTCCCGACAACACGTTTCGGGCAAACGCAGGCACGGAGGTCACGAGCGACATCCTTATTTTACAGAAACGTGACCGCATGATAGAGATAGAGCCAGAGTGGGTACACCTCGACACAGACGAGAACGGCGTCACGATGAACAGCTATTTTGTATCCCACCCAGAGATGGTGCTTGGTGAGATGAGGATGGAAAGCACGAGGTTCGGCATGGACAGTGCCTGCAAAGCCTACCCAGATATGCCGCTTGCGGGGCTTCTCCATGAAGCCATGCAGCGGATAGACGGCGAAATCCCAGAGATTGAAAATGAGGTTGACCGCATCTCCGATGAGCAGGAGAAAGCCATCCCTGCCGACCCGAACGTGCGGAACTTCTCTTTTGCCCTTGTGGGCGGCAAGGTCTACTTTCGAGAGAATAACGAGATGACCCCTGCCAACGTGTCCATGACGGCGGAGAACCGCATCAGGGGGCTGTTGGAAATCCGTGATTGTGTCCGAAAGCTCATCCAGTACCAGACGGACGACTGCCCAGAGGAAATGATACAGACCGAGCAGGAAAACCTAAACCGATTATACGATGCCTTTACCAAAAAGTACGGCTTAATTAACAGCAGGGGGAACTACCTCGCTTTTGCGGCAGACGAAAGCTACTTCCTTTTATGCTCTTTGGAAGTGCTTGACGATGAGGGGAAATTCAAACGCAAGGCGGATATGTTCACGAAGCGGACGATAAAGCCCCACCGTGAAGTGACCTTTGTGGAAACGGCGAGCGAAGCCCTCGCCCTCTCCATCGGGGAGAAAGCCCGTGTCGATTTATCTTATATGGCACGGCTTACTTGCAGGTCGGAGGAAGAAATCATTAAGGAATTGCAGGGCGTTATCTACAAAGTGCCGTCTTGTGAGCCTGCAAGGTATGTGACCGCAGACGAATATTTGTCGGGCAACGTGAGGGAGAAACTGAAAATCGCAGAGATAGCGGCGAAGTCAGACCCAGAGCTTGCCGTCAACGTGGCGGCTCTGGAAAAAGTTATTCCGAAAGACCTGCCCGCAAGCGAAATCTCCGTCCGTCTAGGTACGACGTGGATACCGCAGGAGGATATACAGCAGTTCATGGTGGAGCTTTTAACGCCGTCGAGCTATGCAGCGGGCAGGCTGCAAGTACGCTACACGGCATATAACGGCGACTGGTTCATTGAGAATAAGGGTTCCGACATTGGGAATATCAAGGCGGACAGCACCTACGGCACAAAGCGGGCGAGCGCATACCGCATCATGGAGGACACTTTGAATCTCCGTGACACCCGCATCTTTGACTATGTTTATGACGAACACAACAATAAAAAAGCGGTGCTGAACCATAAGGAAACCACGGCGGCACAGGCAAAACAGGAGGTGATAAAGCAGGCGTTTCAGGACTGGATTTGGAAAGACCCAGAACGCAGAAACCGCCTTGTACGCTACTATAATGACACATTTAATTCCATTCGTCCCCGTGAATATGACGGAAGCCACATCACGTTCGGCGGCATCAGTCCAGAAATCCAGCTAAGACCGCATCAAGTCAATGCGATTGCCCATATCCTTTATGGTGGCAACACGCTCCTTGCACACAAGGTAGGGGCGGGAAAAACCTTTGAGATGGTCGCCGCCGCACAGGAAAGCAAGCGGCTCGGCTTATGCCAGAAATCCATGTTTGTCGTGCCGAACCACCTTGTCGGGCAGTGGGCGTCGGAGTATTTAAGGCTCTACCCAAGTGCGAACATCCTTGTCACGACCAAGCGGGATTTTGAAACGGGAAACCGCAAGAAGTTCTGCGGCAGGATTGCGACGGGGGCGTATGATGCGGTGATTATCGGGCATAGTCAATTTGAAAAAATCCCCATCAGCGAGGAACGACAGCGGGAACAGCTCATGCGGCAGCTTGACGATATTGAGCGTGGCATTGACGACGTGCAGGCATCCCACGGGGAGCAGTTCACGGTCAAGCAGCTCATGAAAACGAGGAAAGCGATTAAGGCGAAGCTTGATAAATTAAACGACACCAAGCGGAAAGACAGCGTGATAAACTTCGAGGAATTGGGCATAGACAGGCTCTTTATAGACGAAAGTCATTTTTACAAAAATCTCTACCTCTTTACAAAGATGCGAAACGTGGGCGGCATCGCCCAGACCGAAGCCCAGAAAAGCTCCGACCTCTTTATGAAATGCCGCTATCTGGACGAAATCACGGGAAACCGTGGCGTGGTTTTCGCAACGGGAACTCCCATCAGTAACTCGATGGTCGAGATGTATTCCGTGCAGAGGTACTTGCAGTATGACACCCTCGCAAGGAACGGGTTGCAGCATTTTGACAGTTGGGCTTCCACGTTCGGCGAAACAGTCACGGCTCTGGAACTCGCCCCAGAGGGGACGAATTACCGAGCAAAGACGAGGTTTGCGAAGTTCTATAACCTGCCAGAACTGATGCAGATGTTCCGTGAGGTTGCGGACATCCAGACCGCCGATATGCTGAAGCTCCCCGTGCCAAAGGTCAATTACCACAACATCCAGACCAAGCCGAGCCAAATCCAGACGGAAATGGTAGCGGGGCTTGCGAAGCGGGCAGAGAAAATCCGTGCCAAACTGGTAAAACCGCAATTTGATAACATGCTCAAAGTGACAAACGACGGGCGGCAGCTTGCCCTAGACCAGAGATTGATTGACCCGATGCTGCCAGACGACCCGAACAGCAAAGTCAACGCCTGCGTGGATAATATCTACCGCATCTGGGAGGAACACGCCGACACAAAGGCGGCACAGCTTGTTTTCTCCGACCTTTCAACGCCGAAGAATGACGGAACTTTTAATATTTATGACGACATCCGAGAGAAGCTCATAGCCCGTGGAATCCCTGCGGAGCAGGTGCGTTTCATCCATGAAGCGAATACCGACGCACAGAAAAAGGAGCTGTTCGCAAAGGTAAGGAGCGGCGAGGTGCGTGTCCTCTTAGGCTCTACCCCGAAGATGGGTGCGGGTACGAATGTGCAGGACAGGCTAATCGCAATCCACAACTGCGACTGCCCTTGGCGACCCTCGGACTTGGAGCAAAGACTTGGTCGTCTGGAACGCCAGGGCAATATGTTTCCCGAAGTGGAAGTTTACCGCTATGTGACGGAACAGACCTTTGATGCGTACCTTTATCAGCTTGTCGAAGGAAAGCAGAAATTTATCTCCCAGATAATGACGAGCAAAAGCCCCGTGCGTTCTGCCGAGGACGTGGATGAGGTCGCCCTCTCCTTTGCGGAGGTGAAAATGCTTGCCACGGGCGACGAGCGTTTCAAGGAAAAAATGGATTTGGATATGCAGGTGGCGAAGCTGAAAGTCTTGAAACAGAGCTATCTTTCCGAGCATTACGACCTTGAGGACAGGATATTGAAACACTACCCGCAGGAGATTAAGGAGTATGAGGAACGCATTGTAGGCTATGGGAATGATGCGGGGATTGCCAGCCAGCATATGCCGCAGGGCGAGGACAAGTTCTGCCCGATGACTTTAAACGGCGTGACCTACAAAGAAAAAGTGGACGCAGGCGGGATGCTGCTTGCCATCTGCAAGGAAAACCCGCTGTCACAGCCGGTACAAATCGGCAGCTACCGTGGCTTTCAGATGGAGGTTTTCTATGATACCGTCAATGCACACTATTGTCTGAACCTTTGCGGAATGAGAAAATATAAGGTAGATTTAGGAACGGATGCCCTCGGAAATCTGACCCGAATCGAGAATGAGATTGCCAAAATCCCCGCCAGACTGGAAACCGCCAAGACGAGAAAGGAGGAAACCACCGCACAGCTTGAAACCGCAAAAGAGATGATGAGCCAGAGCAGAACGACGGGCAGCCAGAGAAAAAATGCACGGACAGGGAGCGTTAAATCTAGTTTGCACATTTGTACTGCTGATTTTGGGGTATTATAATAAGGACGATTAGAAAAAATCGGAGGTGAGGAAGAATGTCTGATGCGTTCAGATTTGAAACTTTTGTGGACATCCATAGTAATATCTTTGAGGAATATCTTGGCTCTGTCACCGCAAAGTTGGCAAGGGAGAATGAGGAATATCGTGCAATAAGAGCTGAGATTGAGGGCTTGTATGAAAAATATCCGAAAGTCTTAGGCGTGTTTGACACGGAAACATCGACGGAACTGACCGAGGAAGAATGTGCAGCGTTGATTGAAGTAATGGAGCTTAGGAACAAACTTACGGACATGGAGATGCAGTCGGTCTACTTCCGTGGCTGCTATGACAGCGTGGGGTATCTGAAAAAAGCAGGGATTTTGTAACGGACTGACCGAGAAAAAGGCGGTGTCGGCGTGAGTGCTGATGCCGTCTTTTACATAACTGAGAGGTAGAAAGCAGTCGAATTATATGATAAAATAAAGTGGAATAAAGGGAAAGGTGGGATATGGTGCAGAAAAGTATAATAATAAATTCTAAGGAAATATCATTGCTTAAACCTCTAACTTCTGCTGATTATGAGAGTAAAACTATTTTGACTGATTCGGCATGGGAATATGTTGAATTGTGGTTAAAACGACAAAAAGATGCAAAGTCACAAGAAGCACTTTTCTTTTGGCAACAAGCAAAGCATTTTTTTCATGCTTCAGAATGTCTACCACAAAATTCCAAACCGTTGACTTCGTATTACTGCTGTATGAATGCAACAAAAGCATTATTATGTATAAATGGGGTAAATGTTACTAATATTTCGCACGGTATAACCCAAAGTAGATATAGTCAAAATACGAGTAATTCTTTAGATAAAGCGGAAGTGATTTTTCTTGGTAGTGGTGTTTTGAATGAACTTTCAAGATGCCTAGGAGAAGATGTGAACAAAAAAACTTATAATATTAAAGACCTATTGTATAACATTCCTTGTATTCATAGGACATATTCTATAACATATTCGGGAACGCCAGAGTTGTTCATTCCGATTAGTAATATTAGGTTTATCCGCGAGGATACAACTTCTAAGGGATGGATTGAGTTTTCTATTGATTCACGATATGCAAATGGAAAAGCTTTGAAAAATTTGCCACAAGGATATAAAAGAACACATGAAGATGATAAGAAACATTACTATATCAGAAAAGAAAATGGAAGATTTACTTGGGATATTCATGTTGACAAAGCAGAGAGGTTTGCTAGCCTTTCAGCATATCATAAAAAAGTTAGGAAAGATTTGTTTTATATCTATGGAAATTCTAAACTATGGTATATAAAAAAAGATTTACCTAATAACTCACATATATTAAAAAGAAGTTCTCTAACACTTATTTTTGCGGTTATGCATTGGATGAGTGAATTGGTACGTTATAATCCACAAAAATTTGAGAAATATATGGAATCAAAGCAAAACTGGTTATTGCATGAATTTATTGAAAAGGCACTATATCAATTTGTAGATGAAATCAGTTGTGAAATAACACATCAAGAAATCATGTCCACAGGATATAGGAAATAAGAACATTCTTACATAGCCGAGAGATTTTCATTTACGAAAATCCCTCGGCTAATTCTATTTCTGGAGGTGATTTTTATTTGAATGAGAGCATCTAAACCCTATGTGCAGATTGACCCAGACGTGCTTGAGCAGGCAAGGCAGATAGATTTATTGTCTTATCTTAGAACCTATGAGCCGAGCAACCTTGTCAAAGTCAAAGGCACGACGAACGTCTACTGTACCGCCGAGCATGACAGCTTAAAGATTTCCAACGGCAAATGGTACTGGTGGTCGAGGGGATTTGGCGGCTATTCCGCCCTTGATTATCTGATGAAAGTCAAGGAATACGGATTTGTGGAAGCCGTGGAAACCCTTACGGGACAGACGATGGCGGACTGGAAGCCGCCGCCCCCTGCCGTGAAGAAAGACGAGCCAAAGGTGCTGCTGATGCCGCCAAAGAATAAGGACTGCGGCAGAGTGACAGAGTATCTTTTCGGGCGTGGCATTGACTACCAGATTATCCAAGAGTGCATTGCCGAGGGGATTATTTTCGAGAGTGCCGACTACCACAACGCTGTTTTTATCGGAAAGGATGAAAACGGAACGCCAAAGTACGCCGCCTGCCGTGGCACGATGGGGAACTTCAAGCGTGACGCATCGGGCAGCGACAAGCGGTATTCGTTTCGCTTGCTGGCAAATGAGCCGACCGATGCCGTGCATTTATTTGAAGCCGCCATTGACTTATTATCCTACGCCACCTATTTAAAATGCGAGGGCAGGGATTATAAGGCAGAGAATCTTCTCTCACTGTCGGGCGTGTACCAGCCGAAGAAAGAGCTGAAAGAAAGCAAAATCCCCGTTGCCCTCACGACTTTTTTAAAATCAAACCCACAAATTAAAACAATATTTCTGCATCTGGATAAGGACAAAGCAGGTCGGCTATGTACCGCTGCCTTGAAAGAATTGTTGCAGAAAGACTACCGAATCGTTGATGAACCGCCGCCAGTCGGCAAAGACTTCAACGATTTTTTAATGTCCTATCTGGGGATTGCAAAACAGAAATCGAACCGTGAAAAGGGTGACGCCCGTTGATTGTCTGATGATTTTTTCTGATTGAAACAACCAGACAGCAAAGAAAAATTGAAAAAGAAAGAGAGGAAATTGCTATTGAAACAGTATGGAGTAACGCTCACAGGTCACTTTGAAAAGACCGTTTCCATCTATGCAGACAGCCCCGAACAGGCGGCGGAGAAGTTAAAGACCGTCCTGTTTGACACCGACCTTGTAAAGTTTTCCGATGGGGATTTTGTCTGCGGCGAAGCCGAGATTAACGACCCTATGGAGGACGCAGGGGAAGAAAGCGAATCCGAGGGAGAGCATTTTGAGGACAGCTGCTGTTCGGACTGTCCGTGCTTTGGAACGGTATGTAAAGGATGCTGCCATGAGGGCGGGGATTAAAGACACGTCTTACCAAGCACTGAATTTGGTTATCCATCTTCCGATGGAAACAAAATTCGCTTGTTAGGGGATGCCCCTAATACCCCATAAAAAGAACAATGCCAAAGTATGCCGCCATGCCGTGTGCGGCACGGCGGTCACAGAAAGGAATCCAAGAATGAGTGATTTTATATATTTTATCCTCGGCACAACGCTCGGCGGGATGTTCGGCGTGGCGGCTATGTGCGTGTTGCAGATTAACAGGCTGTCCGAGGGAAAGGGGGATGTAGATGCGGAAACGGAATGTGCAGATACTGTTCCGACTGACCGAGGAAGAAGCTGAATACCTCTGTTCCCTTGCGGAGAAATCGGGACACTCCAGACAAGCCCTGCTCCAGTTGATGGTCATGGGATATCGGCTCTGCGAGAAGCCAGACCCAGAGTTTTATAAAATCATGCGGGAGCTGTCGGCAATCGGAAACCGCATCAACCAGCTTGCGGCAAAGGCGAACGCCCTGAACTTTGTGGACACGCCGATGCTCTATGACGAAGCCAAACGGTGGCGGGACTTCCGTCTGGACGTAAGCAGGCAATACCTTGTTCCGAGGAAGATGTCTGGCTGATGGCGGTCTGCGAAATCTGGGACGTAAAGGGCAGGCTTGACCACCCCATCGATTACGCCGAGAATCCAGAAAAGACCGCCAACCCCAAATACACGGATGCGGACTTGCAGGCGATGGGCGATGTGATGAAGTACGCCACCAACGGCAACAAGACCGAGCAGCAGTTCTTTGTCACGGGCGTAAATTGTGACCCGACTACCGCAAGGGACGAAATGATGATAGCCAAAGCACAATGGAACGATGAGAGCGAGATTGTCTGCTACCACGGCTTCCAGAGCTTTAAGGCAGGCGAGGTCACGCCAGAGCAGGCACATGAGGTCGGCGTGAAGTTGGCGGAGAAGATGTGGGGCGACCGATTCCAAGTCGTTGTAGCAACCCACTTGAATACGGAATGCCTGCACAATCATTTTGTTGTCAACTCCGTTTCCTATGTGGACGGAAAGCATTATCACGACAATAAGAAGAATCTGCGGCTGCTCCGTAAGCGTTCGGATGAATTATGCCGTGAGTATTCCTTATCGGTCATCGAACACCCAAGCGGCAGGAAGAAACCGTATGCCCTTTACCAAGCCGAGAAGCAGGGCTTACCCAACAGGGACAACGTGGCACGGCAGGCGGTGGATGAAGCAATCTCAAAATCGTTCACGCTCAAAGATTTTGACCGCCAGTTGTCGGAAATGGGATACCGTGTCAACTTTGACCCGAACCATAAATACTGGACGATTATCTGTAAAGGTTGGGACAGACCGAAACGGTTATACAGGCTCGGCGAGGATTATACCAATGAGAGGATTTTAGAGCGTATTAAAGAAAATTCTTATGCGGTCAAATTCCAGAGCTTTTCCAAAGAGCAGCCGCAGGTCAGAGTGTACCGTGTCCGTGGCTCTCTGAAAGATGCAAAGAAAATCGGCGGCTTGCGTGGGCTGTATCTCCACTACTGTTACAGGCTCGGCATCCTGCCCAAAGGGAAGAAACAGAATCATGCACGGCTGCATTATCTTCTGAAAGACGACTTGATGAAGATGGACGCCATCACAGACGAAACAAAGCTGCTCTGCCGCAACCATATAGACACGGCGGAGCAGCTTTTGTCCTATAAAGGCTCTCTGGAATCCGAAATAAGTGAGCTGACCGAACAGCGTAAGGGGCTTTACTCCCAATCCCGAAAATCAGTCGGGGAAGAAAAAGAAGCGGTCAAGGCTCGGCTGTCGGAAATCACGGAGCGGATGAAAACCTTGCGAAAGGAGGTCAGATTGTGCGGGGGAATCGAAGCCCGAAGCGACACCCTCAAAGAAAAATTAAATGTCATTCGGGCAGATGAAAAAGAACAGAAAGGAAAGGAGCTGATGAAGCATGAACACAGGCGGCGAAGCGGCAGAGCAAATCGTGAGGATGAGCTTGGAGGGATTTGAGGTCGCAGCCAAAATCACGGGGGCGGGTGCGAAGAATATCGCAATCCTCTTATATTCCATTTTGAAAGAAGAACAGAAAACCAAAGGAAAGGCAAGGCTCACAAATATGCTCCGCTCTGGAAAGGAGCTGAAAGTCTTTACCGTAAAAAGCGGCGACTTAAAGAAGTTCACGCAGGAAGCAAAAAAATACGGCGTACTCTACTGCGTTTTGGCAGACCGTGGGAACAAAGACCCTAATGCGGAGGTGGATGTGATAGCCCGTGCGGAGGACGCATCGAAAATCAGCCGCATCGTGGAGCGTTTCAACCTTGCGTCGGTGGACGCCGCTTCTATCGTGACCGAAGCGGAGAAATCGAAAGGGGAAAAGACCAAGCCGAAAGATGCCAAGACCGCAGGAGAAAAAGACGCAGGGGCAAAGGACGGTCAGACAGAGCCAGACATCGGCGTGCAGGAAAAGGCGGAGAAAGACAGGCTCATGGACGCTTTGATGGGCAAGCCTGTCCAGAAAGAGGAGAACGCCCCAAACCCCTCATTGGCAAAGACAGAAAAATCCCCTCTGTCCGAGCCTACCTCAGAGCAGCAAAGGAAGTCCGCAGAGGGGGCTACTATGACTAAGGCACAGAAGCCGTCGGTCAGGGAAGAACTGCGGAAGATAAAGGAGGGCAGAAAGGAGCTAATTTCGGATAACCGTCATCTCGCAATATACGGGTGATTTTTATGCAGCCGTATACTTTTCGATTATCACAG